>Ga0208958_1001650_pt1 | contig 21445 bp, 15 predicted proteins | sample RifOxyB1_FD_184032 | JGI IMG/M metagenome (GOLD analysis project Ga0208958, IMG submission 184032) | Soil microbial communities from Rifle, Colorado - Rifle Oxygen_injection B1 (SPAdes) | ecosystem: Environmental > Terrestrial > Deep subsurface > Rock core/Sediment | place: Rifle, Colorado... | reverse complement strand
CCGACCCGACGATGCGGGACGCCCTGGACGGGTCCGGCGGCGTGGTTCAGGCCCTGGCCTCGGCCATCGCCGAGCCCCAGGCGGCGCGGACGCGGGTCGAGCGGCTGTACGGGGTTGCGGCCCTGGACGGTTTCGGCGCCTTCGAGGAGGCCGAGGTCTCGGCGCTCGGCCTGATCGCCGCCTATCTGGAGACGACCCAGGCCGGCAAGGTTCCGGCCCTGGCCCCGCCGCGCCGACTCGGCGAGAGCGGTTTTCTGGCCATCGACCCGGCGACCCGGGCCAGTCTGGAGATCGACCGGACGCAGAGGGGCGAACGCGAAGGCTCGCTCTTGGCCTGTATCGACCGCACCGTCACCTCGGGCGGGGCCCGGGCCCTGGCGGAACGGATCGCCCGGCCGCTGCGCGACCCCCTGGCGATCAATGAACAGCTCGACGCCGTCGAATGGCTGCTGGAGCGGCGCGATCTGCGGCGCGATCTGCGCGACAGTCTGAAGGCCTCGGCCGATGTGGCCCGGGCGGTCGGGCGGCTGGCCCTGGGGCGCGGCGGTCCGCGCGATCTGGCGGCGGTGCGGGTGGGCCTGTCCGTCGCCGAGGGGATCGCGGGCCTGTTCATCGGCCAGGTGGACCCGCTCACCGGCCAGCCGCGCCGCATCGCCCTGGCTCTGGACCGACTGAGCCTGTCGCCCGAGGTGTCGCGGCTGAAGGCCGATCTGATCGACGGCCTGGTGGACGAGCCGTCGCATCTGGCCCGCGACGGCGGTTTCGTGCGCCCCGACTATCGTCCCGAACTGGACGCCGCCCGCACCCTGCGCGACGACAGCCGCCGGGTGGTGGCTGATCTGGAGGCGCGGGCGGTCGCCGAGTCCGGCGTGCCCTTCAAGGTCAAGCACAACGCCGTCCTGGGCTATTTTCTGGAAACCTCGGCCAAGGCGGCGGAAGGCCTGCTGCGGGCCGGGCCGGACAGCCCCTTCATCCACCGCCAGACCCTGGCCAGCCAGGTGCGGTTCACCACCGTCGAACTGTCGGAACTGGACGCCAGGATCAGCCAGGCCGGCCATCGCGCCCTGGCGATCGAGGCCGAGACCTTCGAGGGTTGGCGGCGCGAAGTCGCCCGCCTGGCACAGCTGCTGCAGGCGGTCGCGGAGGCCCTGGCCGAACTGGACGCCCACGCGGCCCTGGCGGAATGGGCCCAGGAGGCCGGGGCGATCAGGCCGGTGGTGGACGACAGTCTGGTCTTTTCGGTCGAGGCCGGGCGGCATCCGGTGGTCGAGGCGGCGGTTAAGGCGGCCGGCGATCCCTATACCCCCAACAATGCGCGGCTGGACGGATCCGGATCGGATTGCGCGCGCCTGGCCATCGTCACCGGCCCGAACATGGCGGGTAAATCGACCTTCCTGCGTCAGAACGCCTTGCTGGTGATCCTGGCCCAGGCCGGGGCCTTCGTGCCCGCGCGGTCGATGCGTCTGGGCGTGGTCGATCGGTTGTTCAGCCGGGTCGGGGCGGGCGACGACCTGGCGCGGGGGCGGTCCACCTTCATGATGGAGATGGTCGAGACCGCCGCCATCCTGACCCAGGCCACGCCGCGCAGCTTCGTCGTATTGGACGAGATCGGCCGGGGCACGGCCACCTATGACGGCCTGGCCATCGCCTGGGCCACCGCCGAGGCCCTGCACGACGTCAATCGCGCTCGCACCCTGTTCGCCACCCATTATCACGAGCTGGCCCAGCTGGAGACGCGGCTGGACCACGTCTGCAACCTGTCCATGACGGCCAAGGAGTGGAACGGAGATCTGGTCTTCCTGCACGAGGCGGCGCCGGGGGCGGCGGACCGGTCTTACGGCGTGCAGGTCGCCAAGCTGGCGGGCGTGCCGGGCGCTGTGGTGGCGCGGGCGAAATCGGTGCTGGAGCGGCTGGAGGGCGAGAAGGCTGCCACGGCGCGGCTGGAGGACCTGCCTCTGTTCGCCGTCGCCGAACCGGAGCCGGCGCGCGATCCCTCTCGTGTCGAGACGGCCCTGCAGGGCGTCGATCCCGACGCCCTGACCCCGCGCGAGGCTCTGGAGACCCTGTACCGACTGAGAGACATGCTGGGCTCGGACTAGGCGTCAATACCTAGGGCGCAGAGGAATCTTAACCTTATGCGGTAAGGATTGGTCTTCTTCAGACCGAATCGCCGGGGTCGGCCATGAAACTGAGCGCGCTCTCCCTTTCCGCCAAGACGGCCCTGATGGTCATCGCCGCCTTGGGCGCCCTGACCCTGGTCCTGACCGCCGTTGCGGCGGTCCTCTTGACCCGCGACGCCGAAGCCCAGGCCGCCGAGCGTCAGGAGGCCAATATGCGGGTCGCCTGGGACGTGCTGGCAGACTACGGCGACGGCTTCTCGGCGCGAGACGGCAAGCTCTATGTCGGCTCGACGCCGATGAACGACTTCGTCGAGCCGGTGGACCGGATCAAGACCCTGGTCGGCGGGACCGCGACGGTCTTCCTGAACGATCTGCGGGTGACGACCAATGTGGTCAAGGACGACGGTTCGCGCGCCGTCGGCACCAGGCTGAAGCCCGGCCCCGTCTACGACGCCGTGCTGAAGGGCGGCCAATCCTATCGCGGCCAGGCCGACATCCTCGGCAAACCCTATTTCGTCGCCTACGACCCGATCAAGAACGCAGCGGGCCAGACCATCGGCGTCCTCTATGTCGGGATTCCCAAGGCGGACTTCATGGCCTCGGTGAACCAGGTGATGATCGCCCTGTTCGCCTGCGGCCTGGTCGCGGCTCTCCTCGCGGTCGGAGCCTGTCTGATCGTGTTCCGTCGGATGTTCTCGCCGCTGAAGGCCTTGTGCGAGCGGATGGAGGCCCTGCAGCAGGGGCGGATCGATTTCGAGGCGCCCTGGGCGACGCGGGGCGACGACATCGGCCAGATCTCGCGCGCCGTCATCGCCTTCCGCGACGCCGCCGTGCGCCAGAAGGCGACGGAGGCCGAGACCGAGGCCATGCGCGAGGCCGCCCGCGCGACCCAGGAAGCCGGGGAAGCGGAACGCGCACGCCTGGCCGAGGAAGACGCCCTAGTGGTCGAGGCCCTGGGCGAGGGCCTGGCGGCGCTGGCGCGCGGCGATCTGAACCACCGGATCACCGCCACCTTCGCCGAACGCAGCCGCAAGCTGAAGGACGACTACAACGCCGCCGTCGACACCCTGGCGGGGACCATGGCCGACATCATCGAACTGGTCGCCGCCATGCGGGCCGGGACGTCCGAGGTCAGCACGGCCACCGATGATCTGTCGCGCCGCACCGAGCGTCAGGCCGCCGCCCTGGAGCAGACCGCCGCCGCCCTGGACCAGATCACGGGCACGGTCCGCAAGACGGCCGAAGGCGCCCGGTCCGCCGCCGAGATCACGGCCGAGGCGCGCAGCGGCGCCGAGGCGCGCGAGCAGATGATCGCCGACACCACGGCCGCCATGGGCGAGATCGAGGCGACCTCGGGCCGGATCGGCGAGATCATCGGGGTCATCGACGAGATCGCCTTCCAGACCAACCTCCTGGCCCTGAACGCCGGGGTCGAGGCGGCGCGGGCGGGTGAGGCCGGACGCGGTTTCGCGGTGGTGGCTTCGGAAGTGCGCGCCCTGGCCCAGCGCTCGGCCGACGCCGCCCGGGAGATCAAGGATCTGATCGCCGCCTCCAGCGCCAGCGTGGGCGAGGGCGCGCGGCTGGTGTCCCAGACCGGAGGGGCTCTGACGGCCCTGATCAGCCAGGTCGCCGAGATCAATCAACTGGCCAGCGACATCGCCGCCTCGGCCAAGGAACAGGCCGAGGGGCTGGCCGAGGTCAATACGGCGGTCAACCAGATGGATCAGACCACCCAGCAGAACGCCGCCATGGTCGAACAGACCACGGCCGCCAACCAGGCCCTGAGCCAGGAGGCGGAGAAGCTGGTGGAGCTGGTCTCGCGCTTCCGCATCGGCGGAACCCCCGGCGCCGCCCGCTCGCACGACGACGGGACGGCCTGGGCCGCCTGAGGTTTGGGCTATTCAAGACAAAGGCCCGTCCGACAGGCGTCGGACGGGCCTTTTTCAGATGAAGGGCTGAAGGGCCGCGATCAGGCCTGCATCATCCAGCCCTCGACGTCCATGGCCGCCTGACGGACGGCTTCCGAACGGGTCGGGTGGGCGTGGCAGGTGCGGGCGATGTCTTCCGAGGCGCCGCCGAAGCTCATGGTGACGGCGGCTTCGTGGATCATTTCGCCGGCCTGGGGGCCCATGATGTGGACGCCCAGAACCTTGTCGGTGGCGGCGTCGGCCAGAACCTTAACGAAGCCGTCGGTCTCGTGGTTGATCTTGGCGCGGCTGTTGGCGGTGAAGGGGAATTTGCCCTTCTTGTAGGCGACGCCGGCGGCCTTCAGCTGGTCCTCGGTCTGACCGACCCAGGCGACCTCGGGGAAGGTGTAGACCACGCTGGGCACCAGGGCGTAGTCGACGTGGCCGTATTTGCCGGCGATGGTGTCGATCACGGCGACGGCGTCTTCTTCCGCCTTGTGCGCCAGCATCGGGCCATGGGTCACGTCGCCGATCACCCAGACCCCGTCCGCCACCTTGAAGTGGTCATGGTCGATGAAGCCGCGCTTGTCCGGCGTGACGCCGATGGTCTCCAGACCCAGCCCGTCCGTATAGGGCCGGCGGCCGATGGCGACCAGGACGACGTCGCCCTTCAGGGTTTCGGCGGCGCCGCCGGCCGAGGGCTCGACCGTCAGCTCGACCCCGTCCTTGCCCGACTTGGCGGCCGTGACCTTGGCGCCCAGCTTGAACGTCATGCCCTGTTTGGTCAGGGTGCGCTGAAAGGCGGTGGCGACCTCGGTGTCCATGCCGGGGGTGATGCGGTCCAGGAACTCGACCACCGTGACTTCGGCGCCCAGACGGCGCCAGACCGAACCCAGCTCCAGGCCGATGATGCCGGCGCCGACCACGATCAGCTTCTTCGGCACGGCCGGCAGGGACAGGGCGCCGGTGGAATCGATCACCTTGCCCTCTTCAAAGGCGACGCCGGGCAGGGGGGTGGGCTCAGAGCCGGTGGCGATGACGATGTTCTTGGCCTCGAGCGTCTGGACCGAACCGTCGGCGGCGGTCACCTCGACCTTGCCCTTTCCGACGATCTTGCCCTTGCCCTTGATCCAGTCGGCCTTGTTCTTCTTGAACAGGAACTCGATTCCCTTGGTCAGGGCGGTGACGCTGTCGTCCTTGGCCTTGTGCATCTGGGGCAGGTTCAGCTTGGGCTGGACCTCGATGCCGATCTTGGCGAACTCGCCATTGGCGGCGTCGAACATTTCCGAGGCGTGGAGCAGGGCCTTGGACGGCATGCAGCCGACGTTCAGGCAGGTGCCCCCCAGGGTGGCGCGCATCTCGATGCAGGCGACCTTCAGGCCCAGCTGGCCGGCGCGGATGGCGGCGTTGTAGCCGCCGGGGCCCCCGCCGATGATGACGACGTCGTAGGGAGCGGGGGCTTCGGCCATGGTATCCTCTGGTCTTCTGGCGCGTGGGGGCAGGCGGGCGGACACTAGCGCCGAGCGGGCAAGGGTCAACCGCCGGACCTCATATGGGGCGCCGGAATCGACCTTTGCAGGGGGCGCCCGCGCTCAGGCGACGGTTTCGGGCGCGGTTTCGGGCTCGACTTCGGTGTTTTCGGCCGGCTCCGCCTCAGGCTCGTGCAGGCCGGCGGCGGCCGGCAGGGTGACCGAGACCTCGGCCCCTTCCCCCGGGGCGCTGTCGATGGCCAGAGCCCCGCTGGACTGGCGCGCGAAGGCGAAGGCCTGGGACAGGCCAAGTCCAGCCGCGTCGGCGCGGGTGGTGAAGAAGGGTTCGGGCGCGCGCCTCAGGGTGTCGGCGTCCATGCCGGGCCCGGAATCCCGCACGCTCAGCTTCAGGGTCCCGTCCGCCTGGGCCGCCAAACGGACCGCGACCGAGCCGGCCTCGCCGGAGGCCTCGACGGCGTTCCGGGTCAGGGCCAGGACGGCCGCCTCGAAAGCTGTCGGGTCGATCCAGGCGAATGCGGCGTTCGCCGGAGTCTCGATCATCAGATCGATCGCCGGGCCCACCAACAGACGCAGCTTGGTCTCAAGTCCCGCCAGCAGGACGCCGAGGTCGAGGCGTTGGAGGTTGGTGCGGTCCTCGTCCTGGGAGAAGGCGCTGAGGCGTCGGGTCAGCCGCTCGCCGCGCTGTCCGGCGGCCAGGGCGGCCTGCCCCAGGCGGCGGACGCGGTCGGGCTCTTCGGCATGGCGCAGCATCAGGTCCAGGGCCGAGGTCATGACGCCCAGCAGGGCGTTGAAGTCCTGGGTCACGCCTCCGGCCAGACGCCCCACATTGGCCATGCGCCGCTCGGCCTCCAGCTCGGCGCGGACGGCGCGTTCCTTGCGGGCGGCCTCGGCCAGGGCGGCCTGCAGGGCCTGATCGTGAGCGGCCAGAATCTCGCGTTCTCGCCGGGCGAAATCCGCCTGGGCCGCCTGCAGGGCAAGGGCGGCGGGGTCGTCCTGATCGACCGCGTGTTCGACCGAAGGCATGTCGGCCTCGGGCGTTTCCGGCGGGGCCGCGGCAGGTTCGGCGGCGGGGGCGTCGACCATCGGGGCGCCGGCCAGGAGCACGGCGTCGGGCCGGTCCGTCTCGTCGGTCAGGGTCAGAAGGGACCAGCGGATGCCGGCGCCGTCGGCGTCGACCGTCTCGATCGGCGCCGGGGTCTCGTCCTCGGCCGACAGGGCGGCGCGCAGGGCCTGACGTCCCTCGGTGCGCCGGTCGAGCGGCAGGAACAGGTCGGCGAAGTCGGAGCCGACAACCCCTTCGCCGCGGCCCAGCATGATCAGGGCGGTGCGGTTGGCCTGGAGGATCCGCCCCTCGGCGTCGACCACGACCAGGGCGCTGGAGGCGGCGTCGAACACTCGGTCGCCCAGACTGACGCGGGCGGGCGGCGACGGCGGCGGGGGCGCGGGCTCGATGGCGGGGGTCGTCAGGGTGTCGGTTTCGACAATGGCCGCGATGGAGCCGGTGACCTGACCCTTGTCGTTCTCGATCGGCATGGCGGTGACCGAGACCAGCATCTTCTTGCGTGTGGCCGCATTCATCATCAGGTGCTGGAAGCCCCGCACCGTCTGACCGCGCAGCGCGCGGGCGCTGGGCAGCAGATCCGCTGGAATGGGCTTGCCGTCCGGGAAGGTGATGCCCCAAGTCGCGGAATGGAAGCGCAGGCCCAGCAATTCGGCGTCGCGGCGGCCCAGCAGCTGGTGGGCGGCGCGGTTGGCGAAGACGAACTTGCCGGTGGCGTCGGTCTCGACCATGGCTACGGGGACGGCGTTCATCGTCTCGAACAGCCGCTTGTCCGAGGATTCGGCGATCTTCTGAACCAGGTCCAGCTGGTCGCTCGCGCTGGCGTGGCGGGCGCCGTGGGTCACGGCGAACCAGAGGGCGACCGCGGCTATGGCGAAGCCGACGGCGGCGAGAATGCCGAGGATCAGCGTCCAGTTGACCTCGCCTTCGAGGAACATCGATCAATCCGTCTCAATTTGGGGCGCGGACCGCCCGGTAAGGCCTGGCTGTGCAAGGGCTGAACCGGGGATGCGGCGTGGGGGAGTCGGGACACAGCCTGACGCCATCCGCCCCGGCGCCGTCAAGCGGGGCCAGGCCTGATTTTCACCGCACCGAGCGAAGCGCACGAAAAAGGGCCGGGCGTCGCCGCCCGGCCCTTTCTTTCAGTATGGTCGAGAGGCCTTAGAAGGCCATCCGGAGGACGAGTTGGTACCAGGGGCCGGCGGTTTCGGTCTCCAGTTCGTACTCGTCGTAGTCGCGGTCGATCTGCTCGGCTTCGGTGTTGAACTTGTCGAAGACCTCGTCCTTCGACGAGTCGAGCAGGTTCGAGCCGGTGAGGCGGATGACCATGTTTTCGGCCACCTTCTTCTCGATGAAGACCTCGAGGTCGGCACCGTAGCTGGTCTTCACCTCTTCCGAGACGACTCGCGACAGGGCGTCGCCTTGTTTGCGATAGGTTGCGCCGAAGGCGGCGCCCCAGGTCGGAATGTCGTGGGTGAAGCCGGCGTTGAAGACATATTCCGACTGGCTGTTGAAGCGACGTTCGCCCATGAAGTCGTCCACCGAGCTGTCCAGCCAGGAGTAGTTGAGGAAGACGCCGGTCGTTTCCATGCCGATGAAGTCCAGCGGGGTCGACAGGTCGAATTCGACACCCCAGACTTGGCCGTCACCGACGTTGTCGACGCTGTAGATGAAGGTGCCGTCGCCGCCCGATCCTTCTTCGCCCGTGTTCACGTCTTCGATCAGGTCGGTGATGTCGCGGTAGAAGGCGTTGACGCCGAACACGCCGCGACGACCCAGACGGCGTTCGAAGCCGGCGTCCACGCCCCAAGCCGATTCCGGCTGCAGGTTGGGATTGCCGACGAAGTCGTTATCCCCGACCTCCTCTTCCAGGAGCGCGGGCGAGAGGCGGTCGAAGTTCGGACGGCGAACGGTCCGGGCGGCCGAGAAGATCAGACGATCCGATTCGCTCAGCTTGATCCGCAGGCTGGCCGACGGAAGCAGGAAGGCGTAGTCGTTGTCGTTAACGCGGTCGGCCGCCTCGGCCGTTTCGTCGGTGATGGTGGTGTCGGTCGTTTCGTAGCGCAGACCGGCTTCCCACTTGGCGGGGCCGTTTTCGCCGGAAACCATCACGTAGGGGTCGATCCGGGTTTCCTCGATCTTGCCCACCCCGCCCGGGATGCCTTCGAAGTCGCCGAAGCTCCAGGAGGTCGCGCCGTTGGTCGAGCCGTTGGCGACATTGAAGCGGACGCGGTCCGGCGCGGTGATCGAGGTGTCGCGGTCCTTCTGGTTCCACTGAACCCCGAAGGCCAGTTCCAGGTCGCCACCTAGAGGACGCGTGTGCTCGATCGCGCCGCTGAGCTCCTTGTCCTCGATGTCGGTCTGGGTCGCGTCGGCGGTGAAGCGGTCCTCCTCCGGGTAGGGACGCGCGTCGCGCAGGAACTCGGACTCGTACTCGAACTCGTACTGCTCGTCCTTGATCGAGGCGTAGCCGAGCTTGAACTTGGTCTCGCCGCCCAGCATTTCGCGGACATAGCGCAGGTTCAGCGACAGGTTGTCCGTCTGGATGTCGACGTCGTTGTCGTTGATCGTGGAGATATTCGCGTCAGTCTCCACGCCATCGACGTATTCGATCGAGTCCTCGTCCTGATAGCGATCCGTGCGCACGAAGACGCCCGACAGGTTCAGGCGGCCGCCGGCGACATCGACGTCGTAGGAGCCGTTGAACGAGTAGTCGGTGCCGTCGCGGACGTCGCTCTGCACCTCAGTGTTGTCGAGCGTGCCGTTCGGCTCGTCGAACCGCTGGCTGTATTTCTGCTTGGGATTGCGGCGGTCCTGGATATTGGCGCCCAGAAGCAGGCGACCCGGACCGGCCTGACCGCCCCAGACGGCGCCATAGGTGCCGCCCCATGAGCCGTAGTCGCTGTCTTTCCAGTTCAGGGCGCCCAGCCGAACATAGCCGCCGTCCAGCGACAGGGCGTCACGCAGGACGATGTTGATGGCGCCGGCGACGGCGTCGCCCGAACGATTGGCGGAGGAGGAGCGGACGACCTCGACGCGTTCGATCAGTTCGGCGGGGATACGGTCGACGAAGAAGGAGCGATCCACGCCGGCGCCGGGAACGCGCTCGCCGTTGATCAGGATTTGGGTGTAGCCCGAGTCCAGACCGCGCAGGCGCACGCCGTCGGATTCCAGCACGTCCGACAGGAAGGCGACCGAGGGCACGCGCTTCAGGGCGTCGCCGGCGGTCAGGGGCTCAAAGCGCTGGAAATAGTCGAGATCATAAGAGAGGGTCGGCACCACGTCGTCGGTGCGGTTCCGCATGACCGGTTCGCCGGTGACGATGATCTCTTCCAGAGCAGTGGCGGGCGCGGCGGCCTCTTGGGCCTGGACGGCGCCGGCGAAGGCCAGCGAAGCGAGAGACGCGAGCGAGGCGCCCGCGAGCAGTTTCAGTCTCATGATTTCGATCCCCTGACGTCGGGCTATGCCTTCGACGAATGGATCGGCGCTTAGAGGCGAGTGGCGACGCGTCTGTGAAGATAAGGCGACGTTCAGTGTGAGGTTTTGAGTCTCATGTGCGACAAAATGTACGTTAACGGAACAATGATCCTTGAGGCGTCCTCCCTGCGGCGTCATCGTCCTTGACCTGCGGTCTCCGGCTGTGGTCTCCGGGGCGTCCCTGGAGGAGGAGAAAGCCCATGACGTCGTCCCTCACGCGCGCCGGCGCCCTGTCGGCCGCCGTCTGTCTTCTGGCCCTGGCCGCCTGCGCCACGCGGGAAGTGGATTATCAGGGCGAGGGCGAAGGCTTCGTCGGCCCAGGGGTCGAGGTGCAGGCCGTCTTGGAAACCCCGTCTGTCGGCACGGCCGGCCAGGACGCGGCCGACGATCCGGCCGTCTGGGCCTCGGCGACGCCCGTGACGGTCATGGGCAAGACCACGCCGGGCTTCGTCGCCGGGACCGACAAGAAGTCCGGCCTCTACATCTACGGCTTCGACGGCCAGATCCTGCAGTTCATGCCGGAAGGCCTGCTGAACAATGTCGATCTGACCGAAGGCCTGAACGTCGGAGGGCGGCCGCAGCTGGTGCTGGGCGCCAGCGACCGGACGCCGGGCAAGACCGGGATTTCCCTCTATCTGTTCGACCCGGCGGGGACCGGCGACAACGGGGTGAAGCCCTGGGGCGCCATCGCCACCGACGTGGTCGAGCCCTATGGCTTCTGCTTCGCCCGGCGCGGGGCCGAGGTCCACGCCATCCTGGTCGGTCACGAGGGCGAGCTGCGCCAGTTCGTGCTGAGCGTCGACGCCGGCGGACAGCCGGTCTCGCACGAGGTGCGACGGGCCGAGATCGGCTCGATTTCGGAAGGCTGCGCCGCCGACGAGGCGACGAACGCCCTCTACATCGCCGAAGAAAACGTCGGCCTGTGGCGTTATGGCCTCGATCCTGCCTCGGGCGCGGCGCGCACCCTGGTCCAGCCGATCGCCAAGGACATACTGGTCGCCGACGCTGAAGGTCTGACGACCCTGACGGACGGCGAGAAGCGCTATCTGATCGGCTCCAGTCAGGGCGATTCGACCTTCCCGGTCTGGCGCATCGACGACGCCGCGCCGGAATACAAGGGTCGGTTCAAGATCGTGGACGGCGTCGTGGACGGGGTCACCGGGACGGACGGCCTGGCGGCCGCCAGCGGCGCGGTCGGTCCCTTCCCCGAAGGTCTGGTGGTGATCCAGGACGACGTGAACGACGTCGGCACCCAGAACTTCAAATATGTGGACTGGCGCGACATCCGCCGCGCCCTGGGGCTGTAAGCCCTACTGATCCTCGTCGAACTTGCGGGCGACGAGGTCCGTCAGGGCCTCGATCGCCTCCTCGGCGTCGGCGCCCTCCGCCGAGACGTCGATGCTGCAGCCGATGCCGGCGCCCAGCATCAGCAGGCCCATGATCGAGCGGGCGTCCACGGTGACGCCGTCGCGGGTGACGTGGATCTCGCTGTCGAAGCTGGAGGCCAGTTTGACGAACTTGGCCGAGGCGCGGGCGTGCAGGCCGCGGGTGTTGCAGATGTTCAGCGTGGCCTTGACGGTCATTTTTCGCCTGCGAGGACCCAGGAGGCCACGGAGATGTATTTGCGGCCTGCGTCCTGGGCGTGGGCGACGCAGGATTCCAAGGTCTCGCGGCCCCGCACGCTGGCCAGTTTGATCAGCATGGGCAGGTTCAGGCCGGCGATTACCTCGGCGTGGGTCTGCTCCATCACCGATATGGCCAGATTGGACGGGGTGCCGCCGAACATGTCGGTCAGCAGGATCACCCCGTCGCCGTCGTCGACCGCGGCCGCCGCGTCGACGATGTCGCGGCGGCGGCGCTCCATGTCGTCCTCCGGCCCGATGCAGATGGCCGCGACACCGCGCTGCGGCCCCACCACATGCTCCATCGCCGACAGGAATTCAGAGGCCAGTCCCCCGTGGGTGACGATAACCAGGCCGATCATGTGAACTTCACTCGCATCCCACCCCAAAACCGTCCCGGGACCTCCCCGTGTCCGGCAGGGAGGCCGGACGCGTCCGCTTGGGACCGCAAGGGGCGTGTCATAGACCCGTTATGCGCGGGTTCAAAGCGTCTGAAGCGCGGCTGCGACCATGTCGACGGCGGAGGCAGGGCGGGGGTCAAGGGCCAGAAGCGGCAGATCGACCCCTGCGAAACGCCGGAACTGCGGCTCCGGCAGACGCTCGACCGCCTCCGGCAGACAGGCGACGGCCAGGACAAGCCGGGCGGCCGGCCGTGTCCTGGCGGACACGATCCCGATCCCGCGCGCCTCGATCCGGCCGGCGATCGCGGCAGGCGCAGCGGCGTAGAGGGCGCCTTCGGAGGTCCAGACCCGGGTGTAGTCGTCGCTTATCAACCGCCAGTCCCGTCCAATCAGACGCAGGGCCAGGTCGCTCTTTCCAGCGCCGGACGGCCCCAGGATCATCACCCCCTGCCAGAGGCCCTGACGCCGGACGGCCACTGTTGTGGCGTGGACAGGCGGTTCGAGGCTCACGCGCGGCGGCCCGGCCCGAAGGCGGAGGGCAATACAATCTCGAAACGAGCGCCCAGCACCGCGCCGTCTTCGGCGGTGCGGTTGGACGCGGTCACGCGCCCGCCGTGGGCCTCCACAATTTGTTTGACGATGGACAGTCCCAGGCCTGAGTTGGAGCCGAAGGCCGCGCCCTTGGGACGCGACGTGTAGAACCGCTCGAACACCGTCTCGAGGTTCTCGGGCGGGATGCCGGGACCGTCGTCCTCCACCCGAATCCGGATCGGCAGATCGCCCTCGATCTCCTCCAGGATAACCCGTACCTCGCCGCCGGCCGGACTGAAGGAGCGGGCATTGTCGATCAGATTGCGGAAGACCTGACCCAGGGGGCCGTCGCGCCCGGCCACACGCAGAGCCTGGGCCGGCCGGTCGAACCGGACGAGGATGTCGTCCGGCCGCGCGGTGGTCTCATAGACGCTGACGATATCGGCCAGCAGACGATTCAGGTCGATGGGGCGGGGTCGGTCGCGCGACAGTTCCGCGTCCAAGCGCGAGGCGTTGGAGATGTCGGTGATCAGCCGGTCCAGCCGCCGGACGTCCTGTTGCAACAGGGCGGTCAGCCTGTCCCTCTGGGCGTCGGTCTTGACCAGGGGCAGGGTTTCCAGGGCCGAGCGGATCGAGGTCAGGGGGTTCTTGATCTCGTGCGACACATCGGCCGCGAACCGTTCAATGGCGTCCATCCGGGTGGACAGGGTGTCGGTCATGGATTCCAGCGACCGGGCCAGGTCGCCGATCTCGTCCTTGCGCTCCTCCAAGTCGGGCAGGGAGATGGCGCGCGCCCGCTGCAGCTTGACCTGGTCTGCGGCGGCGGACAGCCGCATGATCGGCCGCGCCACGAACAGGTGCAGCAGCAGCGAGGCCAGCAGATTGACGGCCAGGGCCACCAGGGCGAAGGGGACAAGGGCCCGGCGCTGGTCGTCCAGGATCTCGTCGACATTGCCGGCTTCCAGGGTCAGGACCCCCAGGACTTGTCGCACGTGGCGGATGGGAATGGAGACGGAGACGACGCGGTCGCCGGATTCATTGCGGCGCACCGTGGTCTGGGGTTCGCCGGCCAGAGCGCGTTCGACCTCGGCGGCGATCTCGGCCTCGACCTGACGCTTGTGGTCGGCCTCCCGCTGCGAGGCTTTCGCCGGATCGCCCGGCAGGGGGGCGCCTGCCGGATGGGCCGGCGGCAGGGGACGCCCGGGGATGTTTTCGGTCACCTCATAGCTGTCGATGACCGGCAGGCCGTTGATGTCATAGAGGCGCACCCGCTGGCCGTTGGGCACGAAATTGTCGCGCAGCCAGTTTGCCGCCTGACCCACGTCGAGCTCGGGCGTCGGCACGCCGCGACTGATGCCCAGTTCGCCCAGCACATTGCCCAGCAGTTCGGCCTGAACGGTCAGGGACTCCTGGCGCGCCTGGATCAGGCCCTGGCGCCACTCGTTCAGCACCAGGGCGCCGCCGAACAGGATCAGCAGGCTGAGGAGATTGAGAGCCAGGATGAAGCCGCCCAGCCGCGATCCGCCGAAGCGAAGCCTCGGTCGACGAGCGTGTTCCTCCTCGGGCTCGCGCCCGGCGGACTGATCAGCTTTCGCGGTAGCGGTAGCCGACGCCATACAGGGTCTCGATCGCGTCGAACTCGGGATCCACGGCGCGGAACTTCTTGCGCATCCGCTTCACATGGCTGTCGATGGTGCGGTCGTCGACATAGACCTGGTCGTCGTAAGCGGCGTCCATCAGATTGTCGCGGCTCTTCACGAAGCCGGGGCGCTGGGCCAGGGCCTGAAGCAGCAGGAATTCGGTGACGGTCAGTTTGACCGGCTTGCCGTCCCAGGTCGATTCGTGGCGTGCCGGGTCCATGCTCAGCTTGCCGCGCTTGATCGCCTTGCCGGAGACTTCGGCCGAAGGTTCAGGCTCGACCCCGTCGGCGCCGGTGCGGCGCAGCAGGGCCTTGACCCGTTCGATCAGCAGCCGCTGGCTGAAGGGCTTGTGGATATAGTCGTCGGCGCCGAGGTTGAAGCCGAGAATCTCGTCGATCTCCTCATCCTTCGAGGTCAGCATGATGACGGGGATCTGCGAGGTCTGGCGCAGGCGGCGCAGCACCTCCATCCCGTCCATGCGCGGCATCTTCACATCGAGAATGGCCAGATCGGGCGGCGTGCTCTCTAGCGCGGCCAGGCCCGAGGCGCCGTCGTGATAGGCCGTGATCTTGTGGCCGTGACTTTCCAGCGCCAGCGACACGGACGCCACGATGTTCTCGTCGTCATCGACCAGGGTGATATTGGCCAAGGTGGTCTTCTCCTGAACTTCCCGTTCCCGCGAACGAGAACGCACGGCAAGCGTAACCGTTCGATCACGGTCACATTAGGGCCAAGGCAGATGGGCCGCCAAGTCGCGAGTTTCAACGATCATCAGGCCTGTTTCCGTCGGCGCGAGGAAAATTCACCGCGAAAACCCCGTCTTAAAGGCTTGGCTGCACTATCCGCCTCATGGCCGGTCCGATCCACTACGAAGTCTATGTCCGCAAGACGGTTCCCGCGTCCTGGTCGCTGCTGATCGCCACCGAGGACCGGAAACACGCTCTGGAGACGGCCGAGGACCAGTTGTCCAACCGTCTGGCCGCCGCCGCCCGCGTCACCAAGGAGACGCTGGACCCGGACACCATGGAATTCAACAGCCTCACCATACTGACCCTCGGGGCGCCGGAGGAAAAGAAGAAGGCCAAGGCGCCGGAGTCGGTTCGGCCGGCGTGCAGCGCCCCGGCCGAACTCTATGCGCCCCATGCGCGCGGCCTGATCGCGCGGGTGCTGGAGGACTGGCTGAAACGCCAGGGGGTGACGGCCTTCGAACTGCTGCACCGGCCGGACCTGGCGGAGCGGCTCGACGCCTCGGGCGTGGAGCTCCAGCACGCGGTCCAGAAGGTGGCGGTGCCGGAAAGCCAGGCCACCGGCCAGAACCTGCACAGCGTGGTGCGCCACTATCAGCGTCTGGCCGAGGATACGGTCGCGCGCCTGCTGAAGGCCGGCCGATCGGGTCAGTTTCCGTCGCTGAAGAACCAGTCGATCGCCGATCTGGCCCATCGTCTCAGCACGGCCCAGGACCGCACCTTCATCATGGGCGGGGTGATCGCCCAGGGTCTGGCGGATCGGAAGGGCGCCCGCGACCGGTTGGATTGCCTGATGGACATGGTCGACGCCGCGCCGCCGGAGGGGACGCCCCGCGCCCTGGTGCTGGGCGCCGTCGAGCAGATCGCATCCGAAATGCTGGCGGTGCGCGCCAATCTGGCGGAAATCCTCGGTCCGTCGCTGGACCACGGGGCCCGGCTGGCGGCCGTGGTGCGGATGATCGCCCCGCGCGAGGTCGAGCGGTTGATCGGGCTGGACCCGCGCATGGCCGTGATGACCCCGGTGGTGGAGGGACCGGCTCAGCGACTGGGCCAGGGTCTGGCCGACGGGCATTTCCCCAAACTCTCCACGGCCCTCGCGCGGATGGTGATGACCGAACTGGCCAGTCAGAGGCGGTTGCGGCCCAATGATCCGGTCGGCGAGATCGACATTCTCCGCACCCTGGCCATGGCTCTGACGGCGGCCTCGGGCCGCCTGCTGACGCTGGAGGAGGTGCAGAACGCCTTCGTCGAACGGTCCAAGGGCCTGGTGACGCCGGATTTCGTGGCCAGCTATGTCCGCGACTGTCCGACCGTCCTGGCCGAGGCCGAGCATCTGACCCGTCTGTGCGAAAACGTGACGGGCGGGGCCAACAAGCGGGCGGCGGCGCGCTGGCTCAGCGCCTGCATCACCTCGCTTCGGCTTGAAAACGAGATGCGTCAGATGGCGGCGGGCGGGCCCAGCGTGTCTCAGAAACTGCTGGTTCTGGCGCGACTGCAGCGGTCGGTGCGGGCGGTGCAGCTCGGCGAGATCGACGAGCGGGAGATTTCGACAGCGATCGGCGCCCTGGGCGGGACGGTGGAGGCCGACGCGGGGCTTCTGGCGCAGATCGGCCGCGCCCAGGCCGCGCCGCTCCAGAAGCTGACCGCGCTGCTGAAGATGGCCGCCGGCGAGACGGCGCCCCTGGGGCCGGCCGCCGACCGCGCCCGCAGCGAGGCGGGCAAGTTGTTGCGTGAGCCGGACGTGCGGGCTGCGGCGACCGAGGACGCCACGCTGCAGGCCCTGGTCCAGGCGGCCGGGCTCAAGTTCTGAGTCTCAGTCGAAGATGTCGAAGATGCTGTCGCGCTTCTTCTTCTTGTACCGATAGTCGTCGTCGCGGCGCCGGTCGTCGCGATAGCCGCGATCATCATAGGGGCGGCCCCCGCCGCTCCACGGCTGAGGATGGGGCGGAGCATAGGACTGGGGTTGGGCTTGAGGCGGCGAGGCGGCCGCCGGCGCTGCGGAGGCGCGGCCGTCTTCAGCAGCGGCGGCCATCAGCTTCTCCAGCTCGCCGCGATCCAGCCAGACGCCCCGGCAGGTCGGGCACATGTCGAACTGAACCCCGTCGCGATCCAGGGTCTGCATGGCGGCGTTGTCGTTGGGACACATCAGAAGGGGCATGGCGGCTCCGGATCAGGTGAGGAAACGGGCGCCGACGCGACGGGTCCGAGGGGGGCAGCCCTGACGCGTCGGCGCATCCGTACGGTGCGACATCGCGTCGGCCCGAACAGGCGAGGCAGGGGAACTCTCGCTGTCGAGACGGCGCCAGAGGGGCCCGTTCCGCGAAATCAAGCTAGGCCTCCGGCGTGGCCGCCGCCATGCGTCGCGGCGTCACACCGGCCGATCGTTCAGCAGGCCTGGCCCGCAGCCCAGCCCGAGGACCAGGCCCACTGGAAATTATAACCGCCCAGCCAGCCTGTGACGTCCACCGCCTCGCCGATGAAATAGAGGTTGGGGACGGACTTCACCGCCAGGGTCTGCTGGTCCAATGCGGCCGTGTCGACCCCGCCCAAGGTCACCTCGGCGGTGCGGTAACCTTCAGACCCCACCGGTTTCACCGTCCAGGCGTTGACCGCCTGGTCCAGCCGCCGCAAGGCCTTGTCCGACAGATCGGCCAGATTCCCCGCCACGCCTTCCCACGCGCACAGACTCTCGGCCAGCCGACGCGGCACGATCTGGGACAAGGCGGTGTGGACCGCCTGTCGGCCGTTCGCGGCCTTGGCGGCCTTCAGCGCCTCGAACACGTCGTGGTCCGGCGCCATGGCGGCGACGATGGGCTCGCCCTCGCGCCAGTAGGAGCTGATCTGAAGTATGGCCGGACCGCTCAGGCCGCGGTGGGTGAACAACATGGCCTCGTCGAACCGGGCCTTGCGCGTCTTCTCGGCCGGGGCCGAGGCCACGCGAGCCACCACCGCCACCCCGGCGAGCGGCGTCAGGGTCTCCAGCAGGCCCGCCTCGAACGTCAGCGGCACGAGAGCGGGACGGGTCTCGGTCACGCGGATGTCGAACTGGCGCGCGACCTCATAGGCCCAGCCGGTCGCCCCCATCTTGGGAATGGACTTTCCGCCTGTGGCGACCACCAGCGAGGCCGCCGCGATCTCGGATCCGTCGGACAGACCGATCGACCAGCCCTCGCCCTTTCGGGCGATCCGATCGACGCCGGTCTTCATCCGCAGCTCGACCCCGGCCTCGGCCAGGGCGTCGGTCAGCAGCCGCACGATCTGTTTGGCGCTGCCGTCGCAGAACAGCTGGCCCAGGGTCTTTTCATGCCAGGCGATGCCCGCCTGATCGACCCGCTTTATAAAATCCTGGGGCGTGAAACGGCGCAGGGCCGAGGTGGCGAACCGGGGGTTTTCACCCAGGAAGTTCGCCGGCCCGCAGCCCAGATTGGTGAAGTTGCACCGTCCGCCGCCGGAGATGCGGATCTTCTCGCCGGGATGGGCCGCGTGATCGACGACCAGGACCCGACGGCCGCGCCGCCCGGCCTCCGCGGCGCACATCATGCCGGCGGCGCCGGCCCCGACCACCAGGACGTCGAACGACGCCCGGCTCACGAGACCGGCTCCGGAAGGCGGTTCTTAGTAGCGGTAGTGTTCGGGCTTGAACGGCCCTTCGACCGGCACGGAGATGTAATCGGCCTGTTCCTTGTTCAGCACGGTCAGCTTGGCGCCCAGCTTGCCCAGGTGCAGGGCCGCGACCTTTTCGTCCAGGTGCTTGGGCAGGGTGTAGACCTTGGTCTCATAGGCGGACTTGTTGGTCCAGAGTTCGATCTGGGCCAGGGTCTGGTTGGTGAAGGAGGCCGACATCACGAACGAGGGGTGGCCCGTCGCGTTGCCCAGGTTCACCAGGCGGCCTTCCGACAACAGGATGATCTTGTTGCCGCCGGGGAATTCGATGTGGTGGACCTGGGGCTTGATCTCGTCCCACTTGAAGTTCTTCAGGCCGGCCACCTGAATCTCGGAGTCGAAGTGGCCGATGTTGCAGACGATGGCGTTGTGACGCATCCGGCGCATGTGATCGACGGTGATCACATCCTTGTTGCCGGTGGCGGTGACGAAGATGTCGGCCTTGTCGGCGACGTCGTCCAGGGTCTGGACGTCATAGCCTTCCATGGCCGCCTGCAGGGCGCAGATCGGGTCGATCTCGGTCACGATCACGCGGGCGCCGCCCTGGCGCAGCGAGGCGGCAGAGCCCTTGCCCACGTCGCCGTAACCGCAGACCACGGCGACCTTGCCCGACAGCATGACGTCGGTGCCGCGACGGATGGCGTCGACCAGGGACTCACGGCAGCCGTACAGATTGTCGAACTTGGACTTGGTGACGCTGTCATTGACGTTGATGGCGGGGAAGGGCAGCTCGCCGCGTTCCGACATTTGGTACAGGCGGTGAACGCCGGTGGTGGTCTCTTCCGACACGCCGCCGATGGCGTCGCGGATGGCCGAATAGAAGCCGGGCTTCTCCTTCAGATACCGCTTCATGACCTTGTAGAGGGCTTCCTCCTCCTCATTGGTCGGATTGTCGAGGATCGAGGCGTCCTTCTCGGCCTTCGGGCCCAGCACGCACAGCAGGGTGGCGTCGCCGCCGTCGTCCAGGATCAGGTTCGGATAGCCGCCGTCAGCCCATTCGAAAATCTTGTGCGCGTAGTCCCAGTATTCCTCCAGGGTCTCGCCCTTGACGGCGAAGACCGGGGTGCCGGCGGCGGCGATGGCGGCGGCGGCGTGATCCTGGGTCGAGAAGATGTTGCACGAGGCCCAGCGCACTTCGGCGCCCAGGGCTTCCAGCGTCTGGATCAGAACCGCCGTCTGGATGGTCATGTGCAGGCTGCCGGCGATACGGGCGCCCTTCAGCGGCTGGTCCTTGCCGAACTCGGCGCGCAGCGCCATCAGGCCCGGCATTTCCGTCTCGGCGATGGCGATTTCCTTCTGGCCCCAGTCGGCCAGAGCAATGTCGCGGATGATGTAGTCGGTCATGGGGGCTCCTGGCCGCAGGGGATTTTCAGCCCTTCTAGACCGGCGAGGGTGAAGGAGCAATAAACACATAAGGATATCCTTATATGGGCCGGTTTCGGCGCTCAGCAGTTTCTTAAACCTGATCGGTTAGGACGGCTTTCATGGAACGCCGCGCCCTTCTCGGTCTCGCCGTCGTCGCGACCGCCGCCGCCTCGACCGCCGCTCAAGCCTCCTCGGGCAAGAGTGAAGCGTCGGAGGCCAGTTATTTCCGACTGCCGATCATCACGGCCTCGATCATGGGCGGCGACGGCCGGCGCGGGGTCTTTTCGGTCGAGGCGGGCCTGGACGTGCCCGATGCGACGCTGCGCACGCGCGCCCAACAGTCCACGCCGCGTCTTCGCGCCGCCTATGCCGTGGCCGCCCAGCGGTTCGCCAACAGCCTGCGGCCCGGCTCTGTCTTCAGCATCGACCAACTGGCCGCCGAACTGCAGAATGCGACCAACGCCACCCTGGGCCGTCCGGGCGCGCGGATCTTGCTCGGGACGGTGATGGCGATCTAGCGCCGGCTCTTGGGTCGTTTCGAACGAAAAAGGCCCCGCCGTCGCCGGCGGGGCCTTCGTCATTTCAACCTCAGGCCGTGGCTCAGTCGCGACGGCGACGGCCGCGATCGCCGCCTTCGCGCTTCGGACGGCCGCCGGTGTCTTCCGACAGGGGCTCCTCGCCGCGTTCGGCGCGTTCGGCGTTGATCTTGTCGGTGATGTCTTCGCCGGTGGTCTGGTCCACGACCTTCATCGACAGCTTGGTCTTGCCGCGATCATCGAAGCCCAGGAACTTGACCTTGACTTCCTGGCCTTCCGACAGGACGTCGGCCGGGTTGGCGACGCGTTCCAGAGCGATCTGGGACACGTGGACCAGGCCGTCCTTGGCGCCGAAGAAGTTCACGAAGGCGCCGAAGTCGACGACCTTGACCACCTTGCCGGAGTAGATGGCGCCCACTTCCGGTTCCGAGGCGATGGACTGGATCCAGGCCTTGGCGGCGTCGATCTTCTCCTGGTCGTTGGCGGCGATCTTGATCGTGCCGTCGTCGGCGATGTCGACCTTGGCGCCGGTCTTCTCGACGATCTCGCGGATCACCTTGCCGCCCGAACCGATCACTTCACGGATCTTGTCGACCGCGATCTTGATGGTTTCGATCTTGGGCGCATGCTCGCCCAGCGAGGCGCGCGGGGCGTCCATGGCCTTGGACATCTCGTCGAGGATATGCAGACGACCGGCCGAGGCCTGGGTCAGGGCCTGTTTCATGATCTCCTCGGTGATGCCGGGGACCTTGATGTCCATCTGCAGCGAGGTGATGCCTTCCGAGGTGCCGGCGACCTTGAAGTCCATGTCGCCCAGGTGGTCTTCGTCGCCCAGGATGTCCGACAGGATGGCGAACTCGCCCGACGGCTCCAGGATCAGACCCATG
>Ga0208958_1001649_pt1 | contig 21460 bp, 25 predicted proteins | sample RifOxyB1_FD_184032 | JGI IMG/M metagenome (GOLD analysis project Ga0208958, IMG submission 184032) | Soil microbial communities from Rifle, Colorado - Rifle Oxygen_injection B1 (SPAdes) | ecosystem: Environmental > Terrestrial > Deep subsurface > Rock core/Sediment | place: Rifle, Colorado... | reverse complement strand
TAAATCAAAGGTTGTTTGCGAAATAATAAATTGTATAACAATAATAAGTTTATCAATTTGATATATAACAATATCTAGTATAATATATAATTGTTGCACATAATTATAGAAACAATATGAAAATAAACCTCGATAAAAAGAAAGACCCCAGCGATTATCCATTATTATCTTTTAGAATTAATGAGGAAGAGAAAGAAATAGTTATGCAGAGGCTTGAAGAAATTTTAACGTTAGTAAATGATAACAAGGATAATAATCAAAAAAAAGCTAGAAAAAATAAAATTATTGTTACTGCTCTAAAAAGAGGGTTAGATGAGATTGAAAAGGATTATAAAAAAGCACGGAAAAAACGATAGGGAATAAAATGAATTTAACTAATCAGGAAATTGCACCTAGGACAAAAAAAATATGTATTGGAAAACTTAACCAAATTCGAACTTCTCCAGCATACGATGCATACTGGTATTTTGCCGGAGAGAGGCAGAAAATATTCTATAGTAGAATACGTAATCCCGAATTAGAAAAATGGTCAGAAGATGAAATTTTAAATAACTTTAAGTTTACAAATGCCTACAGAGCTTCAGATCGGGTCAGCCAATATTTGATAAAAAATGTAATTTACTCTGATAATTACGAGAAAAACGAAAGTAATGTTTTTTTTCGAATAATGTTATTTAAGTTATTTAATAAGATTGAGACTTGGGAGTTACTTGAGAAGAGAATTGGAGTATTAACTTATGAAAGTTTTGATTTTAAAAGATATGATCAAGTATTGACGAATGCTATTGAGCAAAAGGAGAGAATATATTCAGCAGCATATATAATGCCATCAGGAAAAACTTCATTTGGATATCCCAAAAAACATCGCAATCATCTCACATTGCTTGAGGCATTGATTAAAAATGAAACCTATAAACGAATTATATATTCGTCTAATATGGAGGAAGGATATAAGGTTTTACTTTCATGTCCAACATTGGGTCCATTTTTAGCGTATCAATTAATAACAGATATAAACTATAGTGAATTAACGGATTTTTCAGAAAGAGAATTTGTTATGCCTGGCCCAGGAGCTTTGGATGGTATTTCAAAATGTTTTATAAACAAAGGAGGATTTTCTGAAAGTGAGCTTATTAAATATGTTTGCGACCACCAAGAAAAAGAATTTGAAAAACGAAATATAGATTTTAAAAATTTGTGGAGTCGTCCTCTACAGTTGATCGATTGCCAGAATTTATTCTGTGAAATTTCAAAGTATACAAGAGTGAGCCATCCTCAAATTGAAGGACTTGCAAATAGAAAAAAAATAAAACAAAAGTTCCAGGCGAATAGAACAGTTATTGATTATTGGTACCCTCCAAAATGGGGAATTAATGAAAGGATATATTTTGTATGATTTCGTTCGAGGGCGTAACTGCAGATGATGTTTGGGTTGATGCTATAAAATATTTTTCACAAGGTTATGCGTCAGAATTTAAATCCCGAAATGGTGTTACAAAGGAAGTGCTTCAGGCTTCATTTACTATTTTAAAACCAGAATCTCGTTGGGTTTTTTCCAGATTGCCTGCTTTAAATATTGCGTTTGCTCTTGTAGAAGTTATTTGGATAATGAGCGGAAGAAAGGATTCAAAGTTTATAAATTTTTTTAACAAAGAATATTCAAAATATGCAGGTGCGAGAGCTGAATACCATGGGGCATATGGGTTTCGCCTAAGAGAACATTTTTTATTTGACCAAGTTGAAAAAGCTTATAAGGTATTAAAAGCAAATCATGGTTCTAGACAGGTTGTGCTACAAATATGGGATAGTAGAATTGATTTTCCAAGTGAAGCTGGAGTGCCAGTCTCCGATGACATTCCCTGCAATATTTGCTCTTTGCTTAAAGTTAGAGATAATATGCTTTATTGGACACAAGTCATCCGAAGCAATGATATGTTCCTAGGTGTCCCATATAATTTTATTCAATTTACTTTAATGCAAGAAATTATTGCTGGTTGGCTTAATCTAGCATTAGGATCATATTGTCAAGTAAGTGATAGTTTGCATATATACGAGAATAACTATGACCAAATTGCTAGAATTAGTAAAAAGGAAATTAAGTATAAAAGTGATAATTTCATGTTATCTAAAAAGGATTTCGATACTGTTCTTAAAAAAATTGAAAACTGGGTAGATCTTGCGATTTCAAATGAAAAAGTTAAACATGTTTCCTCCGCTCTTGAAAAAATTAAGTTACCTGATTCTTATCAGGATTTATTATACGTAATAGCATGTGAAGTTTTTCGTAGAAGGAAATCGAAAGAATACCTTGAAAAATATGAAAAAAAGATAGTTTCAGAAAATCTTAGATTCTTATGGACTAATTGGTACGGTAGATATTCAATTTAGTTTTCTCAAAAAATATTATCTAATTCTTCAATAAGGCGATCTACATCTGACTTCTTCCATGGACTTTTATTGCCATAGTCTACTTGAGCATAAGTCGACATACAAACCAACGGCCCAGGGGACAGGTTGGCTTCTTTGCAAAGCACTTCTTGAAGTCTGAGTAGGCCTATCAGGTTGCCCAACGCTCTTTCCACATAAAAATGAGATCTATATAAAGCAGTAAGATATAGTTTTTTTTCTAAATCAAGTTTAAGACTTATATGAGAAAGACAAGGTCCACCAATTATTCTATTTTTATCTTGGTTGGCACAATACATTTGTAAATCAAGATTTTCATCAAGGATATTTATTTCATATGCTGCTTTAGTTTTAGGTTTTCTATTGTGAATTTTTTTAAGCTTTTCGAGGCAAATATCCAATGGGTTGATTTCTGTATTATCGCTTTTTTGTCTGAATAGCATTCTGTGAGCATAGGTTCCCCATGTGCTTATTGTTTTTATTTCTGGATAAAGCTCAAGATACTTTTCTTGTAATTTTTTCCATCCATATTTGTAGTAAAGAGCTGCGGGGAAGATTGTTTCTGCAACATTGTGTAAAGATTTGGAATATTGTTTTAAGAAAGTATCTGTTATTTTAATAATTTGTTCGGACTTATCATCAAAATTGGCAGGATTTTCAACATAAATTAATAAGTTGTAATATGGGCTATTCCCTTTTTCGTTAAGAAATTTTAGGGCCTTAAACCATGCAGTAGTAAATGTATTTTCGTCAAAAACTTTCATAAATTACCTAAATTATTGCAAATAAAAACTATCTCGATATCTTTCAAGAAGGTATTCCTTAGTTATCCAAGCGTAGCCATTGTTGCCCCAGTTGCTTCCCCAGCTGTTTCGAATTAGAAAAAGTTTTTCGTAGGTATTATCTTTGGCAATGCCGACTACTAAGACAGCGTGAAGTCCTCTTGAGTTTCCCGAGGAGTCAAATATGATATTCATTTCTGCTGTTGGTTGCCAAAACGCAAGATTTAAATCAAGACCTACTATAGGGACATATTTTTGTTCTTTTACAAGTTTTTCAATTTCAATATCAATATTTTCTGATGTATACGATGAATTTGATTTGTAGGTTGCTAGTTTCTCTGGAAGTAGGGAGGCTGTTCCAAGTCTATACGGATAATCGTCTTCAAGGACTTGTCCATGAACCTTAAGACATGTCATAACTTCTTCAACAGTCAAGCCTAAATCGGCAGATGAAGGATTATTTTTAATCATTTTATATAAATACAAAGGTGAGAGATAAGTATTTAGTTTATGTCGTAGTTCGTGAGCAGTGGAAGCTGCGAATGCTAAACATGTCGGAGCATTTCCTTGATCTCTAGCGGGCAATAAAATATTTCTTAGGTCTGCAATAATTTCCATTATCACTCCCCCAGTTTCTTTTTTTTAATTTCATTAGGAATACCTTCTTTTTCTTTGTAAAATGATCCGACAATAGGAATTTCTTCTGCAACATTGTTTCTTTCCCACGGCCGAAGGTTGTGAAAATAAAAGTTTTTATCCCCTTCTATAATATTTTGAACAACAATTTTGAGCTTACGAGATGCACCATATGTTCTTTCAGTTTCGGTACACTGTTCTTCTGATAATATCTTGAATCCCTTTTGTTTAAACATTTCAATATCCCAGATATAACCCCCGCTAGATTGCTCATTCACTTCTAAAACAATAACGTCTTCTGGGCCAGCGTGAATATAACCGGTGAAATCTTTACTGATACGCCACACATCAGGGTGATAATTTTCAAGAGTAGTACCATTCAGTATCTCTTCTTTAATTTTCTTTTTTGATTTTTTAGCAAATTCCTCAGCTTTGCTAGATGAAAGTATTTTTTGGGAAAGCATTCCCCAGCACGCAGCTGTATAACTAACGCCCATATGCAATGATGCATTATAGATATGAGAAGCTGTGATTTCATTTTGGCTTTTTAAACCCATCCTTTTTAAATTGTTGATTATAAGAGTTTTGGGCATTAAGAATTCGTTGGCAAAAGAAGTTGCAGCAACTTCGATACTACTTCTATTGACTGTTTGGAATCCAAAATCATTTTCAATAATAGATTCATCATCATAACTATCTTCATTGTGGTTAAGTTGAATATGCCCTAACTCATGAGCCAACGTGAAACGTTGAATTGAAGAAGAACGTTCTGTTGTAATCATGATGCCTGCTTCAGGATTATGTATACAGCAACCTAAAATGTTCTTAAGCTTTTTGAATATGACAAAAACTTGTTTGTGGTTAACAATATTAATGATGTCAATTCGGCCAGCTATCATATTAATAAGATTCTTTTGTTGGCAATATTCATGTAGAGCAGATGCTTCTCTAATTCCTTCAAGAATAGGGTCTCTATGCTTTGTCATGATTACCCCGTTGAGATGATCTTTGCTTTAAGTATTCAGCAAACCTTAATACTTCTTCCTTGTCTTCAGAAGACAAACTATTTACCGCACGTTGTAGTACTGTAAAATTTTCACCTTGATGCGTTGTTGCAGTTCCAGTTAGCAAATCGATAGGTGTTTCAAAAAGTTCTGATAATTTTTGAAGCTCGACTGAGTCAATTTTTCTTTTTCCGTTTTCTATAAGAGAAACAGCTGAGCGGGCAATAGCTAAATACTTTGCGACATCATCCTGAGAATAGCCAAGATATTCACGTATTTCCTTAAGCTTTTGTCCCATCTGAGTTTTGGCGGAATTGCTCATTTTTTCTCCCGTGCAAACATGTCCTGCTGAAATTTATTAATTAAATCCGTAGCCATTGATTCGAAATCATCATATCCACCTGGTTTAATAAATTTTGCAGGAAGTTTTCTTCCCAAAATATCTTCAAATATTGGTGATGATTTTATTACAATTTTTGAATCAATAAGAGGTATTGTTGAATATAGTGGAGTTTCCGGTAGTTCTGTAAAAGCAGCTTCATCATTAATTTCTTTATTAATTTTTATCCACCATTCTTGTAGTTTTGATTTAAGCGTAGAAATTAGGGTTTTGAAATTTCGCAAAGTTAGTTTTTTTGGATTTTCAGACATTTATTGTCCATATTGTTCGAATTTCGAACAGTATAAGTCATTGACCCAAAACTGGCAAGGGAATATTTATTGGCGTTTAGTACAAAAAGATATGAGAAATTTATGATTTAATATGGCGAACTTTCCTAAAAAATTGTGGTCGGTTAGTTTTAATGGGAAGTGTTGATTAAAAATATTTATAATATAAAATGAAAAATTATTCCAATCAATATAAATATGAATATCATCAAAATCGATAAAAAGATTGGTAATAGGAAACTGATATTTAAAAAATGCTTCTTTGGCACTAATCATTAGACTTGCAAATATATTCTTTTTTTCTAGAGGGCAGGAATTGAAACATTCAATTTCTGGAGCAACACAAATTCTTGTAATAATTTCAAGATCACTCTTTTCACAACATTCTATGTCAACTCCAATAGATATAAACTCAGATTTTAATCCACAAATTGCAACACAGTAATTTTTTTTATGAGAGATGCTGCCAACAATTTCTTTGGGCCAAAGTGGTAATCCATTATGTTCCCGAAATATCTCATATGAATAATGTGAATGGAGTAATTTCTGAATTGCTTTTTGGGCACACATTCTTCCTGCTGAAAATTCAAGTATTCTGTATTTATTTGTAGATTGAATGGAGTTTAATAAGTTTTGACTTACAGTAGGAATAATATCTTTATCAAAATCTGAGGTACAGAATGATAAGGAATCAGGAATAATATTCTTTAAACATTTCTCGAATTGATTAATCGCTTCCTCCAATTTAAAATAAATATTAATTTTCTAGATATTACATATTTATCACTATTAAGGGAATGGGGTAGTAAAACACTGATAAATTATTTTATTAATTGATCAGTTGTTGTTAATTAAATTTATTGAAAGTTAAATAGTTTAAATGAACAGATTAACTTTTTACTGCTTGTAAATAAGTATATGTTGGATTTGAGCTATCAGCTTTAAACTCGATTATTTCTACTGCTTTTTTCATGTAACTTTGATGAAGATGGGCATATTTCTTAGAAGTCATTTCTATGGAACTGTGTCCAAGGATTTTACTAAGTGTGTATATGTCTCCTCCGCTCATACAAAAGTTAGCCGCAAATGATGTTCTAAGATCATGGAAGCGAATTTTTTTAACGCTGGCATTTTCAATTGCCTTGAAAAATATCCTGGCTGTAATATGTGTTATATCTGGGAGTTTTCCATTTCGGTGAACAAACACATAGTCCATGCTTCTGTTCTCTTTTCTAAGCTGTAATAAAGCTTCGAGAGTGGTCTTGTTGGCCGGGACGTAACGTATCTTTCCGGTTTTCGTTGTATTTTTTAATCCGTATCTATCTCTTATGCTGGAAATCTCAATTTGTTCATTTTGAAAATCAACTTTATTCCATTGAAGTCCCATTAGCTCGGATCGCCTAAGTCCTGTGTTTAAAGCAACTAAAAACAACTCGTAAAATTCATGATCTTGATTAGCTGTGAGAAATTGAGAAATTTCATTTTTCAGCCAATAGGTTTCACTTCTCGGGTCTTCTTTCAGTTTTTCCAAATTATACAAAGGATTTTTAATCAAGTACTCCCATTTAACTGCATCATTTAATACTTGTTTAAAATGACGAATGCAAAAGTTAACACGAACATTGCCTAAGTTAAGTTTTTTTAAATGACTTATTAAAGCATGTCCATGAGATATTCTAATTGCCTTCAAGCTTAAGTGTCCAAACAGCGGGATGAGGTATTTAGTGAAAATAGGCCCATAGCTATCAAGGCTACGTCTGGCCAATCCTGATTTATTCTCAATCCAGATTTTTGAAAACTCTTGGAGAGTGATATCAGCTTGAGTGTAGATGCCAAAAGCTTCCGACTGTTCTTTTTCGATTTGTTTTTTGTGTTTCCACGTTTCAGCATCTCCTTTTCTCTTGAAGATTTTTGTAATTGGTTTGCCATGAATATAGATTTTTACTCGATAAACATGGCCGTGATTTCTGGTTAGTTTTTCCATTAAGATTTTCTCCTAATTATGAAAAACTTAAAGTCACTTTCTCGTCTTGTGTCTTGATATCTTTTGTTTGTTGTTAAAGAGCATGTTGCAACTAATAGTGTTTTTATCCTTTTGCAGTTGGCATTTTGAATAAAATTTAAAATTTTCATAAAATGCCGGATTCCTTGGAATTTATGAAATTTTCAAGTTCTGGATGAAATTTGAGTATCTCAGAGGGACGGCCATTTTGTGCATTTTTTTCAATGATATTTAGCCATCCAATTTCTGAGAGATAACTGGCAGCAAAACAAACATCGGAATAAGTTTTCAAATGAACCCAGCCATGACGATAAATCGTTCTTATAGATTCTTCATCTGAAATTTTATTTTCTTTAATTTTTTGTGCTAGAGAAAAAGCACTTGTTATATTTGTGTCTTGTTCGTGACTATATATTTTTTGGGCATGAGCTTTAAAAAGTTCAACCCACTTGATAGCCATTTCAATAATATTAACTTGAACTTTGTCGTGTATAGGTTCATGGAAATGATTATTAATAACAAACAGAATTAATGAAAGCCCTGATAAAAGAGTGTGATATTTTCCCAAATGTGAAGCAAATGTTTCACATTTTGCTTGGCATGCCTCTTTTTGTATTTTAGCAAAATAGTTTGAATAAATTTTATATGCATCGGTTGAGAGGTGAATGGTTTTGGGTACAAAATTTTTAGTATTGTTATCAATGTTAAATGAAGAAATTTTATAGAGTGTCTTGAGAAATTTTTTAATTTTATCATCTGATTCAACAGGAGTTGGTTTATCAACGAAATACTCACCTACAAGTTTGTTGGGATACACCATAAGTTGAAAACGTTGTAGAAAACCATCATTATCTTTGTTAGATTTAATATCCCGGATAATTTCGGCCAGCTTAGAGGGTTGTGTTCCTCCAATAATTGTTACACAAAGATTGGATATATATTGTCTGCCTCTCGAAACTGTATCATAACTATAAGGATTGTTACCATTCCATCCTTCTAGAAAAAATGCTCGATCTGTTTCGTGCCCCTGTTTTTTAAAAGTGTTTATTAAATTAAAAATTTCATCTCTAACAACAAGAATACCGTTTGGATTTTGTTCGATAATATTTATAATTTTTTCTACAGTGGCACTATGGACAACTAATTGTTTTAGAGCAGGTCTATTGTTTTGTAGTTCAGCTTTAAGTTTTGCAATTTCATTTGCTAGGTTTGTGATGTCGTTTTCTATTGAGTCGGCATTAGCATCAGGATTTTCAATTTTGTCAAAATATTCTTTTTCTAATATTTTAATTTTTTTCTTAACAACTTTTTCTTTTATTGAAAATTTTTCAAAAAGTTTTATTTTTTCATTTTTATCATTGTCTTCAAACGTATTAAGAATAGTTGTGGACAATGAAAGACAATGAGATTTCCTATAACCTGGCGGTGATATTATCATACCCCATAAATTTGCATACTCGACATGATCATCATTTTGTTTCATATGGATGCACTTTGTTCGACCTATTATTGCACCAACCGTTGAAAGAAAAGGAACTATTATTAGTTCGGGAGGTACGGAAAGTCTTTCTGCATGTTTTGACATCCACTCATAAAGGTCAATGGGTAAATAGGTGTTATCTATTTTAGGTAGATCATATTCAGGAATTTTAAATGGCAATGGTTTTGCTGAATAAGTTTTACCTGTTGATAATTCTTCCTTGATTTTAGCAGGGCCTTCGTTATTGAAAACATCTAAATAATCCAAGCTCTTTTGATTTTCTAGTAACTCTCCACTTGGCGTATGGATAATACAGGTTATGCCTAAAATTTTGTATTTTTTTGCTGCTTCAAGGGCTTTATTTTGACCTGTTCCCGATTTGTCCTTGTCTGCCCACAAATGAACGATTTTAATAGTTTTGGCGGTTTCGTCAGTTATAACCTTAGAAAGATTTCCCGCATTTACAGCAATCCAAACAGGTTCTTTTAAGGAGTGAAATACGGCTAATCCTGTTTCAATTCCTTCGGTTATATGAATTACTTTTTTGGGAGTATCTCCTAAAGAGATATGTCCACCGTCAAGTTTACCTAAAACTTTTTTACAATTATTATTAAGTTTTTCGCCGTATGAGTTTAAGTAAAGACGTTGAATACCAATCATTTCACCATCACGCTCTATTTTCCCAAGAATTGATGGATGATAATTAACTTTCCCATTTTCATCTATATAATAGAGGTTAGGGTGAAATTTTAAATTAGAAGTTTCAAAATCAAGAGGTATTCCTCTTGCTTTTGTGAAGTATTTATACCCTAAAGTGTTTTGAGCTATTGAACGTGATTCATCCCATATTTCTTTTATCATTTGTTATTCCTTTTGTTGTTAGTTGTTTTTGAAATTACAGTTGTTCGTGTAACCCACAGATTATTATCAATCATGTACTGTATAAGATTTTTTTGAGAACAACCTGCATGGCAATACATAAGTGGATTGATTAAGCCTTCTTTAAAGGTTATGGAGAGTGATGGATTTGTGTCATCATGTATAGGACACAAACTGACAAAACTGCCATTACCTCGTGACTTTGCTTTTAAATGATAAATAATTTCTTGCTTTTTAGACATAAGTCCCCCTTTGAGCATTAATGCTCAGTTTTTAAATTTTTCCTTTGAAAATGGGGAGAATAGTGTTATTTTAGCATTAAGCTGTTAGTGCCAATAAATTACTCTCCCACTCTTAAAAAAGTAGCAGATTTATTTATTGGCTTTTTTATTCTCAATCCATTTTTCAATTTCATCCGGATCGAATCTTAAAAGTCTGTTTAATCGTATTACTGGAATTTCTTTTTTGAATATCATGGTTCTTAAGTGTGATATTTTAATTTTGAGAAACATGCAAAGATCTTGAGGAGTTAATAATTCTTTTTTAAGTTGGTACACAGAGCCTCCTTGTTTTAAATGTAATTAATTAGAAAGTTTCAAATACAGTTTTATACAGATAAAAATGGTTTGGAAAAATGTTTTATGGAGGATTTTTTATAAGTCGTGATTTACCACAAGTTTTTTTGGGAATAATCTTTTAAAAAACCAGTTCTTAATACTGATCTACATTTGGATAAAGCAGCTTTATCCGTAAATTTTAAAAAATCATTAATTTCGACAAATCTTTTACCAGATGCCTCTCCAATTAAACGAGTACAATAAAAAAGAAGTTTGGATTGATCTCCCTGAGAGTTAATTTTCAGTAGTTTAGATAAGGGTAATAAATTATAAGCGATAATTGTGAGCAACTTGTTTGTTTTCCCAATATCAAATATTCGTTTAAAAAAACGTTGTTTTTTTATTATTTCATGATTTCTATTTTTGTCGATCATGTTCCCATATCTAGCAAAGTCACTTAAAGTCTTACTGGGCATATTTTTAAGCGTAGTTAGGATAGACTCCATTCTCTTTAATCCATCAAAAAGAGAAAGCCATGATTGAGGGGAATTCATAAATTTTTCTACAGATTCTGGGGTTGTTGTGTTTACGGCATATTCGTCTTCGTCTTGGTAGATAGTATTAATTGCTTTATTTTCAGACTCTATTATTGCTGCATAATTCAACAAAGATGAGATCTCGTCATCTTCGTTAATCATGTCCTTAAGTTCATTAATTTTTTGTTGTATTGTTTTAATTTTTGCTTTTAATATGGAAGGTTTTTTTGTTTTTTTATAAAAATTGTCAAAATCAATTAAATCCATGATTAAACAATTTGAAATTTGAAAAAAATTATTTTTTAAAAAAGCAATATCAGTGTTGATTTCTTGATTTCTATTTTTCTTACTTTCTTTCAAAAAACAATCTATCATTGTCCAGTCAGATTTAGTTTTTAGTGTATCAAGGATTTTCAGTTTTATTTTGTTGACCTGGCGAATTTCTGTAAAAATATCTTTATTATATTTTGCCATCTAAAATTCCTTGTTTTGTATAAAAGTTGTTGTGATATTTTGACCTTTATAGAATAAATTTAGTTAGTCCTTTGAATATAAATAGTTTATTTTTGCTCCGATTATTGTTTTCCATGTCTGATCATCCTCTCTAGAAAATATTAAGATTAAGTAACAAACAGTTATTAACCACAATAGACAACACATCAAGGTTTGTGAATTTGAATTTGAAGTGTTTTCTTGATTTAACAGACAAACTTTTGATTATATAATGAAAATATAAATATTTATCATCCGCAAGGTATGTACTATGAAATCTAAATATAAAAAGAAATACTGCAAAAGTCTTATAGATCATATGGCTAAAGGTTGTTCTTATACTGGTTGGGGAGCATTGCAAACTTTTTATGTAGGACAAAGAACGATGTATGATTGGGAAAAAGCTTATCCCGAATGGTTGGAGGCAAAAGAAATTGGTTATCAGGCAGGATTACTTTATTATGAACAACTAATGGCAAACGCTGTTATAGGTATAATGCCACAGCAATTAAAAGATATTAATTCAAAAGGAGTAAATATTGGCGTAGTTATGTTTGTTCTTAGAACTAGGTTTCATAAAGAATATACAGAAAGGCAACACGTTGACCATCTTGAAGATGACAGTAAAATTGTTATAAATTTCATTAAGAGTAAAAAATAAAGAGATTTAACGTTTAAAATTTGAGGAAAACATTAATTTATTGATAATTTTTGAGCGTAAAAAGGCAAAAAGGAGCAATTGTGGCCCGTCATCCGAAAGGTTCGACACCTAAATTAAACGAAAAACTTATTGAAACAATTTATTTTTATCTTAGGAGAGGGAGTTATAAAGAAACTGCCGCAACCCTTTCTGGTATTAGCTGTGATACTCTATACCGGTGGTTAAAATTGGGAGAAAATGCGGATGAAGGTACTATTTTAAGAGAATTATCGGATACAGTAGCCAGGGGGATGGCTGAGGCAATGATGCATGATCTCATGATTATCAATATGCATGCATATGGGACACAGAATAAATATGCTAAAGATGTTAATGGAAATTTAGCGCTTGTTGAAAAAGGAATCAAGCCTAATTGGAAAGCATCTGCATGGAAGTTGGAAAGAAAAAGTTCTGAGCGATGGGGAAGAAGATACGAAGAGGTAATTGAATTGATTTTACGAGATAATAGGGAATCCGCACAAGATTTAAGCTTAGAAGAAATTAATATGAAGCTGATATTTATTGATTCACAATTAAAGCAATTGGATGGGAAAAGTTAAGAGATGGTTAATTTTCCTTAGCCTATGCATGTCTTATTTATGCTTAAAATTTTTTTGCGGATGAATTCACACTAATGTATTCAGGGTTCCAGGGAGTGTTAAACTAGCACAGTTTGCATGTCCAATGTAAAATCCCAATGGCCCTTGTTTTAACTTCTTCTACATTTTATTTTTGATTAGATGTGATTAAATTCAAGCTTTGTATTTACTAATTCCATCAAGATTTAAATTTTATAATTTCCCATGTTTTAAATTTATTAATACGACTATTCGTGATTTGTTTTAAACAGTCTTGTAATACTTTGTCCCTAATTTTCCAGAAGGTGACTGCCCCTTTGGGTGGTTTTGCCAGTACAGGCTTTTTGAGTTTGATGATATTAATAAGGACGTAGCCATAGTCACATTAAGCTGGATTTTTTTATCTCTATGTTATATTGATATTTTTTACACACGTCTACCACCAAATCGTAAAACCAAGCGGACGAGGCGGGTGAAACAATAACTTCGTTTATTAGTTTTTTTATTTCAATATGTACGTTTATTCCGTTTTTATTGTTTATTTTGCTAAAATTTATTTTATCTTTTCCATCTTTTTGAGTTATTGGATATTCTTGGATTAAAGCACGGACTTCATTTTCATACTGATACTCATTCCTTTTATACATTTGCAAGGCAAGACTGTTTCCTTCTGGAACAAGATCTTTTTCGTAATCATAGTAAGTGACTATGCCCATATATATTGAACAATTTATAGTTTTTTCAGGTAAGAGATTGAATAATTGTTCGTAAGTAGTTTTTATAGCAACGGAATTAATTTCAGAAGCATATATTTTCCACATTGCAGCACTTTCACAATCTGACATGTGCCAACAATTAGCATAAGACCATTTTTTTGAATCAGTATATGTTTGATCTATCATTGGAAATGCTTTTTGTACAAGTTCTGGATAACGATTGGCTCTGGATTGTATTGAAGCATGAGATGCTAACCCTTCGAACCTATCATTCATCTTATCTAGTCTTGATAAATAAAGAGCTTGATCCTTCAGAAGTATTATGAATTTTGCTAGATTCATGTAGCGCCAAATATTATTATTAATATTTTTCGGCTGTTGAATGAGCTGATGTAAATTTGCTGACATTTTTTTTAACCTTTTATTAATTCCTAAACTTTAATTAGGAGTTTAAATTTATTTATAATGATGACTCATTAATGCAGATGACCTGATCATTATATATAGAGAAATTTTTCAAAAAAGATATCATTTTCACAAGTCTTATCAACACAAGTTTCTATATATTCAGAAAACCCAAGCTTTTTTGATAAATTATATATACTTTTATTAGATGAATGATGATTGGTTGTGATTCTAAAAATATTCTGTTCCTTGCAACAGCCTATCATTTCTTTCCTGATTGATTCAGCAATTCCCTGTCTTCTGTGTGCGGGATCAATAACCGTATTAGTTATATGTACTCTTTTAGACTCAATTTGATCAGAAAGCTCATGGTTAATCCATGCGGTATATCCAATAACCTTACAATTCATTGTAGCAACGAGGACAAAATTTTTATCTATTTGTTTGGTTAAAATATCTGTTCTCCAGCAAGAAGAGTCAATGCCCCATTCAATAAGTTGGTTTTTTGATAGAGTTGATATTTCATCAAGATCATTTTTATTCGCGTGTCTGATTTGAAAATTCATTGAATGATAATCTCAAAACTTAAATTATTTGTCTTTAATATATTAGTTAATAATTGTACGGACTATGTAAAAGGACTTGTAGAAAAAGTTATTGTGAACGCAATATTGAAAATCACTTAACGCAATAGCGGGGTATAAATGTAAGTGTTATTGAGGGGTTATTCAATCCCCGGAGTTGCCCATTTTTGAAATTTGTTCAAGCGGTTTGCTGGGATTTGTTTTAAACATTCTTGTAGTACTTTGCCCTTGATTTTCCAGAAAGTAACTGCCCCCTTGGGTGGTTTTGCCGGTACGGGCTTTTTGAGTTTGATGATATTAACAAGGACATAGCCATAGTCCCCCATAAACCATTTTTTAGTCTTTTTTGTTACGGTATCATCATCAATGACATCAACTATATCCATAAATCCAATAATAGCGCCCCTGGGAACATTTTCCCAATTAAGAGTAATGCCATATTGTTTTTTACACATTTCAAAACGCAGAAGATTTTTACTTGTAGAAGCGTATAATGCCACTGTGCCACGTTTGTGCAAATTTGCGGAACGGTTCTCAACATTTTTTCCGTGATCAATAATACAGCTAGCCCAAGGTTGGGCGATAGAGAGGACAGTCATTTGTTTTGTAAAATCACTTTTCATTTATCAATTCCTTATTAAAAAGATTTAATCTTGTTTAATTTCAATCATCAAGCTGTTGAAAGGCATTAATAGTTTTTACTACGCCCAAAACAGTAGTATATTTAATAGTTCCTATTGATTTGACGTGCATTTCTCCAACTATATCTTGATCAGCGTATTGTTTTTTTGTCTTTATAAAGAATGTTTTAGCAGGTAAATCTCTAATGGGCTGGGCAAGTGTTACTAAAATTCCATTTGATATGGATTGTAACACTCTTAATGGGACACGAAGGATATATATACAATCGGATTCTATTTTTGGCCCGAAGGGATTATATAACGTATTAAACAAATTGTTGGCTTTACAAAATTCCATTTTGTATTTGTTTTCTGGCTTTCGCTGTTCCGCTCTTTCTGTATCAAGTAATTCATTAATTTCTTTAGTGATGTCAATCTGCTTGTTTTGAATTTCAAGCGAAGCTGTAGCATAGTAGGGCAAATCATTCATGTCCAGCTTTAGTGATTTGAAATCAAAGTGAGCTATCCCGTTTTCTGAAAGTTTTGATGAGGCAAATGCTGAGCCAATGTTTAATTTAATAAAGGTAGTTTTTATTGGAAAATATTCGTAAACAACATCTGATCTTTTTTCAGTGATAGTCCCTTCCGCTGATTCTTTAGTTTCGATAGTTTCTTCATTGTAGGGTTGAAATGGGATTGCAAGATCCATAAGAAATCCAATGAGAAACAAGTGTTGTGTAAGGAAATTTTTTGTATTAAAGTCACAATATTTATTTTCTTCATTGGGTTTATATTCTCTCCAACCCCTACAGCGAGTTGCATATACTCCAACTTTTGAATAGATATCTTCCCATTTCTCTTCAATTGGATATTTTTCAGTAATAGTAACGGATATATGTGGAAGTGAATCTTTGGTAATTTTATCCACAGAAATATCGTATTGCACAGATTTTTCGGTTCGGCTTAAGTTGAGACGTTTTGATAATAATTCATCCTTCTCATATCTTAAGAATTCTTTTGTAGCACAAGAGCTAAGTAGAAAAAATAGGCATATACAAAGTAATTTATTATTCATTTTTGATCCATTCATTGTTTAATAAGATTTATAATATTCAAATTCAATTTGATCTTTTTCATGGTTGTATCTAGCTGTACCCAAAACTTTTACTAAATCATTCCCTGTCTCTCCTTTTCCGGCCTTTTGAAGAGCAGTTGCTCGGATAAAAATCAATTCTTCTCCAGAAAGATTCTTTCCATCCGCTAAAAGACGTTTTAAAGTTAAACGTATGATTTGTTTGTTTTCTGCGATAGCAACAGTCATTTCGCTAAAGTTTTCTTTGTACGTAATATTAAAATGAAAAGAATTTTCAGTGTAATCCAGAGTTAGTTTTGCCCAGTGTTTTTTTATGCCACCCATATCAGTTATAATATTTTCTTTGAAGGTTTTCGCATAATTATTGTCTTTTTCAAGTTGTTCTTTGGATGAATTCGCTGCAATTATCCATACAACTGCTAATAATGAGAATAGAAATACTTTTTTCATATGTACTCCGACGCAAATATATTATTTTTTTATTTTTTAACTCTCCTTAAAATAACTTCGAAAATTCCTGTATTGATTTCATCTTGAAACTCATTTATCATTTCTTTTCTTGTTTCAATGCCAAAGCATAGATAATCAAGATCAACATCAAGCCTATCTGCTACTTTTTTAACTTGTCTTATACTTTTAGGCTCATTTCCTTGAAGCCATCCATGGAGAGTTTGAAGGGGAACTTTAGTTGATCGAGAGAGGCCCGTAATAGTTAGCCCATTCTCTTTTATGAGTCGTTTTAAAATTGTTTTCAATTGCATATCTTTCGATCGGGCGTTGTCTTCAATAGCCCAATAGTGTTTCTCGTTAGTCATAACAAAATCCCTTTCGCCATATTATTTACTATGGCGTGAAATAGTTATGCTTTTTAAAAACGTGAGCTAAATATGAGCTAAAATAGCTCACAAAAGATAATAACAGACAACAATAGACGAAAAATGACTTTAAGATTTTCGATGTTTAAAATGGCGTGATTGCCTATTAGTATTGTGTTTTAGCGTTTTTGATTGAGAAGCATTGTGATCTAGCGTTAAATTAAAAAAATGGCCTCTTCAACTCCCATGTTCTCCGCCATTTTTTCTAACTATCTAAGACTCTCATCCCTAATTATCAATCAAAATTTTTAACCTTGAATTGGCTTGTCTAATTTTGCGCTTTTCATCTGCGCTCATGTTGTAATTATAATAAATACCTACAACAGCCTTATCTGGCAGATCCCTAAATAAATTCTCAGGAATTACTGTTAGGTTGTTATTGCTAAGATCAAGTGTTTTAAGGTTTTCCAAGCCAGCAAATAAATCCGCATGCAATTGGCTTAAATTGTTTTGGGTCAAGAAAAGTTTTTCTATACTTTTAAGATTAGAAAATGTAGCAGGGTGAATTTCAGATATTTTATTTCCCGTTAAGTAAAGTTCTTTAACATTAATAAGATCGGCAAATACTGATGGTTCTAAATGTGAAATTTGATTTCCATAATGAAGTATAGCACCTGTATTGATACCTAAGTGAACATAAGTTAAAGACGTAGCGCCGTTAAAAAAGTTTGAAGGAATTTCCTCAATATGGTTTGAGCTTAAATCTATATAACTTAATTTAGGTAAGTTTTGAATCAAATCAGTCGGAACTGACTTAAGCTGCGTGCGACTAAAAATAAAGCCCTCTAGGCTTTTGTTGGTGCGAAATAATCCATATGGCAATTCTGTAATATCATTCCAATAGAAATCTACCATTTTTAAACTTGTTAGCCCTAAAAATATATCAGGAGACAAATTTTTAAGATAGCTACCAGAGATATTTAAACTTTCAAGATTATTAAGTCCGTGAAAAATCGCTTCAGGCAGTTGCTCAAACAAACCGTAGGACATATCTAGTACTTTTAACTTTTCAAGATCACGAAATATCGCCACGGGCAGTTCTTTGTCGTCCGTTCCACTCATTCTTAGTGTCTCTAAGTTGAACAAACCTGAAAAAAGATTCTCATGTAACTCATTACTATTAAATCCAGTCAGATAAAGATGTTTTAAATTAGTTAGCTTACGAAAAATAGAGTCTTGAATTACAAGCTTGTCAGTGTCTAGATTAAGAGTTGTTAGCTGATTTAATCCACTAAACACTTCCGCATCTAGATGCATTAGGTTATAAGACATAATCTTCAACGTTTGTAGGTTATCCAAACCTACAAACGCATTCTTTTGAAATTCACTTTTTACATTATTGGGTATGCTTAATTCTAAAGTGGCCAATGAGTTAAGACCAGCAAACATTTTTTCTGTTATTAGCCAAACGTCAAAGCCTCCAAGACGCAAAGATTCTAAATGTTTGATTTTAGAAAGCGCTTTTACTGGAAACTCTTTCCCCATATAATCGAAAATTTCAACTTCTTGTAAAGAATCAAAGCCATCAAAAGCATGTTCGGGCAATTTATCGTCTTTCACATTAAGATAAAGTATTCTTATCTTGCTAATTTTTTCTAACGAAACGCTATCACAGCTAACAGAATTTATATGATATAGAGTAGCTTCAAAAATTGGGCCGCGATCACAAATATTGATAAAGGTGTCTGCGTAGGCTATAAAAGACATTAATGATATAACCACTAGTAAAAAGAATTTACTCATTGAATCCCTCCATAATTTAATATTCGAATTATTCTAAACCAAACATAAGTAATGATACAAGGACTTAAAGTGGCTTTTGTCTTTAAAAAGATTAAGTTTAATATAGAGCGGCTTTGAGTCAATTTCATGATCCCGCTAGGACGGAGAGAGTTTGGATTTCATGCTCGGGAGGTGAAATCATGTGCCCCTTTATTTCTCATAAAATCAGGTGAGGCATCTTTCAATTTTACCTTTTATTAGATAGAGTTTGGGTATTAATTTAATATACTTGTTAAGCGGAAATATAATGACAAAAATTAAAGATTTGACGATCGAACAAATATTTCAACAAATTGAAAAATACAAAAAACTATTATCTTTGGATAATAATGATTCTAAGTCAAAAAAAGTTCTGGAGGCTCTTCTAATAGAACAAAAGACTAGAGAATCGTCTTCTTTAATCAATCAAGATTCGGTGAAAAAAATGAGAGCAGTTAATACAAATGATAAGCCCGACAAGAGTAAAAAAGTCATGTCAATGGAAGAGTTATATGTGGGTACGATGTGGAAAAGAGGATGTGCCTCAATTATTGATGGGATAATCACGCTTGGGATAATGCTATTGATTTATAAGCTTCTTCATTTACCTGCGATCATGGCTTTGATCGTTAGTTATTTTTATGAGCCAGTTTTTATTCGGCTTAATAAAGGAGCAACGGTTGGTAAATCAATAATGGGACTTAAAGTCGTTTTGGCTGACCGTCCAACACAATCTTTAACGTGGATAACCTCTTTTGTTAGATCATTTTTAAAATATATCTCAATGCTAATATTTATACTATTACCACTAGGATTTGCTCTTACCAGCTCAATACGTCTAACTTGTTATGATATGTTGGCAAAAACTCGAGTTGTTATCTTCCGCAAAAATCGAGGTCAAGGTTTCACGAGACTTTCTAAACATAAACTGCTGGCCGGAATAATTTTTCTACTTGCGCTTGTTTCCTTTGCTTGGAATATTATAACCTTAGACACTACTTTTCATAAAATCTATTTTGCCCTAAAAAAGACTACATTACCGCAAATAGAGTCACAGCTTGGTAAAGAACTCGACATCCTCCATCTACAAACAGAAATGTTAAAAGTAAAGATCACGCCCAATGCACCTGAAAAAAAGATAGACGCAATGGGGGAGATTATTCAGAGGTCTAAGGTTCCCGCAGCCCAACTTTATTTAATACGGGAGGCAAGCTCCGAGGCAAAACTTTTGTTGTCGGCCATATTTTATGCTGAAAAAAGTTGGTATAATGATAATAATAAATATGTAACCTGCATTGATCAATTGGGGATTGATGTTTCAGATAAATTAAAGCATTATGCCGTAGGATTCCCTGCGAAAAATACTGTTATCGATCAGACCACAACACCCCAATGTGGTTCGAGCATTTTAACGTTTATTTCTGCTCCACAAATGGATGAACGCTTCAATAAGTTATTTGAACATATTAAAACAACGATACCAGACTTAAAAATTGGAATTAGTGAGGATGGGAAGCACTTTAAAGCAATTGCGGTAGGTGAATTCGAATTAGATGGTAAAAAAATGATTGATGCTTGGACTATAGATGAAAATAATAAGCTTGAACATATTATTGACCTGAATGTTGAAAGTATTTGATGAGGAATTTAAGGCTGCAGAGAAAGAATCCTTTTAATGGTGGGAATATCATATTCAATTTGTAGTCCCATTTTTGACTTAACATAAAAGTATTTTCTGCCATACAAGAAAACCCAGCATCACTATTATTTATTCTAGCTTCTTTAAGAGTGGTGACAATACCAATATCATGACATCAGTTTTCATATTGTAAAATGGCATCTACAGGGGATGAATTACAAACTTTTTTAGCAAATTTTTCAAGATTACTATATCTTTGAGAGACGCTGTTAATGCATTCTTTTAATACATACTTCATCCACTTGGGGATAATAATTACAAGTCCAGCTCCATGAGCAATATCGTATAATACTCTAAGAGTGTGTTCTATCATATGCATGAGAAAACCAAGACTGCCAGACTGCCTATTTTAGAACGTGTTAGTCCGTTAAATCCAATTGTTGCTGCCCACATTAGATTTGCGCGGGCCTCGTAATCAGTTGGGTAATATAGTGAGGCCTTGAGTTAATTTTTTGATCTCGCCAGGACGGCGGGAGAGTCGTCCTGTTCCTTTAGTGTGCTTTTTCCAGGTATTTTTTTGCATAAATTTTTAAAATTTATAAACTTGGTTAATTTTTTGCTGGATAGGGGAAGTGTGCATTTTATAAAAGATCAAATAACTTTTGAACAAGCGTGAGAAATACTCAATAAAATATTTAAAACGATGGATTCATGTTGGCTTAAATTTCTATGGGTTAAAAACGGGCTAACGTATGTGAAAACGACTCATCCTAAAGCATAATGGTGCACAAAATATGCAAGGCTATGAATAGTTAAAACCCAATGTCAGTCGAGCTTTAGAGTAATTGGTTGTTAACGGTTGTGTTTAAATTAAAAATGTCTCCTTGGCTCCCATGTTTTCCGCCATTTTTATCTAACCTGTCAAAACCAAAAAGAAATCCCCCTATGAAAAACCAAGTGTGTGGCAAGCATGTTCATAAATCAGGAGTATTTTTTATATACAATATTTCCCTTTTTAAAAACCATAAAGATATCGTTAATATTTT
>Ga0208958_1001642_pt1 | contig 21528 bp, 21 predicted proteins | sample RifOxyB1_FD_184032 | JGI IMG/M metagenome (GOLD analysis project Ga0208958, IMG submission 184032) | Soil microbial communities from Rifle, Colorado - Rifle Oxygen_injection B1 (SPAdes) | ecosystem: Environmental > Terrestrial > Deep subsurface > Rock core/Sediment | place: Rifle, Colorado... | reverse complement strand
AGCGGCGGCGGGAATGTCGGCGATCTCGTTCATGGGGTCTCGCGGGCAAGGGAAGGATGGTCGTGGACGGGCGTGCGCTTGAGCCACAGGCGCAGCGCCTGCCAGTGGATGCCGGTCATCACCTGCGCCGTCATCAGCGGATAGCGCCACAGGACGCGCGCCAGCGAACGGCCGTCCAGCGGCTGGCGCAACAGGGTGAGGGTGGCGTCGAAGGCGCGCCGTCCTTCGCGGTCGACCTGCATGTGCACGCGCAGCGCTTCGTCGGGCACGGTGAAGCGCCAGCGGTAGGCGCAGTCCATCGGCAGGAACGGCGACACATGGAAGGCCTTGTCGAAGCCCCATTCCCAACCGTCGCCGTACGGCACGCCGTCGCGCACCGGCAGTACGTAGCTGTGCCGCTCGCGCCACGGCGTGTTGGTGATCTCGGCCAGTACGGCGTCCAGGGTGGCGCCATCGGGCTGGAAGCAGTAGTAGAAGCTGACCGGGTTGAAGACGTAGCCGCCGTAACGCAGGTGCGTCAGCAGGCGGACCGGACCCTGCGGACGGTGGCCCAGCGCGCGTTCGACGCGGTCGCGCACCGCCTCGGCCAGCGGCTTGTCATGCGGTGCCAGGTAGTCGTGCCGGCGGAACTCGGCCAGGTTGCGGCGATCCACCGACCACAGCCAGCGGCGTGCGAACACCGTTTCTATCTCGTCCAGGTCCAGGTAGAGCTGCGCCATGCGATAGCGGAATGCGTGCGCACGTGGCGCATGCCGGCGGTGCCGCACCCAGCCCTCGTACACCGCACTGGCCAGGGGCGTGTTCATGCGCCCACCGGTTCGACGCCGGCCGGCGCGGGCGCTTCGACGGGCAACGCCTGAATGGCATCAACCACGTCACGCGCACTGCGGATACCGTCTTCGTGGAAGCCCCAACCCCAGTAGGCGCCTGCGAACCACGTGCGCCGCTGTCCCTGTATCTCGAGCCTGCGCCGCTGCGCGGCGACCATGGCGTGGTCGTAGACCGGGTGCCGGTAGTGCATGCGGCGGAGGACGCGCGCGGGGTCGATGGCATGGCTGCGGTTGAGCGTGACCACGAAGGGCTCGGGCGAGTCCACGCCCTGCAGCAGGTTCATGCAGTAACTGACCGTGCACGGCGCCGACGGGTCGCGCGGCACGTGCGCGTTCCAGGCGGCCCAGGCCTTGCGGCGCTGCGGCAGCAGGCGCGCGTCGGTGTGCAGCACGGTGTCGTTGGACTGGTAACGGATCGCACCGAGGATGTCGCGCTCGCGTGCGTCGGCGTCCTGCATCAGCCGCAGCGCATCGTCGCTGTGGCAGGCCAGCACCACCTGGTCGAAGCGTTCGCGGCCGCGCAGCGTGTCCAGTTCGACACCATCGGCATCGCGCCGTACCGCCAGCACAGGCGAGGACAACCGCTCCTGCACGCGCCAGCGACGGCGCAGCGCCTCCACGTACGTTGCCGACCCACCGGCCACCACGCGCCACGGCGGGCGGGTGCCCAGCGTCAGCATGTGGTGGTTGGCCATGAACTGCACCAGGTACCGCGCGGGGAACGCCAGGATGCCCTGCGGTGGCGAGGACCATAGCGCGGACGCCATCGGCACCAGGTGCTCGTCGCGGAAGGCGTCGCCATAGCCGCCGGCCTGCAGCCAGTCGCCCAGCGTGGGTCCGGTGGCATCGCCCTCGAGCAGCGCAGGTGCCTCCCGGTAGAAACGCGCCAGGTCGCGCAGCATGCCCCAGAACCGCGGCGACGCCAGGTTGCGGCGCTGGCAGAACAGCGTATCCAGCGAGGTCGCGTTGTATTCCACGCCGCTGCGCTCGCTGTGCACGGAAAAACTCATCGTGGTCGGCTGCGATGCCACGCCGAGTTCGTCGAACAGTCCGCACAGCAGCGGATAGTGGTCCGGGTTGAACACGATGAAGCCGCTGTCGATGCGGTACTCGCGGCCCGCCTGTTCGACGGTGTGGGTATGCGTGTGTCCGCCGAGGTAGTCGCTGGCTTCGAAAAGCACCACTTCGTGCCGCTGCGACAACCACCACGCCGAAGCCAGGCCGGCGATGCCGGATCCGATGACCGCGATGCGCATGCTCAGCGCCTCGCCTTGGCCAGCACCCATGCGGGCACTGGCTTGAGGTCGCGCACCAGCCCGAACAGCGCCATCGCGCGCAGGCCGTACCAGGTCAGGTCGATCTCCCACCAGCGGAAGCCCTGGCGTGCGGTCCCCGGGAAGAAGTGATGGTTGTTGTGCCAGCCCTCGCCGAAGGTCAGCAGGGCGAGCCAGAGATTGTTGCGGCTGTCGTCGCGGGTATCGAAACGGCGGCGGCCGTACCGGTGCGCCAGCGAGTTGATGGTCACCGTGGCATGGAACAGCACCACGGTGGAAACGAAGAAGCCCCACACCAGCATCTGCGGCCCGTTGGTGCCCAACTGCGGGGCCGTGCGTTCCAGCAGCGCGCCAAGACCGTACAGGGCGGCGGCCAGCAGCACCGGCACCACGGTGTCGTAGCGGTCCAGCCAGCGCAGCTCCCGGTAGCGCGCAAGGTCGGGGATGCGCGACCAGTCCGTGCGGAAACCCTCGCGGGTCAGGAACCAGCCCGCATGGCTCCACCAGAACCCGCGCTGGTTAGGCGAATGCGGATCGGCCGCGGTATCGGCGTGGCGATGATGGTTGCGGTGGTGCGCGGCCCACCACAGCGGTCCACGCTGCACGCTGGAGGCGCCGATCAGCGCGAACACGAACTGCAGCACGCGCGAGGTGCGGAAGGTGCGGTGCGAGAAGTAGCGGTGGTAGAAGCCGGTGATGGCGAACATCCGCACTGCGTAAAGCGCGACCGCCACGCCCACCGCGACCGGCGACACCCCGACCCAGAGCACGGCGACGCACGCCAGGTGCAGGCCGATGAAGGGCACCACGCGCAGCCAGTCGATGCGGTCCGGCTGCCCACCGTCGTCGCCGTGGGCCTGGGTATCGAACCAGCGGCGCAGGACGGACGCGGCACGGCGGCCCGGGATGGAAGGGGAGGAGTCGCGGGCCGGCATCACGGGGGTCTCGGTTGCGTCGTTCATCACTACGGCGCAGCGGCGGTATTGGATGCGTGAAGACGTGTGGTCATCCGCGGCACTGCCGCACCAGCGGCGTCGCCAGCGCGCCCTGCAGCGCGCGCGCATCGGCAGGGGTGGCCGCCTGCGGGAACACGATGCGCACGTCCTGGTGGCGGCCTTCTTCGTCGCGGATGGTCGCGATGCCGGCGAACTCCAGCAGGCGCCGGTCCTCGCTGGCGTACGTCAGCTCCATCGTCGGCGCCACGAAACCGTACCAGCGGTCCAGCTTCATCGACAGGCGCTGGGCGGGCACGCCGTTCCAGCGCACGGCCGGGCCCGGCTGCAGCTTGACCGGGACGAACGCGAAGCGGCTCGGCAGCAAGAAGGGCTGGGTGACCCCGCGCCCCGAACGCAGCGCGTCCCAGTGCTGGCGCACGCTGGCGTCGAAGCCGGCATCGATGACGGCACCGGGCGGCGTCGACAGCGTGCGCTCCTTCGGACGGGCGTTCCCGACGTCCTTGACGTAGACCACGCGCCCGCCGGGGCCGGTGCGCACCCCCTCGCGATAGCCGTCGCGCGCATCCTCAAAGTCGAAGTCGGGCGCCTGCGCGGCAGGCCGCTCGACCACGGTCTTGCGGGCGAACGCGCGCCCGTCGGGGCATCGGTACAGCACCAGGCGCCGCGCCACCCCCTCCTGGCGGTAGCGCCAGTGGGATTCGCGATAAAGCACGGTGTCGCCCTTGCGGGCGTAGGCGATGGCCTCCTGGCGCAGGACGTCGGTACCGGCAAAGGCGGGGGGCGCCATCAACAGCAGCGCGGCCAGGAGGTGCAAGGGTCGGCGGGGCATGGGGCGCTCCGTGGGCAGGACCCGAACGTCTACGCAGGTCGGCGTCCGGCGGATGCCTCCGGCAGTCCGCGGGCCTCTGCATCCGAACCCCGGTCATCTTCGTAGAGACCGTCATCACGCACGCACCGGGACCTGGCATACCATGCCCACCGACTTCACAAGGAGACCGCCGCCCCTTCGGGCCGCATCCCCGGTGTCCACGCCTACGCCCCTCACGCGCGACGCGCACGACTGGACCGCCGACATGCTGTCGGTGGCGCGCGCGCGCGACCGCGCGGCCTTCATGCGCCTGTACGACCACTTCATGCCGCGCCTGTGCCTGTACCTGCGTGGCCTGGGCAGCCCCGAGGCCGTGGCCGAGGAACTGGCGCAGGAAGCCCTGCTGCGCCTGTGGCAGCGCGCCGCCATGTACGACCCGCAGCAGGGCGCGGTCTCCACCTGGCTGTTCCGCATCGGCCGCAACCTGCATATCGACCGCATCCGGCGCGAGCCGGGCTGGGTGCAGGTGCTGGAGGAAGCCGCGCCCGCCAGCGACGAGGAACTGGCGCGACCGTTCACCTCGGCCGAGGACTATGCCGAGCACGTGCACCTGCAGCGCCGCATCGAAGACCTGCCGGCCGTGCAGGCGCGGCTGATGCGCATGTCCTACTTCGAAGCCAAGAGCCACCAGGAAATCGCCGACGAGCTGCAGATGCCGCTGGGTACGGTGAAGTCGCACCTGCGGCGCGCGTTCCTGCGCCTGCAGGGCCAAGTACGAGGTCAGCCGTGAACCCGCACCATCATCTCGACCCCTCCACCGTGGTCAGCTACGCGGCCGGCGCGCTGGCCGTGGAGATGGCCGTCGTGGCCGCCACCCATCTGGAGACCTGCGCGCACTGCCGCGCGCGCGTGGACGAGGCCGAACGCATCGGCGGCCAGCTGGTCGAACACCAGCAACCGGCGCTGTCGTCGTCCCGCCTGGCCGACCTGCGTGCCTGCATGCTGGAACAGCTGGACGCACCGCTGCCGCCGACTCCCGTCGCGGCCGCGCGGGGCGCGCCCTACGAGGACGACGACCGGCTGCCCACCCCGCTGCACCCGTATTTCGGCACGTCGTACCGTGCGCTGAAGTGGCGCTGGATGGCGCCGGGCGTGCACTGCATCCGCGCTGCGGGCACCCGCAGCGGCACCCTGCTGATGCTGAAGATCGGCCCCGGCCGCAGCATGCCGGTGCACAGCCATGGCGGCACCGAGCTGACCCAGGTCCTGCGCGGCGCCTACCACGATGCGCTGGGCCAGTTCGCGCCGGGCGACATCGCCGATCTCGACAGCGGCGTGGAGCACCAGCCAGTGACCGTGCCCGGCACCGCCTGCATCTGCGTGTCCGCGCTGGACGCGCCGCTGCGGTTCCCGGGCTGGCTGGCGCAACGGCTGCAACCGCTGTTCAAGCTGTAGCGGGCCAGCACCGTTCAGATGGCGCCGTGGCGCGCGCGCGTCATGGCGGCGATCTCGTCCAGGCGCATGCGGATGGCTTCCAGCGTCCCCCGCGGCGTATCCCGCAGCGGCGTGCGGCATGGTGCGCCGCATCCGCAACCGCGCGCGACGGGCGAGGATCTCCTCGCGCAGCGCATGCGCGTCGACGATGCCGACCCGTTGCTTGCTGTGCGCCTGGCCCTGACGCTGGCCGGCGGTCTCCACGCGCAGGATGCTCAGGTGGAGGAGCCGCACGACGGGGCCTTCGATGAAGGTCATGTCCTGGATGTTCTCCGACGGGATGGTCTTCTCCACCCGGCACAGGATGCCCTTGCGGAACTGCAGCGTGCGGTCGTCCAGCGTGCAGCCCAGCCGGTCGAAGTGGTGCCGTGCCCACCATTGGCCGGGCCCCAGCTCCATGCCAGGATCAGCGGCGCACCGAAGATGGAAAGCAGCAGATGCCACGCCACCATCGTCACCAGGCAGGGCCGGATCAGCGGATTGAACGTGGCGTGCAGCGGGGGCGTCTCGCATAGGGTGGGGAATGTCGGCACGGTCGCCTCCTGTCAGGGGGCGCGATTCGTGCCTGCCCTCGCCCAGCCGCGGATGCCGCACGCGCCCGGCGTCCCTGCGCAGGAATGCGCGTGGTTTCATCGCCCACCTCGCGGCTGTACCGTGCTCCCCTGTTGGAAACGCAGCGCACGTAGCCGTGATCGCCGCCCGACTTGTGGCGCGATCTGGGCGCGCGCGATGTCCCGCTTCCACGCATGCCTGTTAATGCACGTCGATGGCGCGTGAAAGCACTGCGCGTGTTGCGTTTTCCGCGCCCGGGTGAATCCAGGCGGCGCGATGTCGCGTAGGGGAAGACGCCGCGTGCATGTCGCCGCGGAACTCCACCCATCACCCCTGGATACCATCACCATGAACAAAAGGCTGGCTGGCTTGATGCTGTTTGCCGTTTCCGCTCCGGCGTTTGCGGCAGGCCCGGAACAAGGCAAGTTCTCGATGTCGCTGTTCGGTGGCGCGGACACGCCCATCAGCGGCGACGTGCATGACGGCGCGGTGGCGCCCGTGCCCGACCTGGGGCCGCTGAATCCCGACCTGGCTGGCGTCAGCGCCGAGTTGCGCATCCAGCCGCGCAGCCATGAGGACATCTACGACCAGGCCTTCACCTACGGCCTGGAGTTCTCCTACGGGCTGAGCGATCGCGCCGAGGTCTTCGGCCAGGTGCGCCGTACCGAAGCCGACCCGGGCACGGTGCGCGTCGGCGCCGCTTTCGTGCCGGCGCTCAACACCGAACTTCCGGTGTACGGCACCTTCAGCGATTACAAGGCGCTCAGCCTGGAAGCCGGCTACCGGTACTACTTCATGCAGCCCGGCTCGGCGCGTCCGTTCGTCGCCGGTCGCCTGGGCGCCACCCAGACCGACGATATCCGCGCGACGTTCCGGATTCCCGATGCCGCCATCACCATCGCCAACGCGCCGTTCACCGAGAAGAAGTGGGCGGCCACCGCCGGCGTGGACGTGGGCGTGCTGATCCCGGTCAGCGAGGCCTTCAGCATCACGGCGCAGGCCGGCGTGCGCTATGTCGCCGACCTGGAGGGCGACGACAGCGCCATCGGCGGGCTGGGACTGGGATCCATCAACGACACGGGCAAGCGCGTCTCGGTGCCGATTTCCATCGCAGCGCGCTTCGACTTCTGAACGCGTCGCCCACCGCCTCGCGGCCTCGCGGACAGGATGCGTCGCATCCTGTCCGCAAGTCGCCGGCATGCGGCGCCGGCTTCAGGCGCATGATGCGGCGTCGCAATCCGTGCACCGGACCGCTCGCTAGAATCCGGCCATGCAACTGAAAGACAAGCTGGCGATCCTGGCCGACGCGGCCAAGTACGACGCCTCGTGCGCGTCCAGCGGCGCGGGCAAGCGGCATTCGCTGGGCAAGGGCGGCATCGGCAGTACCGAGGGGATGGGCATCTGCCATTCGTATACGCCTGACGGGCGTTGCGTATCCCTGCTGAAGATCCTGCTGACCAATTTCTGCATCTACGACTGCGCCTACTGCGTCAACCGCGTTTCCAGCAACGTGCCGCGCGCGCGCTTCGCCACCGCCGAGGTGGTGCGACTGACGCTGGAGTTCTACAAGCGCAACTACATCGAAGGCCTGTTCCTCTCCAGCGGCATCATCCGCAACGGCGACTACACCATGGAACAACTGGTGGAGGTGGCGCGCAGCCTGCGCGAGGACCATCGCTTCGCCGGCTACATCCACCTGAAGACCATTCCCGAGGCGTCTCCCGAGTTGCTGGCCGCGGCCGGCCGTTATGCCGACCGCCTGAGCATCAACGTGGAACTGCCGACGGAAGCCGGCCTCAAGCAGCTCGCGCCGCAGAAAGATGCGCCAGGCATCCGTGCCGCCATGGGCGAATTGCACACGCGCATCCTGGCTGCGAAGCCGAGCAGGCAGGAAGCGCAGCCGAAGCGCCGCCGTCCGCCGAAGTTCGCGCCGGCAGGCCAGAGCACGCAGATGATCGTGGGCGCCGACGCCGCCGACGACCGTGCCATCCTGGTGAGCAGCGACGCGCTGTACCGTCAGTTCCGCATGCGCCGCGTGTATTACTCCGCCTTCAGTCCCATCCCCGACGCCTCCACCCAGCTGCCGCTGCGCGCACCGCCGCTGCTGCGCGAACACCGCCTCTACCAGGCCGACTGGCTGCTGCGCTTCTATGGATTCGAGGTGAAGGAAATCGTCGAGGACGTCCCGGGACAGGGCGGCATGCTCGACCTGGACATCGACCCCAAACTGGCATGGGCGCTGCGCCATCCGGACCGCTTCCCGGTAGACCTCAATACGGCGCCGCGCGAGATGCTGCTGCGCGTGCCCGGGCTGGGCGCACGCAACGTCCAGCGCATCGTGGATTCGCGCCGGCAGGGCAGGCTGCGCGTGGCCGATCTTGCCCGCCTGCGTGCGCCGCTGCAGAAACTGCTGCCGTTCGTGGTGCTGCTGGACCATCATCCGCGCCAGCGGCTGGACGACCCGGCCCGCCTGCGTCGCGACCTGGCGCCGGCACCGCGCCAGGCCGACCTGTTCGGCTGAGTCGTGTCGATGTATCGCGCGACGATAACGCCTGGGTGGGACCTGGAGGCGTGGCGCACGCAGGCGCGCCGCGCCTGGGAGGCGGAACTGTCGCCGGAGAGCGTCGAATGGCTGGCGGATGCGCAGGGCGAACTGCTCGCCAGCGCGACCGTCGCCGAGCAGCCGGTCCGTCGGCAGGGGCTGTCCGTGCCGGCGGACTTCATGGCGCTGGCCGCCGCCGTGCTGTGCCATCGCGATGCCGGCCGGCATGCGCTGCTGTACCGGCTGCTATGGCGGATCGGCCAGGGAGAGCGCGCGCTGCTGGGCCGCGCCACCGATGCCGACGTGCAACGCGCGACGCGCTGGGCCCAGGCCGTCCGTCGCGATACGCACAAGATGAAGGCGTTCGTCCGTTTCCGCCAGGTCCAAGGAGGAGACGACGCCTACATCGCCTGGTTCGAACCGGACCACTACATCGTCGATCGCGTCGCGCCGTTCTTCATGCGCCGCTTCGCCGGCATGCGCTGGGCGATCCTGACGCCCTACCGCAGCGTGCAGTGGGACGGTGCGCAGCTGTGGGCGGGCGAGGGCGCCGTGCGCGCCGATGCCCCGGCCGACGATGCGGAGGATGCGCTGTGGCGCACCTACTACGCCAACATCTTCAATCCCGCGCGCCTCAATACGCGGATGATGCGGCAGGAGATGCCGCAGAAGTACTGGAAGCACCTGCCCGAAACCCACCTGCTGCCGGACCTGGTCCGCGAGGCCGGCCGGCGCGTGCGCGAGATGGACGAGCGCGAGGCGCAGGAGCCGCGGCGGCGCATTCCCGGACGCCCGCGCACGCCCGGGTGAATCCGGGGGGCGTGCCGGTGCCCGACACTGGGGCACCGGCATGCAGCGATCAGAACTTCCAGCCCACGCGGGCGTAGTAGAAACCACCGTTGAAGCCATAGGGGGAGTGCACCGGGTAGGCCGCACCGGCGACCGCCGCGCCCCACGGATTGTCGTCCGGGGTTTCGTCGAACAGGTTCTGCGCGCCGACGTTGACGTACAGACCGGAAGCGAACGTCCAGCCCGCTTCGGCATCCACGATGACCGTGCTGTCCTCGTAGATCGGCAGGCCACCGTCTTCCACGGTGATCGCGCCGCTGTCCAGGTGGTCCTCGTACCAGGAGCCGTAGTAGCCCAGGCGGAGGTTGGCGTGGAAGACCTCCCGCTTGTGGTTGACGCTGAAGTAGCCCTTCGTCTTCGGCAGCGATTCCTCGATCTTGTAGACGCGGGCCTCGTTGATGAAGTCCGGGTCGTAGCGGTCGACCTCGGTCTTGTTCCAGTTCGCCGCGAGCGAATAGGTCGTCGTGCCGCCGAAGTGGTCCGTCTCCACGCTGGCCACCAGGTCGACGCCGGTCGTGGTGGTATCGAAGGCATTGCCGAAGTAGGTGACCGAACTCAACGAAGCGGCTTCCGGATTGCCGGAGTCGACCAGGGCGTCGCGCTCTTCGGGCGTCAGCGCGAAGCTGGTGCTGAGCGCGATGCGGTCTTCCACCTCGATGCGGTAGCCGTCGAGCGTGACCAGCCAGTCGCCGCTGCTCCACACCATGCCCAGCGAGAGGTTCTTCGACTCTTCCGGCGTCAGCGGACGGGAGCCTTTCAGGATCGCGATGGGGTTGGTCGGCGGCAGCGTGGCGATGTCCTCCAGCACGCTGCCGTTGAACGCCGTGCTGATCTGGCTGATGTTCGCCTGCCCGGGCGTGGGCGCGCGGAAGCCGGTGTTGTAGGCGCCGCGCAGGGCGAAGGTGTCGGAGACGTCGAAACGCGCCGTCAGCTTGCCGTTGGTGGTGCTGCCGAAGTCATCGAAGTCCTCGTGGCGGATCGCGGCGGCCAGCAACCACTGCTCGGTGAACTGCGCTTCCATGTCCAGGTAGACGGCCCAGTTCTTGCGGTCCCATTCACCGGCGGTGCGCGGATTGAAGCCGTTGAAGCCGTTCGAACCCAGCGCGAAGCCTTGTTCGGTCAGCGGACCGATGCCGGTCGAAGCCGCATCGCCGGCCTTCACTTCGAAACTTTCCTCCCGCCACTCCGCGCCGGCCGACAGGCGCACCGGTTGCGCGGTGAACGATGTCTCGATGTCACGACCGACGTCGAAGTTCACGCCTTTTTCGGTTTGGGTGTTGCCGCCGGGACTGAAGCGCAGGCCCGCGGGCTGGGCCGCGCCCAGCGAGGCGTTGACCGTGTTGTAGATGACGAAGTCGATGTCGTTGCGGCCGTAGGTGACGCTGGCATCCCAGTGCCAGGCATTGCCCCAGGTGCCCTTCACGCCGCCGACCACGGACATGTCTTCCAGGCTGCCACCGAAGCGGGGCGTGAAGCCCCCGGGCAGGGTGGAGAGGAAGGTGAAGCAGTTCGAAGGCAGGGCCGCGACCGCGGCGCTCACGGTGCTGTACGGGATCAGGTTGCCGGCGCCGTCGCGCAGGGCGATGGTCGGGCAGCCCCCGGCGCCGGTGGTGTCGCCGATCAACAGCGTCGCCCCGCCGTCGTTGGAGTACACGCCGGAGCGCGCGGTCGGATCGCGGAAGTAGAAGCCGCCATCGACTTCGCGCTGGGCGTAGTTGCCGAACAGGTACACGTCCACGCTGTCGCCGCTGATGCCGAGGTTGGCGACGAACTTCAGGTCATCGTCGACCTTCGGCGAGCCCCAGATCTGCGCCGGCACCGGCACGCCCGGATAGCCGGCGGCGATCGCCGCGGCGGCGTCGTTGCGCTGCACGCTGCGCGAGGTGTCGTCCGCCTGGCGCCATTCGGCGGTCAGCGTCGCATAACCGCGTGCCGTGAGTGGCAGGCCGATCTGCGCGGAGTACTGGGTGGTGAAGCCGTCGCCTTCGTAGTACTGGCCGGCGAAGGCTTCGAATGCGCCGCCTTGGCTGATCTTCTTCAAGCCGAAGTTGATGACGCCGGCGATGGCATCGGAGCCGTACTGCGCGGCCGCGCCATCGCGCAGCACTTCCACCTGTTCCAGCGCGAGCGACGGGAAGACGGAAAGATCGGGGCCCTGCGAGCCATCGGACAGGCCGTGGCCGAGGAAGGTGATCACCGCCGAACGATGGAAGCGCTTGCCGTTGACCAGCACCAGCGTGTTGTCCGGCGGCAGTCCGCGCAGGTTGGCCGGGCGGATCAGGCTGGCCGCGTCGTCGATCGGGATGGTGCTGACATTGAAGGAGGGCACCAGCACGCGCAGCTGGTCGAGCGCGTCGGTGGAACCCTGGTTGCGGAATTCCTCCGCGCCGATGATGTCGATCGGCACGGCCGAAGAAGAGACACTGCGCGGTTGGCCGCGGCTGCCGAGCACCGACACGGTGTCCAGTGTCGTCGCTTCTTCGGTGGTGGTGGGTGTGGGCGGGGGCGGTGTCTGCGTGGTTTGCGCGGCGGCGGTACCGGCGCCGAACAGCGTGGCCGCCAGGGCCCATTTCACGGCGGACGCCAACGGCGCCCTGCTCATGCGTACGTACGGTTCCGCTCGCTTGCCCATGTGTCGCGCCCCTGAACGAAGTGTGGTGGTGGAGGACCTCTCTCCGGTGTCGCGATGACGCGCCGCGACACGGCGTCTGCACCATAGGGGCGGGGAATCCACACGAAGTGCGGCGCGTGTCACACGACGAATCACCGCGGCACGAAAGTAACCTTCGTTATTCGATACGCTTCGCGCGCCTCGCACAGCCGTGGTGCGATTTTTCACGTCGTCTTCGCATGACGAACCATTTGCGTGCCAACGCCGCGGCTATCCACGCAGCGCGTTCGACAAGGTGAAGGAGGGCGCCGCCCTGCTCAGGGTTGGCGGGGGAACGCCTGCAGCGCCGGGTCGATGACCGCCCACGCCGGCGCCGAGTCGGTCCAGATGACGATGGTCGGCACGATGCCGTTGGCGTCGTCGAGCGTGCCGGCGCGGATCACCATGCGTTCGGTGTTCTCGCGTGCCTCGCTGAACATCGGCGTGCCGCAACGCGGGCAGAACGAGCGCCGCATGGGGTTGCCGCTCTCGGCGACGCTGTCCCAGCCACTCAGTCCGCCTTCCACCTGCACGGCCGCGCGCGGTACCAGCAGGTTCACCGCGGCATTGCCGGTGGTCCAGTACTGGCAGTCGCGGCACCAGCACAGCCGCACGGCGAAGGGCTCCGCGCTCAGCGTGTAACGCACCGCGCCGCAGCGGCATCCGCCTGTCCGGGTCATCTTCCATCTCCGTGCCGGGATGCGGATACCGGAACGGCCCGCTGGCTCGAGCGGAAGCGGCGCCCGCTTGAACAGGTTCAAGGCGGTCCCGCGCAATGCCCGCTACGCGGGCTGGACGACGTTGCCCGGGCGCGTCGTCCATGCCGGGCAGGAAGGCCGGATGCCGTCGGCGGTCGCCTTGTTCACTGCTTGCAGATCGCGGCCTGCAGAAAGCCACGCATGGCGTCTCCGAACGGTGGGCGCATCATGTGTTCCGCTTCCGCCATCCTGCTCTGGTGATAGACCGCGCGCGGATACGAGAAGGTCAGGAAACCGAACTTGCCGTGATAGGCGCCCATGCCGGAATGGCCGACGCCGCCGAAGGCAGGCCTTCCGCGGTGACATGGCTCATGCAGTTCCTCCGCGGGGTCGAGGATCAGGGTCGGACGATCGACCCCGCGGGCCGGCGGTGTTCAGCGGGTGCGTTTGTAGGCGCCGAGCCCCGGCTGGTAGGTCTTGTCGTCGAGGAACTGCTTCAGCCCCTCGTCGCGTCCCTTGGTCTTGTCGAGGAACAGCATCTGCTCCAGCTTGGCGTAGATGTAGTCGTCGGCGAGGTCCCACGGCAGGTCGCGCACGCGCTTGAAGGTGTCCTTGGCGGCCTTCAGGGTGACCGGGTTCTTTTCCAGCAGGCTGGCGCAGATCGCGCGGACCCGGGTTTCCAAGTCCGCAAGCGGCACGGCCTCGTTGACCAGGCCCATTTCCGCGGCCTTGCGTCCGCCGAAAAGTTCGCCGGTCATGATGTAGTAGAGGGCGTCGCGGTGGCGCATCACCTCGGCGACCGCGCGGGTGACGTTGCCGCCCGGCAGGATGCCCCAGTTGATTTCGGACAGGCCGAAGTTCGCCTCCTCGGCGGCGATGGCCAGGTCGCAGGAAACCAGCGGCGTGAAAGCGCCGCCGAAGCACCAGCCGTTGACCATGGCGATGGTCGGTTTCTCGAAATACATCAGCCGGCTCCACCAGCCGCCGGACTGGCGCCGCGCCTTCAACGTGGCGTCGCGCGGCTTGCCGTCGTTGTCGCGGAAGTATTCCTTCAGATCCATGCCGGCCGACCAGGATGCGCCGGCACCGCGCAAAACGAGGACACCGCAGCGCTCATCCCCTTCCAGCTCGTCGAGCACCTCGAGCATCCGGGCGTTCAGGGCCGGATTCATCGCATTGCGCTTCTCCGGACGGTTGAGGGTCACGAAGGCGATGCCGTTGTCGAATTCGACAAGGACCGGAGAGTTCATTTCAGTCATGGGGGTGCTCCACTGGTTTCGAGTGAAAGGCCGGGGCGCTTCACGAAGGTTTTGTTTGCAGGGTCTGGTCGGGATGGAAATGGCGCAGAAGATGTTTCTGCACCTTGCCGGAGGCGGTGCGGGGAATGGTCTCGACAAACAGGATGCGGGCCGGGCGCTTGTAGGCGGCGAGCCTTGCCGCGCAATGACCGGCGATCTCTTCGCCGGTCGCCGTCGCGCCGGGCCGCAGCACGACATGGGCGATGCCGCATTCGCCCCAGCGGCTGTCGGGAACGCCGACCACCGCGGCGTCGAGCACGTCCGGATGGGCGGCGAGCGCCGCTTCGACCTCGGCGGGGTAGACATTCTCGCCGCCGCTGATATACATGTCCTTCAGCCGTTCGACGACGCTGTAGAAGCCGTTTGGCCCGCGTCGGCCGAGATCGCCGGTGCGGTACCAGCCGTCGGTGAAGGCGGCAGCGGTTTCCTGCGGCTTGTTCCAGTAGCCGGGCGTCACCGACGGCCCGCGCAGCCAGAATTCGCCGATCTCGCCCTCCGTCACCTCGCGGCCCTCCTCGTCGACGATGCGGATGTCGAGCAACGGCGCCGGAAGGCCGACGCTGCCGGGATTTTCCTTGACCGCGCGCCGGTCGATCGGCACGTGCAGCGCCGTTCCCGCCTCGCTCATGCCGTAACCGTTGACCAGGGCAACGCCGTCGGCGAGATAGCTCTCGGTCAGCGCCTGGGTGAGCGGCGCGCCACCCACGATGAAGGCGTGAAGCCCGGCGAGCGCTGCGGCGCTGTAGGTGGGGTCGTCGCGCAACGCGAGCGCGATCTGCGGCACGGCGAAATAATGGGTAATGGCAAGCTGCGGATCGGCAAGCGCTGCGAGCGTCCTGGCCGGGGTGAAGCGGTCGGAGATGACCAGCCTGCCGCCCAGCATCAACGTGGTGCGCGCGACTGCGATCAGCCCGATCGTGTGGAAGAACGGCAGGTCGCACAGGGCAACCGAGCCGGGGCCGATCTCTCCGGCGAAGGAAAAATTGAGGGCGGCGAAGAAGGCGTTGCGACGGGTGATGACGACACCCTTCGGCTGTCCCGTCGTACCCGACGTGTAGAGCAGGACGCAGGCCGCGTCGGCGTCGGCGGGCACCGACCCGGCCGGGGCGCTTGCCTCGATCCGCGCGGCGAGGCCGTCGCGACCCTCCGCGGTCGACAGCGTCGTCATCGATGGAACGGCACTCGCGATGCTTTCCGCGGTTGCCGCGAATTCCGCGTCGTGGACCAGGAGCGCGGGCGCGCAATCGGCAAGGATCGGCCGGAGCTCGGCCGCGTTGAGGCGCCAGTTGAGTGGCACGTACACGGCGCCGGCGCGCTGGCAGGCAAAGGCGATGACTATCGAGTCGGTGGCGTTGCGCGCCAGCATGGCGACGCGTGCGCCGTCCTGCCGCGGCCCCAGCAAGGCCTTCAGGAAGCCTGCACAGCGGGCGATGCGGGCATCGAGCACGGCATAGGTGAGCTGCCTGCCGGTGGCGATCTCGAACAGGGCGGGACGATCCGGCGCGACGCGGGCGCGGTAAAGGATCGGGTCGTCCTTCACCAGTCCGCAATCCACTGGCGAAGCCATTCCGGAAAAGGATCGGGCCATTCTCTCCTCCCGTGCCTGGCGCAGCTCCGCGACAGGCGCTCAGATTGTATGCAACACATACTAATATTCTCTGGGCGGAATGCAAGGCCCTGCTGGAGACAAACCGGGTGTCCGCATGGCGGTGGGGAAATACTGCCGGTCGCCACCGCACGGATATTGACCAGACGCTTGGTTTCGAGGGGGATGGGGCTTGGCGAGGCGGGTAATGACCCGTGAGGTCCTGTTCAGGTGTTGCCCCCGAGGGGAGACGCCCTGAGCCAGGTGATGGAGGAAGCGGTCACGCGATGGACGGCGTGGCGCAGGTCGGCGCGGGCGGGGAGACCGCCCGGGACAAGGCGACGGCGGCCCAGCCGGGCCGGCGGTTCGCCATCCCGCCTTCGCAGGCCGGTTGCTGGGCCGAGAACGGCAAGCGCGGGAAGGGGGACGCCGTGCGGGCCAGGCCCGAGGATGTGCGCGAGCAGTACGAGCGGCCGCTCGAAGAATCGCAGGAGGCGCCGCCGGCGCCGAGGCCGGACCGCATCAGGCCCTGATCGCGCGGGAGCCGTGGGTCGCGTGCAGGACGGTGGCCGGGCCGTTGGGGACCAACACCGTGCAGCGGATCTTCCTGCTCCTGGGCTGGCAGGTGCGCGACCCGGCGGGTGCGTGGCCATGCCTGCGCCAGGCGTCCAACAGAAGAGCGCGATGCTGGAGCGGCTCATCCGGACCCTGGAGGAGCCATGCGTGCACCGCCATCGCTTGCAGCGCCAGCAGCATGCGGTGCGCGCCGTCGCTGACGGGTCCCCGTTCCACCACCCCGGCGCCCGCACCAGGCGCTGGGCATGAAGACAGCCGCCGAGGCTCATGCTTGCCAGCGTGGCCTGTGAACCGCTGGATCATTACAGGCAGAATGAACCATGGGCACAAAACCACACCAAGACCATGTCGAGAGCGCAGACGCTCCCGCAACGCCGGGGCTCGATGTCGGCCGGCTGGGCCATCTGCTGGGGTTCCACCTGCGCATGGCGCATGTCGCGGTCTATCGCGATTTTGCCGAAACCATGGCCGAACTCGGTCTCACGCAGAAGCAACTGGCGGTGATGGAGTTGCTCGAGGGCCATCCCGGCGCGTCGCAAATCGATCTGGCCAACACGCTCGGTACCGACCGGGCAACGATGATGGCGCTGGTCAATCGCCTGGCATCCCGCGACCTGATCGAGCGCCAGCCCTCCGTGGCGGACCGCCGGCGCCAGGAGCTTCATCTGACGAAGGCCGGAACGGCGCTGCTCGCGCAGGCGCGCAAGCTTATCGACCAGCATGAACGGCGTTTCACCTCCCTGTTCGGAAGGGACGAAATGGACGCGCTGTTGCTGGCGTTGAAACGCATATACGCGGGGATTTGAAACCTGCGGGGCTTTTCCCCATTGTGGCCTGGATCGACAAGCGTTCGGGCGCTCGGCGCGGATGGGATCGACCGCCATGGGCCCGCACCGGGCCGGGCACGTCGGGGCTGCGGTGTCGACGGGCGCATGACCGCGGTTGATCATCGTCGAGACCGAGCCCTGCGGTTTGGCAGGCCATCGCCGTTCTCCCAGTTCATGCTGATGCCTCCAGCGCAGGGTGTGACGGGCGATGGCCTGCGTGAACCCTAGCTCCGCAGTTCCACCACGGGCGTGAATCCGCCGAACACCATGCGCTGGCCGTCGAACGGCATCGGCGGGTTGTCCTTGTTGGAAGGATCCATGCGCGGGTCCTCCATCATCTTCTGCATGCCGGCATCGCGCGTGGCCTTGTCCGGCCATTCCACCCACGAGAACGCGACGGTCTCGTCGTCCTTCGCCTCCACCGCGCGGAAGAAATCCGTCTGCTTGCCGCGCGGCACGTCGTCGCCCCAGCCCTCGATGATGCGGGTGGCGCCGAAGCCCATGAAGAGGGTGTCGAAGGTGGTGGCATAGTCGGTGAACGCCGCCTTGCCCTGGGTCGGCGCGGCGAGGATGAAGCCGTCCACGTATGAGGAAGGCGTGGCGCGGTCGCCCAGCTCCAGCGTCGGCACGAAGCCGCCGTAGATCAGGCGCTTGCCGTCGAACGGCATGGGGTTGTTCTCCGGCGACATGCGCGGGTCGTCCATCATGTTCTTCATGCCCGCATCGCGCGTGGCCTTGTCGGGCCATTCGATCCACGAAAACACCACGCTCTCCTCGGGCGTGGCCTGCACGGCGCGGCGGAAGTCGGTGACCTTGCCGTCCGGCACGTCGTCGCCCCAGCACTCGACCACGCGGGTGGCGCCCTGCTCGATGAACACGGGATCGCCGAGGTTGGCGTGGTCGATGAACTTCTGCTTGTTGGCGGTGGGCACCGCGGCTACGAAACCATCGATGTAAGGCATGGGGAAACCTCCGGAAACACGGCGCCGGGATGACGCCTTCCTGAATGCGACGAACGGGCGGTGCGGAATTCGACAGGCGGCTGGCCGGTGCCGACCGACCGGGGCGTTCAACCTGCCACGATCAGGACGAAGGTGGCGTGATGGCGGTTTCTGTAACGGGCGCGGTGATGCGCCGGCCGGGCCCGTGGGGCATCGGCAGCGGCATGTGGATGTGGAGCCTGGTGGCCCTGGTGGGCGCGGGCTTCTGGAAGACCTATTTCAGCAGGCTGGACCTGGCCGACGCGGTCACCCACCTGCATGCCGGCCTGATGCTGGCCTGGGTGGCGATGCTGCTGGTGCAACCCTGGCTGATCCGTACGCGACGCACGCCGCTACACCGGCAGGTGGGCCAGTTCTCCTATGGCGTGATGCCCGGCGTGCTGCTGACGGCGCTGTGGCTGTCGCAGCTGCGCATGGCGGCCGCCCCGCCTGAGATGTTCGGCCTGCAGTCGATGCTGCTGTACCTGGGATCGGCGGCCTCGCTGATGCTTGCGCTGTTCTGGGGCCTGGCCATCGTCCATCGTCGTGAACCGGCCCTGCATGCGCGCTACATGGTGGCCACCGCGCTGGTGATGATCGATCCCGCCGCCGCGCGCCTGATGCTGGCGCTGCTGCCCGAGGGGGCGCGCTTCAATCCCTCCTGGGGGGGGTATGCGGTGACGTTCGCGATACTGGCGGTGTTGATCTGGTTCGACCGCGCCGCACCGCGAGGACGCGGCGTGTTCCGCTTCGTCGCCGTGGTGTTCGCGCTGAACTTCGTGCTGATGCACGTGGTGCCGGGCACGGCGGCGTGGCAGGCCTACGCCCGTTGGTGGGCGGGACTGGGCGGCTAGCGCTGCAGGCAGCGCCGGTAGCGCTCATCCACGCGGGTGGCGAACCAGGCCGTGGTCAGCTCGCGGTTGATCTTCGGGCTGTCCAGCGTGATCCCGGGGATCACCGCACGCGGCAGCGGCTTGCCGGCGCGCGCCTCGGCCAGCGCATACAGCCGGCTGTAGAGCGTGGTGTCGTCGAAATCGAGGCGGTTGCCGCGCTGCAAGGCTTCGCGGATTGCGCGCTCGTCCATGCGCAGTTCGCCGGCCAGGCCGCGCACGGCGCGTTCGGTCTGCCCGGGCTCATCCATCGGGGCGCCCGGGTTCAGGAGGTCGCCATCGAGCGCCAGGGTCACGCCGGCCGCGATGCCCACCGCACTCTGGAATGCCGCGTTGCGGCTGGCATACCACCCGGCGTTGTAGTCGGCGAAACGGTGCACCTTGCGCGTGTACGGCGTCCGATAGCCCAGCAGATGGGCGATGCCGAAGTACAGGCCGCCACGCCGGGTGAAGACCTCGTCGCGGATGCTGCCCTCGACCGGGTACGGATAGCCCGAGGCATTCGCCTCGGCGAACGGGATGGACACCTGCATGGGCCCGCCGGTCTGCACCGGGTTGAAGTCGGCGAACAGGCGCCTGCCCAGCGGCACGCTGCCGATCATGTCTTGGTAGATGTCGCTCAGGTCGCGCTCGGTACGCACGTTGCGCAGGCGGTCGGCATAGCGGCGCCCGTCGGGCGAGCGCAAAGCCAGCGCGGCGTCGACCACGAACTTCGGTACGTGCAGCGCGGCCGCGCGGCGGTCGATCTCCCCGCGCGCGATCTTCGGCAGGTTGGCGACCGCCGGGTCCGCCACGTAGCCCGATTCCTGTTCGACCACCGCCAGGACGGCGCAGATGTTCTCACTGTTGGGCTCGATCCGCTGCGCCGCGAAAGCAGTCTCGATGTCGGCCGCCCAGCGTTCGCGGTCCGCCACGCTGGCCGGCATGCGCCGCACGATCTCGCTGCGCGTGTCCGCCGGGGGGCGCGTGGGCGCGGGCGGGGCGGTGACGCAGCCGGCCAGCAGCAGGACGGACGCGAAGGCCGCGGCGCGGAGCAGGGAGCGGAAGGCGGGCGATGTCGTCATGCGCGCAGCATACGGACCGCCCCCGCCGGATGCACCGGGGCCCCTGCAGGGATAATCTTGATTCCTGTGTGCACGCCGATGACGACGCCTCTCGACAACCCGTTCTGGTCCGCCCTCGCGTCGATCCACGCCGGCATTGCCCTGCGCGCCGGCGACGTGGCGCGCTATCCGGCCGACTACGCGCCCTTCCTGGGCGTGGCCCATGCGGAGGTGCGCGTGGGGGATGCACTCGGTCGGCTGGTGGCCCCGGGGGAGTCGGTGTACCTGCTCGGGGTGGTTCCCGCGCTGCCGGCGGGATGGCAGCTGCAGGCCTTCCGGCCGCTCGCGCAGATGGTCTGCGACGCGCCGCTGGCACCGGTGGAGGGCCCGGAGATCGTGCCGCTGGGCGAGGCGCAGCGCGCCGACGTGCTGGCGCTGACCGCCCGGGTGTACCCCCACTATTTCCGCGCGCGGACCATGGACATGGGGCGCTACTTCGGCATCTACCGCGATGGCCGCCTGGCCGCGATGATCGGTGAGCGGCTGGGCGAAGACGGCCACCGCGAGATGAGCGCCATCTGCACGCATCCGGACTTCAACGGCCACGGCTACGCACGCCGCCTCACCGCCTGGCTGACCAACGACACCCTGGCGCAAGGGCGGCAACCGTTCCTGCACGTCAGCTACGAAAACGTGCGGGCCAAGGCGCTGTACGAGCGGCTGGGATACCGCGTGCGGCGCGACATCGGGTTCTGGTCGTTGCGCCGCGCCTGATCGGCTAGCGCGTCCCCGCTTCCTGCAGCATCCGCCGCATGCCGCCGAAGCGCCGACGGTACTGGGCGGGCGACAGGCCCACCTTGCGACGGAACAGCCGGCTGAAGTACGCCGCGTCCTCATAGCCCACGGCCTGGGCGATGGCTTCGACGGCATCGTCGCCGGTTTCCAGGTGCTGCTTGGCTTCCTCCAGGCGCAGCGTATGCACGTATTCCAGCGGGGACAGTCCGGTGGCCTGCTGGAAGCGGCGCGCGAACGTGCGCTCGGCCAGGCCGCTGGCTTGCAGCATGCCGGCGACGGGCGAGGGCGTGTCGTAGTGCTGCGCGATCCACACCTGCGCCTGCGAGACGGCCGCGTCGGACGTCGTGCGCGTGCGCGCCAGGCTCGCGAACGGCTGCTGACCGGTCTGGTGCCAGTCGATCAGGAACACGCGCGCGGTCTGCATGGCGCATTCGATCCCGGCCACGCGCGCGATCAGGTAAAGCGACAGGTCGTGCCAGCTGGAGCCGCCGCCGCCCATCACCAGCCGCTGGTCGGGGCCGGCGGTGACGACGACGCGCTGCGGGTGCACGCGCACGTTGGGGTGGCGCGCGGCGAGCGCGTCGCAATAGGCCCAGTGCGTGGTGGCGTCGTGGCCATCGAGCAGCCCGGTTTCGGCCAGCAGCATGGCGCCGGTGCAGGCCGCGGCGATCACGCTGCCGCGCGCGTGGCAGTCGCGCAGCCAGCGCGCCTCCTCTTCGTAGCCGTGCAAGGCGATGTCGCCGGGATAGATCGCCAGGTCCGGGATGCAGATGTAGTCGGGCGCGGGCAGGTCGCGCAGGGCGACCTGGGGGGTGACGACGATGTCGTTGACCACGTTCAGCGGCGCGGTGTCGCGTGCCACGATCAGCGGATGGAAGGCC
>Ga0208958_1001641_pt1 | contig 21530 bp, 18 predicted proteins | sample RifOxyB1_FD_184032 | JGI IMG/M metagenome (GOLD analysis project Ga0208958, IMG submission 184032) | Soil microbial communities from Rifle, Colorado - Rifle Oxygen_injection B1 (SPAdes) | ecosystem: Environmental > Terrestrial > Deep subsurface > Rock core/Sediment | place: Rifle, Colorado... | reverse complement strand
CAAAGTTTTTTACGAAGATTCCAATATTCTAGCGATAGACAAACCGTCCGGCATTTTAGTGCACCCGGACCAGAGAAGCAAAGAGAAAACCATTCTGGATTTGTTTTCCAAAAAATATCCCAAACTGGAAATAGTGCATCGGCTGGATAAAGAAACTTCAGGAGTAATGTTGCTTGCTAAGAATAAAAAAGCTCACGAGTTTTTGAAAAAGCAGTTTATGGACAGAACTGTCAAAAAAACTTATCTAGCAATAGTTTCCGGGTTTGTGAAAAATGATCGCGGGGTAATAAACAAGCCGATCGGCCGGAGCCCCACGGATTTCCGCCGCTATTCCGCCACACGCGGGGCGCGAGGAGAAATGCGGGAAGCAATTACTCAATATAAAGTTTTAAAAAGATTTACCGCGCTGTCGGCAGGGCTTGAAAGTGTTTCGCCCCGCGCAATTTCTTCGCGCTTTACCCTTCCCGGATTACCGGGTAGGTCCTACGCGACAAAGAAATTGCGCGGGGCTTTACCAGCCAAGTTCACTTATTTAGAAATTCGGCCCAAAACCGGCCGGACGCATCAGATACGCGTGCATATGAAATCCATAGACCACCCGGTCGCCTGCGACCCTCTTTATAATCCAAAAAGCGCCTGCCCGAAGGGCATCAAACGCCTGGCGCTCCATGCGAAGTCCATAGAATTCTCCGCCCTAGGCGGATCCGCCTTTGGCGGAAAAAATTCAGTCGTCAAAACTATAAAAGTAGAATCACCATTATCTTTAGAATTTAGGAAAATGGTAAAATAAAAAAAGGTTATAAAAAAATTATACTCAAATTCTGCTATCGCTAAGTTTGAGTATCTAAAGAAATGACGAACAATCAAGAAACAAAAAGTTGTGTTAATTGCAAAAAGGATTTCACGATAGAGTCGGAGGACTTCAATTTTTATGAGAAAATCAAAGTTCCTCCGCCCACCTGGTGTCCGGAGTGCCGGCTTATAAGAAGATCGGCGCAATACAATATCTGGAGTTTGTATTGGCGCAATTGCGACAAATGCGCTAAAAAGACCTTGTCTATATATTCTCCCGAACAAAAAATCACCGTCTTTTGTCAGAAGTGTTGGTGGGCGGACGACTGGGACGGAACGGAGTATGCGCAAGATTATGATTCTTCCCGTCCATTTCTTTCGCAAGTGAGGGATTTAATGAATAGAACCCCTTATTCCGCGCTGGAGAGCCAGTATTTAACCATAAAAAACTCGGAATACTCAAATGCGCTTGCCTGGTCAAAAGATTCTTATCTGATTTTTTGGGCGGACAACTGCGAATCGGTTTTCTATTCTTCCATTTTGAACGGACTTAAATGGAGTTCGGACTGTTTGCGGGTCAACGACTCAGAATTATGCTATGAATCCGTCGGCATGTATAGGTGTTACAATACTTTCTTTTCCGACGAATGCGATGATTGCGTGGACATGTGGTTTTCCAGAGACTGTTATGGTTGTATGAATTGTCTCGGTTGCGTGAATCTGCGAGGAGCGAAAAATTGCATCTTTAATGTCCAGTATTCGAAAGAGGAATATGAGAAAAAATTCAAAGAGTTGGGTTTGGAATCCTGGGATAATCTACGAAAGTTCGAGAAAAAGGCCCATGAATTTTGGTTGTCGAAACCGTACCGGGAGTATAACGGTAATTCTTTGAACATAAATTCTACCGGCGAGCACGTGTATAACTCTAAAAATTCCAAGAAGTGTTATATTGTCAAAGGTGCGGAAAATTGCAAATGGACTCAACTTGTCACTTACCCTCCGGCCAAGGATTGCTACGATTATTCCGGCTGGGGCAACAATGCCGCCAGAATTTATGAAAGCGTTACCGTCGGGGAAAATGCCGATTCGGTTTATTTTTCCAACGAATGCTGGCCGGACGTCTTGAATCTTCAATACTGCCAGTGGGTGATCGCCGGGAAAAACAATTTCGGCTGTGTGAACCTCAAGAGAAAGAAGTACGCGATTTTAAACAAGGAATATCCCAAAGAAGAATACGAGGAGCTGAAGGAAAAAATTATAGAAGATATGAAAACGAATCCGTATACAGATAAACTCGGCAGAAAATTCTCGTATGGCGAGTTTTTCCCTCCGGAAATGAGCAATTATCCTTATAATAAATCAGTTGCCATGCGTTTCTTCCCAAAAACAAAAGAAGAGGCCCTAGCCGCGGGTTACACTTGGGACGACGCTGAAAGCCCCGTGCATCCGGCCACTATCAAATCTCAAGATTTAGTCGATACAATTAAAGAAACCACAAACGCCGTGCTCAATGAAATAATTGAATGCGCCTCCTGTAAAAGAGGGTATAAAATTGTGAGGGGTGAATTAAATTTATTGAGGAAAATGAGATTATCATTGCCGCATGAGTGTCCAAAATGCCGGGAAAACAAGCGGTTTGGCCGGATGACCAAGCCGGGAATGTATCACCGGACCTGCGACAAATGCCGAGCGAATATTTATACACCCTACGCCCCCGGCAGGCCGGAAATTGTTTACTGCGTGAAGTGTTATCAGGCGGAATTTGCCTAGGAAACTCTTTTGTGTTAAAGTGCTTTTGCTACGGCGTCCCGTTAGAAAATCAGCGCAAAATATGGGACCACCAAGCTTAATATTTTAAATTTTTTAATGGAATGGCGGGGAACATAATCAATAAAATAAAATTCAGTCCGGTGGACATCGCGGAGCGCAGGAAGCTTGATTTCAGGGCCGGCGATACCGTCAACATTTCCTCCAGGATTCTGGACGAAAAAGGCAAATACCGTCTGCAGGCCTTTGAGGGCATTGTACTCGCCAGGAAGCATGGCCGGGAAGCCGGAGCCACTTTTACCGTGAGAAAAGTTGCGAGCGGAGTGGGGGTTGAAAGAATTTTTCCGCTTTATTCTCCGATGATAGATAAGATTGAAGTAACTAAAAAAGCCCATGCCCGTCGGTCCAAGCTTTATTACATTCGCACCAAGGCCGTTAAAGACGTTCGTAGCAAGATGCGTTCCGTTACCAGTCAGGAAGAAGAAATTGAAGTGGCATCTGCTCGACACGCTGACGCTAGTCATGCGGGTGGGGAAAAAACAGCGGAATAAATTTATATTTTGATATAATTCTAACATGCGCGAGTGGCGAAACTGGTAGACGTACTACCTTGAGGTGGTAGCGCCCGCAAGGGCATGGGAGTTCAAATCTCCCCTCGCGCACATGGTGCCTATGGTGTAATGGTTAGCACTAGAGCTTGTGGAGCTCTTAGTCAGGGTTCGAATCCCTGTAGGCACCCCATGAAAGAAATAAAAATATTTCCAGAACCGATATCTTTGAAGAAATTAATTGGTCCGAGTTTTGTCATCCTTGCTCTGGGGCTTGGGTCCGGTGAAGTTATTTTATGGCCTTATTTAACGGCTAACTACGGCCTAGGCATTGCTTGGGGAGCTATCCTGGGAATTACATTCCAGTATTTTATGAATATGGAGATTGAACGCTATACCCTGGTAAAAGGCGAAAGTGTTTTTGTCGGCATCTATAAATTATTCAAACCGGCGGTTTATTGGTTTATTATCTCTACCTTTATCGGTTTTGGGTTGCCGGGAATTATTGCGGCTTCGGCCCAAGTTATGGCGAACGTTTTTGGTCTGGATAATTTTAAGTGGATTGCCATCCCGTTTTTATTTTTAATCGGATTAATTTTAAGCACGGGCAAAACAGTTTATGGAATGATGGAACATCTCACCAAAATTATTATTCTGACAGGAGTGCCTTTTATATTTTTATTGGCGGTTTTCCTAAGCACCAAAACGGATTGGTCCGCATTACTGAACGGAATAATCGGGAGAGGAGAGGGTTTTTGGTTTTTACCGGAAGGCATAAGCATCGCCACTTTCCTTGCCGCTTTTGCTTATTCGGGCGCCGGGGGAAACCTGAATTTAACCCAGTCCATTTATATAAAAGAAAAAGGTTATGGTATGGGATTTTATTCGCAAAAAATTTCCAGCCTATTTTCTCTGAAAAAAGACAATGAAATTATTTTGGACGGGACAGATTGCGCCGTGACTCCGGAAAACATCAACCGCTTTCAAAAATGGTGGAAATTAATAAGCATTGAACACGCTTTTGTTTTTTGGTTTTTGGGTGTTGTTTCTATGATTTTTCTCATGCTTCTTTCTTACGCAACCACCTTTGGCAATGTCGGCAATGCCGAGGGAATTAATTTTGTCATAAACGAAGGAATGGTTATAGGCCAAATGGTGTTTCCGTTTGTTGGGGTTTTGTTTTTGGTTGTAGTCTCCATTATGTTATTCCAAACGCAACTAGGAGTGATGGATTCAACCTCCCGCATCATGGCAGAAAATTTTGCTATTAGAAAACTACACGGTAAAGAGAAAGCGAAAATTAATCTTTCTAAGATATATTATTCTTTTGTCTGGGCGCAGATTGCGTTCGGGATAATTTTGTTTTTGTTTAATATCTACGAACCCAAAACCCTGATAGTTTTAGGCGCCGTCATCAACGCTTTCGCAATGTTCGTGCATCTTTTCCTTGTTTTTTGGCTTAACAACAGAAGTTTGCCTGAAGTTTTTCGCCCAAACTTGACGCGGAAAATAATAATCGGAATTATCTTCGTATTTTTCGGCGTGTTTAGTTTTATTGTTTTATGGGATAAGATTTTTTGAAGTTATTAACTCTCTGGATTTTTTTTGATACCATCCAGCCAGTGAGATATTTTTTCCACCTCTTTCTTTATTTCTTTTATTGCGCCGGTTTCAATTTTTATTTCTTCCTCTGTTTTTTCAGTTAACTTTTTTTCACCTTTTAATCCGGAAATTATGATTTCATTGCCTATAAAACCGGAAACAAATAAACCGGTAAATAAAAGCAAAATACTACCCAGAGAAAGGGACAAAGGCCCGTCCCACCAAGGGAGATTTCCCAAATTAATGGAAGAGTTGTGTTGAAAAGAGAAAGCCAGTTCGGTAATAAGATCCGCGGTGTGCCAAACTCCGCGCCAAAAGAGCACGATCCCGATGCCTCCCAAAAATGCGTATAAAATAGGGTGATGACTCAACTCCGCCCTTATTTTGTCTTCCAATTTATCAAAAAATTTTGTGATTTTTTTTATCGGCATAGCGCTTATATTATACATTAATGCGGAATTATTTCCATAAGTCCAAGAACCATATTTAGGAAAGTAAAAATGTGTTAATATGAAAATATGCTTTCAAAGAATATCAAAGAAACTGCCGGAATAGCCCGAATTTTTCTAAATAAAATTCTAAAAGGGAAAATAAAAACCCGTGCCACAGTAGTGGGACTTTCGGGGAACTTGGGTGCCGGCAAAACGGCATTCACAAAAGCTGTGGCAAAATCCTTGGGAATCAGACAGAAGGTCAACAGTCCGACTTTTGTAATTATTAAAAAATATTCCCTTAAATCAAAACTACACAAATTTTTTTTCCATATAGATGTCTATCGCCTGAAAAACGAAAAAGAACTATTGCATTTGGGGTGGAATGAAATTATCGGCAACAAAGAGCATTTGGTTTTTATTGAATGGCCGGAGCGGGTGCGCAGGGCTATGCCGCCCCATGCCAGGATGATATCTATTATTGTCGGGAAAAAAGGTTTCCGCAACATACGGCTCAAATAAATTTACCTGTCCCGTACTAAATTTTTGATTACGGGATATAAAGATAAAGATTATTAATTAAAATTTTAGTACTGGGATGCAACTGCCTGAAAACATATGGAATAATAAAAACCTTTTTAAAGTTCTTAAAAACAATGGCATTGTTATTGCGCCGACGGACACTATTTACGGGATACTTGGCAAAGCGTTAAGTGAGAAGGCGGTTAGTCGTATTTATACCGCCCGCAAAAGAAATCCGCAAAAGCCCAGTATAATATTAATAGACAATATGAATGAACTCAAAAAATTCTCGATTATTTTATCAGATAAACAAAAAAATAAACTCAAAAAATATTGGAACTTGGCAGAGAAACCTACCAGCATTATTTTAGACTGTTCAGACGAATCTCTTGCTTATCTGCACCGCGGAACGAAAACCCTTGCCTTTCGCCTACCCGCCTTAAAATCATTCCAAAACTTGCTTGCCGTAACCGGTCCGCTGATTGCGCCCTCTGCGAATCCCGAAGGCCTGCCTCCGGCTCAAAACATTTCCGAAGCAGAAAAATATTTTGGAAATTCTGTTGATTTATATGTTGATGGCGGCGTGATTTCCGGCAGAGCGTCCAAGGTTATTAAATTGCATAAAGACGGTTCAGTGTCTATACTTCGAGAATAACATGAAGATTCACAAAGATTACAACTTGTCCGGATTAAACACATTCGGCCTGGCCGCAAAAGCCAAATTTTTCGCGGAGGTAAATAACGAAGAGGAACTTCGAAAACTTTTTGTCGACCCGTTATTTACCGAAAATACAAGGCTGTTTTTAGGAAAGGGAAGCAATATTTTGTTTACCAAGGATTTTGACGGGATAGTCATTTTGAATAAAATACAAGGTATAGAAGTTTTAAGAGAAAATACGAAAACTGTTTTAGTCAAATCCATGAGCGGCGTTATTTGGCACGATTTGGTTGTTTTTACGACCAAGCGCGGATATTGGGGCATTGAAAATTTATCTCTAATTCCCGGAACAGTGGGAGCCGCCCCCATGCAGAATATCGGGGCGTATGGGGCGGAACTCCGGAATGTTTTGGAAAGTGTTGAAACTTTTGACGTTAAAACGGGAGAGAAAAGAATTTTTAACAAGGAAGAGTGTGAATTCGGATACCGGGACAGTATTTTCAAAAATAAATTAAAGAACCGATACTTTATTTCGGCCGTAGTCTTAAAGTTAAGCAAGTTTGAAAAAAAGAATTTAACTTATAAAATTTTAGCCGACTATCTGAATAAAAATAAAGTTGAAGTTAAAAATTCGAGTGATATCAGTAAGGCGGTGGCGGAGATACGGTGCAGTAAATTGCCTGACCCAAAATTAATCGGCAATGCCGGAAGCTTTTTTAAAAATGTTTTCGTGGGGGAAAATAAATTCAACGAATTGATGAAAATTTTCCCGGATATGCCGCATTTTGAAGAGGATAATATGATAAAAGTTCCTGCCGGATGGTTGATTGAACAATGCGGGTGGAAAGGAAAAAGGGTCGGCAATGTGGGAGTGCATGAAAGGCAGGCATTGGTCCTGGTAAACTACGGAGAGGCGACTGGTCGTGAAATTATTGAGCTGGCGAATAAAATTATTGCCTCGGTCAAAGAAAAATTCGGCCTTGAGTTGACGCCGGAAGTCAATATTGTGTAAAAAAGTTATAAGGTTTATAATAAAAGGATGGAAAATAAAAATACTATGAATATAATTTTGGCGGTGGTAATTTGTCTGATTTTCGCGGGAATTTTAATTTTTATCAGCATAAGCAATAAAGTAAATATGCCTTCAGACAACAACAATTTGATAGGCAATGCGTCTTCTTCCGAAGAGGTTGCCAAAGCGAAGGATACGGTGTCCATGAATTATACCGGACGCCTGGAAGACGGTACGGTTTTTGATTCTAATGTTGACCCGAAATTTGGCCATGCAGAACCGTTCATTTTCACTTTGGGCGCTGGACGGGTAATTGCCGGCTGGGATAAAGGTATTGTCGGAATGAAGGTTGGAGAGAAGAAAACTCTCACCATACCACCCCAAGATGCCTACGGAACCGGCGGTATTCCTGGAGTCATCCCGCCGAACGCTACTTTGGTTTTTGACGTCGAACTTTTAGCGATTACAAAATAACTTGTTCCGTCATTGGCGCGGGTCTAAATATATGGAAATAACAACAAACGAAAAATCAAAATTAATCAAGATAGCGGCGGTCCTGCTTATTGTCATATCGGTTTATTTTGTGGTGAAAATCATTTCCGAAATCAAAAGCTATCGTTTCATCGGGGGAGGCATTTCGGCCTCAAATACCATCAGTTTTAATGGCAAGGGAGAGATTTCGACCATGCCGGACTTGGCCACGTTCAATTTTACTATCCGCGAGAGCGCGGTTGAAGTGAAAGATGCTCAGGCCAAAGTAACAGCCAAAGAAGTGGCGACGCTGGCTTTTTTGGATAAAAGCGGAATTGATAAAAAAGATATAAAGACGGAAAACTATAGTTCGTACCCAAAATACGACTATGGTACGCCTTGTTATGAAGGAATAGAAATCCCTTGTCGAACGACACCAAAAATAGTCGGTTATGAAGTTTCCGAATATGTCTCGGTAAAAGTTCGCGACCTTACCAAGGCCGGTGAAATAGTCAAAGGCATCGGCACCGTGGGAGTTTCCGAAATCAGTGGCCCGAATTTTTCCATTGAAAATGAAGATAAGCTCAAGGAACAAGCCCGCAAAATGGCGATAGATGAGGCCAAGGCAAAAGCAAAATCTCTAGCGAAAGATCTCGATGTACGTCTGGTCCGCATCGTGAATTTTTCCGAGGATGGAAATTATCCTCTGTATTACGCCAAAGACATGATGGCGACCGACAGTGTTTCCAGCGCTCCGTCTCCAACGCCCGAGCTTCCAACCGGAGAAAATAAGATTATCTCAAACGTAACGATAACTTACGAAATCAGATAAATATGTTTAGTTAACCTTCAGAGGTGACACTTTTAATTGATAATCTCGCCACTTTTCAATCGGTATCATGCCATTGAGATATTTTCCTAAATGTATTCTATCATAATTGTACCAATGTAAATATTCTTCTAAACTCTTCCATGTTCGGGTTGGGTTCAAGTAATACTCTTGATCAATGACTCCATGAGCTCGTTCTACCGCTCCATCCCATTGCGGTGAAGATTTTGGAATGAAGTAATGAGCGATGCCAATACGTCCAAGAAGTTGATGAAATTCTCCACGATTTTCAGAACCATTGTCAGTCTGTATTCCCAATATTTTAAATGAAAAAGATTTTTCTGCTTCAAGAAATGCGTTAATGGTATCTTCGGCTGTCATAGTGCTTGTAGTAACAGCGAACTGCATTCCAGTCCATATATCAATGAAAGTGCGTTGGTATTTTCGTGTGTTGTCTTCCCAGATGTGTTTAGCATCCATTTGCACCACATCACCCGGACCCTTTGACACCAAAGGCTCTTTTAATGGTGTGTACCATGGAAGTTTCTTTTGCGGTCTTCGAATCAACCCTTTCTTTTTGTAGAATTTGTATATGGCAGTCGTGGAAATATTAATATTGAATTTTCTTTTCACAAACAATCTCATTTTTCTTGGACCATAGTTAATTAATTTCTTTTGTTCCGAAATGAAGATTTTAACCTCTCCCTTGATCTTCGTTTCCGGATGTTCTTTCCTTGAAATATATGCTCGACTTCCGAGATCTTCTCGTTTCCATTTGTAGTATGTTTTTCTCGAAATCATATACATCTTGCATACTTCATCTACACTCTTGTCTGCTTTGTCGACCAAGAAGTACCATTTTGCTCTCACTTTGACCGGATACGCTGGTTCTTGATTTTTGTTTGCCATATGTTTTTCTCTTGCTAATTAAGGTGATTAAAGATGGTTAACCTTTGTCACCCCAATTTAGCATTTTTGTCACCCCATATGGTTAACTCAACACATTGCTTTCAAATAAACATTGTGCTAGTCTTGATGGTGTACGAGTCCTGCTGAAAACAGGGCTTTTTTAATAAATTAATGAACGGAGTGCGGGGTGAAGATTTTCTACCTTCGCTTCGCTCACAAGAAAATACATCATGCTAGACCTAAAAACATTCAAATCGGCATTGGAGCAGTTGGAGGAAGAAAGGAAAATTCCGAAGGAAAAAATACTGGAAGCGATAGAACAGGCAATGGCGGCGGCTTACAAAAAGGACTATGGCAAGAAGGGGCAGATAATCCGCGCCAAGCTTGACCTGGAGAGCGGCAAAACGGAATTCTTTCAGGTAAAGATCGTGGTGGACGAAAGCATCGCCATTTTGGACACCCCTCCCCACCCCTCCCCAAAGGAGAGGGAGGAATTCAAGTCTCCTCCTTCGGGGGAGGTTGGAGGGGGTGAGTATTCAATAAAAGAATCCGATGATGAACGCGTGCATTTCAACGCCGAGCATCACATGCTCCTGGAAGACGCCAAAAAAATAAAAAAAGGGGTAGAATTGAACGACGAAATAATTTTTCCCCTGGAAGCCAAGGACGATTATGGACGTATTGCCGCGCAGACCGCCAAGCAGGTGATTATTCAGAAAATCCGCGAAGCGGAACGCACCTCCATCATAGACGAATACGGCACCAAGGAAGGAGAAATTGTTTCCGGCATCGTGCAGAAAGTGGAGCGGGGCAACGTCTATGTGGATTTCAATAGGGCAACCGGCATCCTGCCGGCCGAAGAACAGATTCCCGGAGAATACTGGGAGCGCGGGCAGAGAGTCCGGACCTACCTCTACAGCGTGGAAGACACACCGCGAGGCATCAATTTGCGACTTTCCCGCACCCATCCGAAATTTATAGAAAAACTTTTCGCCACCGAAGCGCCGGAAATAGAAAATAGTGTGGTGGAAATAAAATCGGTCGCCCGTGAAGCCGGCGCCCGCTCCAAAATCGCCGTTTACTCCAACGATGAGCATATTGACGCCGTCGGCTCCTGCGTCGGGCAGAAGGGCACGCGGGTCAACACTATTACTACGGAACTTTCCGGAGAAAAAATTGATATAATCCCCTGGTCCGCAGATCCAAAACAATTTGTTTCCAATTCCCTCTCGCCGGCCAAAGTGGTTGCTATTGAAATTGACGAGAAGGAGCACAAGGCGACTGTGGAAGTCGGTAATGACCAGTTGTCGCTGGCCATTGGCAAGGGCGGGCAGAATGTACGCCTGGCGGCCAAACTGACCGGCTGGAGAATAGACATCAAGGGCGACGGCAAAGAAGTCGCCACGGCCGACGGAGAAAAAGTTGAAGTTGTGGAAGAAAAGAAATAAAATAAGTTAAATTATTAATAATAAGGTTAGTTAAAACTATGAATCAATTTTTATTGTTTGCGATTGCGAGTTCGGTGGTGGCGATTATTTACGGTTTGCTTTTAGCAAAATCAATCCTTAAGAAAAGTCCCGGCAACCAGCGCATGCAAGAAATCGCCAAAGCGATTCAGGAAGGCGCAAGCGCTTATTTGAATAAACAATATAAAACTATTGGAATGATTGCTGTCGTCCTTTTTCTGCTTATCGGTTTTGTGCCTAAATTGGGATGGACTATGGCTTTCGGATTTTTGGTCGGAGCGGTTTTCTCCGCTTTGGCCGGATACATCGGAATGAATGTCTCCGTTCGAGCCAATGTCAGAACAACCGAAGCGGCCCGGAGCGGAATCAATAACGCCCTGTCTTTGGCTTTCCGAGGCGGGACGGTGACCGGGCTTTTGGTGGTGGGTTTGGCGCTGCTTGGCGTTGCCGCTTTTTACGCAATAACCAAAGATGTTACGGCCCTCATCGGACTCGGCTTCGGCGCTTCGCTTATTTCCGTTTTCGCCCGGCTCGGAGGAGGAATATTCACCAAGGCGGCGGATGTGGGAGCGGACTTGGTTGGCAAACTTGAAGCCGGCATTCCGGAAGACGACCCAAGAAACCCGGGCGTTATCGCCGACAATGTCGGGGACAACGTCGGGGACTGCGCGGGTATGGCCGCCGACCTTTTTGAGACATATGCGGTTACTTCGGTAGCCACGATGCTTCTCGGTTCCCTTCTTTTTGTTGGTTTTGAAAATGCGATTCTCTATCCTCTGGTCATCGGCGGAATGGCAATCTTCGCATCAATCATCGGCACCTGGTTTGTCCGCCTTCGCTTGCCAAAGCGAGCTTCGGCGGACACAGTCCGCTCGGATACTCCGAATATAATGGGCGCTTTGTATAAAGGCCTTATTGTTTCCGGCATTCTGGCCGCCGCCGCCTTCTATCCTGTCACTAATATGCTGATGGCCGGGAACGGCACTTACTCGGTCATGGCGCTATTCATTTGCTCTCTAGTCGGACTCTTCGTTACCGGAGCGCTGGTTGTCATTACCGAATACTTTACTTCTACCAAATATTCTCCGGTGCAGTCCATCGCGCTCGCTTCCGTCTCCGGACACGGCACGAATGTCATTCAGGGCCTGGCCATTTCCATGAAATCCACCGCCTGGCCCCTGATTACCATCGTTCTGGGAATTTTAATCAGTTACTATTACGGCGGACTCTACGGAATCGCGGTGGCGGCCATGTCCATGCTTTCCATGACGGGGATAATCGTGGCGATTGACGCCTACGGTCCGATTACGGACAATGCCGGAGGAATCGCGGAAATGGCGGAACTACCGGAAAAAGTCCGGAACGTGACTGACCCGCTGGACGCCGTCGGCAACACCACCAAGGCCGTTACCAAGGGCTATGCCATCGGTTCGGCCGGCCTGGCGGCTCTTGTTCTCTTCGCTTCCTACACGGAAGAAATCGTCAAAGCCGGACAAAGCATTACTTTTGACCTAAGCAACCCGTATGTTATCGTCGGACTCTTCTTGGGCGGACTTCTGCCTTATTACTTCGGCGCGCTCTGTATGGAAGCGGTGGGAAAAACGGCTGGAAAAGTGGTGGAAGAAATCCGCCGACAGTTCCGGGAAATCAAGGGAATCATGGAAGGCACCGCCAAGCCGGATTACGGTCAGGCGGTTTCAATCATCACCGGCGCCGCCATCAAGCAAATGATTGCACCGGCCCTGATACCGGTTCTGGCGCCCATTTTGGTGATTTTAATTTTCGGAAAGGACAAGGGCCTGGTGGTCTTGGGAGGGCTTCTGGTTGGCTCCATCATTACCGGACTTTTCGTTGCCATTTCCATGACCTCCGGCGGCGGCGCCTGGGACAATGCCAAAAAGCATATTGAACAAGGCAGTCATGGCGGCAAGGGCAGTGATGCCCATAAGGCGGCCGTAACCGGAGACACCGTCGGAGACCCTTATAAAGATACCGCCGGCCCTGCCATCAATCCGATGATAAAAATCCTGAACATTGTTGCGTTACTTCTGGTAGCTTTTTTGGTATAATACGCTCGGTTGAATTATTAATTTAATACCTTAAAATACTTATGAAAAAATATTTGATTTTATTTGTTGTTTTGCTAATGGCGCTTAGTGTAAATGTGAGAGCGGTTCGCGCGCAAAGCGAGCGCGACGAGATACGCGCCCAAATGAAAGAAAGAGTGGAAGCCATGCGGACGGAAGTAAAACAGAAAATGGACACCTTGAGGTTTCAAATAAAAGGAGAACAAGATACGGCCAAAGCCAGAATAAAAGAATTGAGGATTACCGGACGGGAGCAGGCATTGATGAGGTTTGATGTGGCAGTTGAAAGAATGAACAACCTGAAAAACAAAGTTGATACCTATATACTCACACTGGAAGCAAAAGGACTTGACACCGCGGAAGCAAAAAGTTTTCTGGCCACCGCTAACGCGAAACTAAACGATGCCACGGCGAAAATTGCGGAAATGAACGCGCTTTTGTCCGCCTCAATCGACGAACTTTCCAAGGAAAACAGGACCAAACTAGTCACCTTGGCGCAAGACACGCAGAAACTTATCAGAGAGGCCCATCTGGCGCTCGGGGATGCGGTTAAATCGCTCAAAGATGCGGTAAGGAAGAAAGTGGAAGAGCTCAGGCAAACACCGGCAGAGTAGAAACATCAATTATTAAATAAAATATAAAAAATACTATGGAAGAAAATATTGTGGAACCAGAAAAAAAATCAAACGGAGCGTTCATCGGGCTAGTAATCATTATAATTATCTTGATTGTCGGCGGAATATATATTTGGATGTCAAATAAAAATGCCGTAAAGCCAATACCGACAACCCAGGAACAATCCACAGCTTTGACGGACCAGGACTCGGCTGTGCTTGACGCTTTGGAACAAGAATTAAATGCGACAGACACCGACATTGACGTGAATGTGAACAGTATAAATTAAAAAGAGGTGCTCGGAAAAATCCCTCATAAAAGAGGGATTTTCTTTTTTTGACAAAAAGAACCGATAAATATAGTATAATCGTATGCTCAAAGTAGCCGTTAAAAAATTACCAAAAAGCGAAGTAGAAATCGAGGGAGAATTGGAACCCGAGATATTTGAATCCTACTTTGCCAAGGCATTAAAAAAAATAGGCGAAACCCTGAAGCTGGACGGCTTCCGAAAGGGCAAAGTTCCGGAAAATGTGCTCCTGTCTAAGGTGCCGGAAATCCGCATCTTGGAAGAGATGGCAGAATTGGCGCTTTCCGAACATTATCCGAAAATTATTGAAAGTGAAAAAATTGACGCCATCAGCCGGCCGGAAATTTCCATTACCAAGCTCGCCCGGCACAATCCCCTCGGATTCAAGATCAAGACCGCCATGCTACCACAAATCAAACTCCCCGACTATAAAGGCATTGCCAAAAAAATAATTTCAGGCATGACTGACGCGGAAAAAAATGTTGCCGTCACCGACGAGGACCTGGAGAGCACCATCATGGATATCCGCAAATCTCGCGCGCCGAAGATACACATGGCGGACGTGTCCGTAGACGATTCAACCCCACCCAAACCCTCCCCGGAAGGGAGGGCTTCTTCTCCTTCGGAGAAGGCGGGGGATGAGGTCAAATCAGAACTGCCGGAATTCAATGACGAGTTTGTGCGGGCGCTTGGACCTTTTAAAAATGTGGCGGATTTTAGAGCCAAATTGAAAGAAAATATCAAGCTGGAAAAAGAAAACCAACAGAAAGAAAAAACCCGTCTGAAAATAATTGAAAAGATAATTGACGAGAGCGCGCTGGAAGTCCCCGAGATATTAATCGGAATTGAACTGGATAAAATTTTATACCGGATGGAGTCCGATATTACCCAGATGGGGCTCAAGTTTGAGGACTACTTGAAACATTTAAGCAAAACGAAGGAAGATTTAAGGAAAGAATTCAGAAAGGACGCTGAGAAAAAGACCAAGCTCGCCCTCATCCTAAACGAAATCGCCAAGGCGGAGAAAATAGTTGCCGACCCGGAGCAGGTCGCTAAGGAAGTCGCCGCCATCCTGGAACATTATAAAGACGCCGACCCGGAACGCGCCCGGATGCACGCGGAAAACGTCCTGACCAACGAAAAAATCTTCCAGTTTTTAGAAAGCCAGTAACTGATTGGCCAATAATGTACCATAATAGCCACGGCCGTGGCTATTATGGTAATTACTACAATCCGAGCGCGTAACAGAGGAGCGCCATGCGGACATAGAGGCCGTTTTCCGCCTGGCGGAAGTAAGCGGCGCGGGGGTCCGCGTCAACTTCAACTTCAATCTCGTTTATTTTCGGAAGCGGATGCATGATGATGGCGCTTTGTTTCAAAGTTTTTAAATGTTCTTTTTTGAAAATAAACAGGTCTTTAACTTTATTGTAGGACACCTCGTCCGGGAACCGCTCCTTCTGCACCCGGGTCATATAAAGCACGTCCAGTTCCGGCAGTTTTTCTTCCAAACTTCTTAATTCCTCAAAATTTACCCCGTTCTCTTTGAGTCCTTTAATAAATTCCCTGGGCAATTCCAATTCTTTCGGCGAAATAAAATAAAATTTGTTCCCCTCGTAAAAACGGAGGAATGGCAGAAGCGAACGGAGAGTCCGGCTGTTCAACAAATCCCCTCCAAAACCGATGTTCAGGTTGGTCAGCCGTCCTTGCTCCTTTTTTATCGTGTAAAGGTCCAGAAACCCTTGGGTCGGATGCTGGTTGGCGCCGTCGCCCGCGTTGATTAACGGTTTAGTTGCGACTTTGGCCGCAGCATCTAAGGTTCCGGCCTTCGGGTGGCGAATGACAATAATATCCGCATAGGAGCAAAGAATTTTGGTTGTGTCTTCAATCGTTTCCCCCTTGTGGGCGGAAGAATTTTCCATCGCGTTCTCGGCGGAAATAACCTGCGCTCCCAGTTTCAGCGCAGCCGTTTCAAAAGACAGACGGGTCCGGGTGGAGGGCTCAAAGAAAATACAAGCCACAATTTTGTCTTTTAATAACTTTTCCGCTTTTCCGCTTTTCACGCCTTGCTCCATTATTTCAGCGCGAGATAAAATTTTCTCAACTTCATCCTTGGTAAATTGGTTGGCGGAAATGATATTTTTCATATATATTCTTTATACGACTTAATTTCCAAGTCCCCGAGGCCGTAGTGCGCCAGGGCTTTGATGAAGGCCCGGGCCAGGTGCAAATCCGTGAAGAGCGGAATCTGGTTGTCCACGGCCGCCCGACGGATGCGGAATCCGTCCGTTAGAGTATGCCCCGCTCCCTCCTCCGCCCCGGACGCATTTTCCATCTTGCTTAAATTTACCACAAAGGAGACCTTTTTGCCGAGAATGATGTCAAGGGCGTTCGGCGACTCCTGGTATGCCTTGCGCACCGTCCGGCACTTGATGTTTTGTTTTTCCAGGAATGCCGCGGTGGTATCGGTCGCAAAAATAGTGTAGCCCAAAGAGAGCAGGATGCGGGCCGCTTCCAAAAATTTCGCTTTGTTGACTTCCCCGCCCAGAGAAAGCAACACATTTTTGTTGCCAAAATCAAACTTGTTGGTGCTTAAAATTGACTTCAGGAGCGCCTCGTCATAGTCCCGTCCGAAACAGGCCGCTTCTCCGGTTGACGACATCTCCACGCGAAGCACCGGGTCGGCTCCGAGCAGGCGGGCGAAGGAAAACTGGGGAGACTTGACCAGGACGCTGGTTGGGTAAATGAAATTGTGCGCTTGGGCCTTTCCGAAAAAGCTGTCCACGGCGATTTCCGGAAAATTGGCATCCATCGCTTTGGAGATGAACGGAAAAGTTCGGCTGGCGCGCAAATTGACCTCAATCACGAACGGCTTGTTGTCTTTGACTAAAAATTGGATATTGAAAGGTCCGGTGACCGAAAGCGCGCGGACTATCTTTTTGGAAATTTGCCGCAATTGAAACTCGGTGGAAGCATAGACCCTTTGGGTCGGATAGACGATGGTCGCGTCTCCGGAATGCACTCCGGCATTTTCCACATGCTCGGAAATTCCATAAATGACAACTTTGCCTTTTTCCGCCACTCCGTCAAATTCAAGCTCTTTGGCGTTTTCTATGTATTTGGAAACGGTTACCGGATGCAGCGGAGAGAGCACCGCCGCCTTGTTGACGAAGTTAAACAACTGCTTCTTATTGTAGCACACCCGCATAGCCGAGCCGGAGAGCACATAAGAAGGACGCACCAAAACGGGGAAACCTTCGGCTTTGGTAAATTTCAGGGCTTCGGTCATGGAAATGAAACTCTGCCACTTGGGCTGCAGAATCCCAAGCTCGTCCAACAATGCGGAAAAGGCGTTGCGGTTTTCCGCCCGATCAATGTCCTTGGCGGCCGTGCCCAAAATGTGAAAATCGGCGGCGGCAAGTTCTTTGGCCAAATTGTTCGGCCGCTGCCCGCCGACCGAAAGAATAAGCCCAAAGGCATTTTCAAATTCAAAAATGTCGGCCACCGTTTCAAAAGACAAATTTTCAAAGTATAGCCGGTCGGACATGTCATAATCGGTGGAAACCGTTTCCGGATTGCAATTGATGATAACGGATTTCCTTTTGTAACGTTTAAGCGCAAGCGCCGCATGGACGGAAGACCAGTCAAATTCCACCGACGAGCCGATATGGTAGGGGCCGCTGCCGAGGACAATTATCGCTTTCTTTCGGAGCGGCGACACATCATGATGGGCTCCGTGATAGGTCAGGTAGAGATAGTTGGTTTTGGCCGGCATCTCGCCGCCCAAAGTATCAATGGCAAAAACGGAAGGCAGGATATTCAGGCCCTTGCGCAATGCCCGAATCTGGAACTCCGTTTTCCCCCGCCAGCTACCGATTTTCTTGTCGGAAAAGCCGGCTTGCTTCAGTTCCAGCAGGGCTTCCCGGCCCAATTCATGCCGGCTCCCTTTTTTGGAAAATTTCTTTTCCAAGTTTACGATGTTTTCTATCCGGTATAAAAACCACAAGTCAATGCCGGTAATTCTCCGGATTTCTTTGGCGCCGGTTCCCCTCTTCATGCTCTCCGCGATGGCGAATATCCTTCTTGGCGTGGGGGTATGCAGGAATTTTTTCAGTTCCTGCCTGCTTGCAAATCCGTTATCGGTAATGCTTTCAACCAGGCCTGTCTGCATACGCGCCGCTTTCTGCAGGGCCTCTTCAAAACTTCTGCCAATGGCCATAACCTCCCCGACCGACTTCATCGCGCTGCCGACATGCTCAACCGCGCCGACGAATTTTAACAAATCCCATCTGGGTATTTTCACCACCACGTAATCAAGCGCCGGCTCAAAGAAACTTTGGGTAACTTTGGTAATTTTGTTTTCTATTTCCAGCAAATTCCGGCCAAGCGCCAGTTTGGCCGCCACGTAGGCCAGCGGGTATCCGGTCGCCTTGGAAGCCAGCGCGCTGGAACGGGACAACCGGGCATTGACCTCAATGACAAAATAATCAAGACCCCCCTTATTTTCCCCCCTTCGCAGGGGGGAAGGATTGAGAGCATATTGCACGTTGCATTCGCCGACAATTCCCAAACTTTCCACTATTTTAATACTCGCCTCCCGAAGCCGGTGATACTCTTCGTTGTTCAGCGTCTGACTGGGCGCAACGACGATGGAATCGCCCGTATGGATGCCGAGCGGATCCACATTTTCCATATTGCACACCGTCACGGTATTGTTGTATTGGTCCCGGACAACCTCATATTCAATTTCCTTGTAGTGATGCAAATATTTTTCAATCAGGACCTGCGGAGATACCGCCAGCGCGCCACCGACTATTTCTTCCAGCTCTTTTTCATTTCCGGCCACTCCTGATTTTTGCCCGCCTAGGGCGAAGGCGGCGCGGACCATAAGCGGAAAGCCGATTTTTTGGGCAATTCTTTTGGCTTCTTTGATACTGGTGGCGCTCCCCGAGGGCGGAACCGGAATATTGATGCTTTTCAAATGGTCGGCGAATTTTTTCCGGTCTTCGGTCAAGACGATGGACGACACCGGGGTGCCGAGGACCCGCACTTTATATTTTTTCAAAATTCCCTTTTCTTCCAACCGGAGCCCGCAGTTAAGCGCCGTCTGTCCACCGAAAGAAAGGCAAATACCGTCCGGTCGCTCTTTGCGGATGACTTTTTCCACGAAATACTCGTTAACCGGCAGAAAGTAAACCTGGTCGGCCAGCGCCTGAGAAGTTTGGAACGTTGCGATGTTCGGATTGACCAAAACGACTTTTTCCCCTTCTTCTTTGAGCGCCTTTATCGCCTGACTGCCGGAATAATCAAATTCTCCGGCCTCGCCGATTTTCAGCGCGCCACTCCCTAAAACTAGAATTTTCTTAAATCTTGATTTCATAAATATTTGACCTCACCCCCTTCCCCTCTCCTTGGCAAGGAGAGGGGTGCCGAAGGCGGGGTGAGGTGTATCCTCGCTTTTTTTAAAAAATAATCAAAGACCCAGTCGGTATCAAGCGGCCCAGGGGAACTTTCTGGGTGGAATTGCACCGACATTATCGGCCGGCTTTGGTGAATGATTCCTTCATTGGTCTTGTCATTGGCATTGTAGAACCACTCGCGGAATCCCTTTGGAATTTCGCCGACGGCAAACCCGTGATTTTGAGTTGTTAAATATGCTCTGCCCGGCTTGCCCGCCAAAGTCCTTAGGACGGCGGGCTGGTTTTGACTGCGGTGGCCGAATTTCAGCTTGTAAGTGGAGCCGCCCTGGGAGAGCGTTAGAATTTGGTTGCCCAAGCAAATGCCAAGAACAGGGATTTTTTTAGCAATAATCTTTTTAACATTGTCTATTGTTACTTTGACTTTTGTTGGGTCTCCCGGGCCGTTGGAAATTACCACGGCGGAAAATGGGAAACGGAGTTTCGTTATGTCGGTATTCCAGGGCACGACCGCCACTTTCAACCCGCGGGCGATTAGCCGGCGGATAATATTTTGCTTGGCTCCGCAGTCTATCAAAACTATCGTCTGGGGATTCTCCGTATCCCCACCTTTCCTCCTCCTACCATAGGGGGAGGTGCCAAAGGCGGAGGGAGTAAAATACATTATTTTTTTGGTGCTTACCTCCGCCACCAAATTTTTCAGATTGGGGTCGGCAAAAGGAATATCTTTTCCGCCGCTTATTATCTTGCCCAAACCAACTCCCTCGCTTCGCAACTTTTGCGTCAAAGCCCGGGTGTCCTTGATTTGGATGAACGGCACTCCCTCCTTTTTAAACCACTTTCCCAGCGTCATTTCCGAAGCGTGGTGCGACGGCGTGTCAACATAATTGCAAACCACCAGCCCGGCAATCTGAATTTTGGGCGATTCCCAGGATTCTTTTTTCGGTACGCCGTAATTCCCAACCAGCGGGTAAGTCATTACCAAAATCTGCCCCTTAAAGGAAGGGTCAGTCAGCGCTTCAGGGTAACCGACCATTCCGGTAGCGAAAACAACTTCGCCGGCAACCGATTTCTCCGCGCCAAAACTGGCGCCCTTAATTTCGGTTCCGTCCTTCAGTATTAATTTTGCCAATTTATCTTTTGTCATAAACCTTGCCTCTAACGACCGTCATCATGACACTGCCGGGAAAAGTAATTCCTTCATAGGTGGACCAGCCGCATTTTGTTTTTAATTTGTCTTTGGTAATTGTTACCGGCTTGTTTAAATCAAGAACGGTAAGCGACCCTGTGTAGCCAGGCGCGATTTGACCGTACTTACCTCCGGTAAACTGATTGATAAAATTTCCCGGATTATAACTGCAAACTTTCGCAATCATCTCCGGAGTAAAATCGTGCTCCCGAATAAGCCAAGCGGCAAAGGGGCCGTAAGTATCCAACTGGGGAGTCCCGGAAGTGCCTTTTGATTTTTCTTCTTCTGTATGCGGAGCATGATCGGTGGCGACAAAATCTATTGTCCCGTCTTTCAGGGCCTGTATCAGATGATTCCTATCCTCGCTATCCCGCAAGGGTGGGTTTATCTGCATCATTTTTGTTCTTGATTCGTCTATGATGCTTCCGTCTCCGCCATAGGCGGATCCGCCTTGGGCGAAAAAATACAAGTGGTGCGGAGAGACCTCCGCCACCACATTTACTTTCTCCATTTTGGCGTTTTTTATTTTTTCTATCCCCTCCCGGGTGGAACAATGGCAGATTTTCCCCCGCAAATCATATTTTTCAATCATCATGAGCGCAAAATCTATAGCTTTAATTTCCGCTTCTTTCGGGCGGCGTTTTTCATGGGTCGGCTCGCCTTTACTTTTTTCCAAAATTTCCGGGTCTTCGCAATGGAAACTGACTGAACATCCGCGGTATCGCGCCAAAACTTTTTCCAGCTCTTCTTGTGAATGAAAAAACAGTTCTCCGATTGAAGGGCCCATAAAAACTTTATACGGCACATATTCCGTAAGCGGGCCGGTATTTTGTCCGATGCCGGCATACAGCACGACTTCCACCGGCGACTTCCGAGTCAGTACTTTTTTTTTCGCGTAACTTTTATCGTCT
>Ga0208958_1001639_pt1 | contig 21542 bp, 24 predicted proteins | sample RifOxyB1_FD_184032 | JGI IMG/M metagenome (GOLD analysis project Ga0208958, IMG submission 184032) | Soil microbial communities from Rifle, Colorado - Rifle Oxygen_injection B1 (SPAdes) | ecosystem: Environmental > Terrestrial > Deep subsurface > Rock core/Sediment | place: Rifle, Colorado... | reverse complement strand
TATGGTAATTATCAAAAATATGGTGGTCGCCTGGTTTTTTCGGCCAATACTGGCACTGATAACTTATGGGCTTTGATTCTGTTGGTTTTAGTGACATCACTAGTTGAAGAATCGGTTTTTAGAGGGTACTTTTTCCGATCCCTAAAACAGTCAATGGCTGATTGGATGGCTGGAGGGTTGGCTATTCTCTTCTGGGTATTAGTCCACCTGCCGATCGTGATTTTTTCCCTAAATCTTACCGAGGGTGCATTTATTTACTTAGGATTAACTGCCGTCTATGGAGCAGGGGCGTTGGCTGTGTATTCTGTGACCGGTAACTTGTTGGCACCAGTCCTGTTACACTTGATGTGGAGTCTGCCGATAATTTTATTTAGATGAAAAAAAAGAAATTGTTTTTTTCAGTATTTTTTGTTTTGGTGGCCTTTGGTGTTTTATTTATTTCTATTTTGCGGTCGGCCTCAGTTAGGTACTCATTAAACACGCAAGTTATTTCCACCTACACCCAAAACGGAGTTTTACCAACCGATGTGGATTACGGCTTGGTCTATTCGGGTAGTGTTTTGCCGGGGAGTTGGTTATGGCCCGTGAAGGCTCTGCGGGATCGGGTGTGGGTTTTGATGACGGTGGATATGACCAAAAAGATGGAACTGTATTTGCTTTTGGCTGACAAGAGACTGGGAGCGGCCCGAGTTCTTTTTTCTCAGAAAAAATATGATTTGGCGGTCAGTACTCTGACCAAAGCCGAAGGTTATCTCAAAAATGCCAGCATGGCTGAAACTGTGGCCAGAACTGATGGCGTGGATACCAAACATTTTGTTTACAAATTATTGCTGGCCTCATTTAAACATCGGGAGCTAATCAGGTCGTTCCAAGACTTAGTCCCAGACGACGTGCGAACACAGTTGGTGATGATTGAAAACTACCCTAGAGGTTTGTATGGAGAGAAGGCTAATCTCTTAGAAAGCCCTACTGGAGAGGTCCTGAAAGACCCGTATGCAGGGCAGTAAGTTAGGGAATAGCATATAGTTTTTAGGCAATAGGGAAACCACAAAAAATACAACCTATAATATTTCACTAACAAAACTTCGGAGAAAAAAGCATAAAGGGAATATTTTTCCGTATTAATGACCAAACTCCCCTGGCCTGTTCCCCTCTGATATATTCTTACACAGTTGACGACCTTACTGGTAGTGGTTGTATATTATCTCCGCCACCATATGAAGTGTATATATTGCAACAAGTCTGATTCTCAGGTTCTGGAATCGCGGGTGGTGGAAGATGGCAAAGCCATCAGGCGCCGACGGGAGTGTTTGAAATGCCAGCGACGATTTACGACGCTTGAACGGATTAAAGAAAACCACTTGTGGGTGGTTAAAAAAGACGGAAAGAGAGAAGGGTTTGATCGGGAAAAAATCAAGCGGGGTATTTTGCGAGCCATCGAAAAACGGCCGGTCAGTCTGGATTTGGTTAATGAAGTCACAGACGTCGTTGAAGGTGAGATTTTAAAAAGGGGAGTAGAGGAGGTACCAACCAAACTGATTGGCAATTTGGTTTTAAAAAAGTTAAAAACGGTTGATAGGGTAGCTTGGCTTAGATTTGCCAGCGTTTATTTGGAGTTTGAAGACGTTTCCGATTTTGAAAAAGCTATTGAAAAAATATCTAGATGATACATAGACAATGAAAAAAGTTAAAGATACTAAAACAAACGGCGAAGTTTTTCCGGCTTTGATGGTTCGTGAAACCAGTCGTCGGGTTGGTCGTCCCAAAAAGATGGTAAAAACAGTGAAGAAGGTGTCTATGTCCATGCCTCAAACAATTACCAAACGGGATGGTCGGACGGAAGATTTTAAACCAGAAAAAATTTCAGTTGCGATCCAAAAATGTTTTGACGACATTGATCTGGTCTCTGGGACTAATATCGAAGAACTAACCCAGAGAATCATCAATATTGTTTGTGCCCGATATTCGTCACCGACAGTGGAAAACGTCCAGGATATTGTCGAAATTGTCTTGCAGGCGGCCGGTGAGTTTGATGCGGCCAAACATTACATTCTCTATCGGGCTGAACATGCCAAGCTCAGAAAAGAACGTCCGGTGCCGGTAGAAGTCAAGCGGGCTTTTGAAGAATCGGATAAGTACTTTCCAACCCAAATTCAGAAATTTCAATTTTTTGATAAGTATTCGAGATTTAATTACGATTTGGGACGTCGGGAAACCTGGATTGAGACAACCGACCGATCGGTAAATTTCCTAAAAGAACTTTCCCAAAACAAGATTCCTCTTGAAAAAATGGCTTGGATTCGGAGCATGATTTTGGAGATGAAGGCAACGCCCTCAATGCGTTTGATCGCCATGGCTGGGGTGGCGGCGCGCAGAAACCATATTGCTATCTATAACTGTTCCTACCTTCCAGTTGATTCCGTTGATTCTTTTGTAGAGGCCTTGACCATTTCTATGAATGGTTGTGGTGTTGGCTTTTCGGTGGAGAGTAAATATGTTGAAAATTTGCCGAGGGTAAGAAGACAAGTTAATAAGGCCCCGGAAAAGTTTGTTATTCCAGACACGACTGAGGGCTGGGCAGAGGCAGTAAGGGTTGGTTTGTCTTCGTGGATTGAAGGAAAGGATGTATTATTTGACTTCTCCTTTTTGCGACCAGCTGGTGCCATTCTGAAGACCAAGGGTGGTCGGGCTTCCGGGCCGGAACCCTTGAAAAAAATGCTTGAATTTGCCCGGACTAGAATTTTGGCCAGACAGGGTAGTTTTTTGCGGACAATTGATGCTCACGATATCATGTGTGAAGTGGGTAATGCGGCCGTTTCCGGGGGGATGAGACGGACGGCAATGATTTCTTTGTTTGATTGGGATGACGAAGAAATGCACGAGAGCAAGAGTGGAGATTTTGAAAGAGATAATTCTCAACGGTGGAACGCTAATAATTCGGTTGTTTGGCCTGAGCGGGGTTTGACTCAGTTGGAATTTACTCAACAGATGATTGAAATGATTGCCAACGGTCGGGGTGAACCGGGAATTTTCAATCGTACGGGAGCTATTGATATGCGTCCAGCTAGGCGAGAGCCAGCCGAATTTGGTTGTAATCCTTGCGGAGAGATTAACCTTCGCCCTTATGAATTTTGCAACCTCTCAATTGCTATTGCCAGAAAAGAAGACACATTTGAAAGCTTAAAAGAAAAAGTGGAGGCGGCAACCTGGATCGGGACGATTCAATCAATGGCTACTAATTTTTCCGGACTTCGTCCGATTTGGAAAAAGAATTGTGAGGAAGAACGGTTGCTGGGAGTGGACATTAATGGACAGTTAGACAGTCCGGTGGCACAGGACCCTTCAGTGCAGAACCGATTAAGACAGATTGCTATTGAGACTAACCGCCAAGTGGCAATATTATTGGGTATTAAGCAGTCTGCTTCGGTGACATGTGTTAAACCCTCTGGTAATTCGTCACAGTTGTTCAACTGTTCTTCCGGAATCCATGCCAGGTGGTCACCGTACTACATTCGTAACGTACGGGTGGGGACTCACACACCGATTTTTAAGGTTTTAAAAGACAGTGGTGTTCCCATGGACCCGGAAAACGGACAGACCCCGGAAACAGCCAACGCTTGGGTAATACATTTCCCCATCAAATCTCCGGAAGGATCGATTGTCAGAAAAAGCCGGTCGGCCATTGCCCAATGTGAATATTGGTTGCAAACAAAAACCTATTGGACAGAACATAACCCCAGTGTCACGATCACTTATAACGATGACGAAGTTATTGATTTAATCAAGTGGGTGAGTGAGCATCGACAACTGGTGGGTGGCATGTCTTTTTTACCCTCCTTTGATGCCAAGTATATGCAAATGCCATACCAGGAAATTACTGAAAAAGAGTATGATGACTTGATCAGCAAGTTTCCCAATATAGATTTTTCAAAGCTTTATAGATATGAGGAGGAGGACTACACTAAGGTGGCTCAGGAACTAGCTTGTGTGTCCGGAGCCTGTGACATTGATGGTTTGACAACCGAAAAGATTGAAAAACTAGATTCGATAAGTGGTTTGTCCTCTAAGCAACCCAACGGCAACGGTGATTGATATGGGAAAAATCCTCTATTTTGCTCAGAAGGGATTAGTGTTGAACGAAACTAAAAAGAAAATTTTGGTCGTTAAATATGCCGACGCTAAATACACCCCTCAAGTAAAAGGAAAATATGGTTTTCCTGGGGGAAAGTTGGATTTCGACGAGACAGATTTGGACGAATCATTTGTGAGGGAAGTGCGGGAAGAAACAGGGGTAACTATTAATCCTGGAATACCATTTTTTGTTTACAGTTGGAAATATGTTCGAAATGGCGACCTTGTGCGAATAGTTGCGGTTGCTCGGTTAGGTGAGTACAAAACAGGTGAATTGACCATTGAACAAAAAGAAGAAAAAGAGACTAAATTAAATTTACCAGAGTGGCTCGATATCAACAGTATTGTTGTTGCAGATTTTGTTGCTGATGAACATTTGGCACTAAAGAGATTTTTAGAAATATATAAAAATCTATGATTACTCAAGTTGTTAAAAATAATGGCGTTAAGGAGGATTTTGACAAAGAAAAGATTGTCGAGAGTATTTGGAAGTCAGCCCTTGAGGTGGGGGGCAAAGATAGGTCACTAGCTAAAAAATTGGCAGAGGAGGTTGTTCGACTCCTTGTCATTCCCGCTTCTCCCTCTGTCATTCCCGCGAAGGCGGGAATCCAGACTTCTACTATTGGTGAACTGGTGGAAAAGGTGTTAATTGAGCGGGGTCACGCCAAAACGGCCAAGGCCTATATCTTGTATCGGGAAAACAAAAAACATAGTAAACAGGACAAAGACTCTTTGGGAGTGGTGGACGATATTGGTCTGTCTTATAACACCCTTTATATTTTAAAAGAGCGTTTTTTACGGCGTGATGAAACGGGGAAAGTGATAGAGACTCCTAGGGAGATGATGGTTCGGGTAGCTAGATATTTGGCCAGTGTGGAAAAAGGAAAAACTAATCAGAGTAAATGGTTTGAAAAATTTTACGAAATATTAAGTAATTTTGAATTTGTTCCGGGTGGACGAACGATGGCTAACGCGGGTGAGAAATCGGCTCAGCTTTCCAATTGTTTTGTTTGGCCAATTGAAGATGACATTAACCATATTTTTGAAATTCTTCATAAGTCAACTGTGATCAAAAAACATGGCGGGGGATGTGGATATAACTTCAGTCGGATTAGGTCAGAAGGGGACATGGTGGCGGGGACACCTGGATTGGCGGCTGGGCCGGTCAAGATGATGGAGATGTTTGATTTAATGACAGGTTTATTCAAACAACGGGGGAAATATGAATCGGGCAATATGGTGATTTTGAACGTTAACCATCCGGATATTTTTAATTTCATTACCGCCAAGAAAAACGATGGTTATTTATCTAAAACAAATATTTCTATTGGGATTACAGATGAGTTTATGGAAGCAGCCCTAGGTAGAAAAGACTGGTTACTGATTAGTCCCAAAACTGGGGAAGTGGTTAACAGGGTTGACGCCAAGGCTGTTTTGGAACTGGTGGCTCAAATGGCTTGGGCTACGGGGGATCCTGGAATCATCAATTTATCGGCCATTAACAAAGGAACCGCCCACGCCAACCCCCTGTTGAAGAAACGGGGTATGATTATGGCTACCAATGTTTGTGGGGAAGTGCCTCTATACCCATACGAATCGTGTAATTTAGGCAGTGTTAATTTCGCTAAATTGGTGAAAAATAGTCAATTTGATTTTGATCGTTTAACTGAAGTGATGAAGGTGGCTGTTAGATTTATGGACAACGTGGTAGATATTGCCTGGTTTCCGGTTAAAGAAGTGGGTGAGAGTGTTAGAAACCACCGCCGGGTTGGTATTGGTTGTGTGGGTTGGGCCGAAGCCTTGATAGCTTTAGGAATTTCTTATGATAGTGAGGAAGCCCGGAAACTTTCGGAGAAGGTTGTCAAAACAATGTATGAAACAGCCTTTGCCACCTCGGTGAAAATAGCAAAAGAGAAAGGGCCTTTTCCTTTGGTGGGGGATTCTATCTGGGCTAACCTAAAAGACAAACCTCGAAACGTAGCCCTTCTGACTTTTCCACCTACCAGTAACGGGGCTGTAATCTGCGAAACCTCCTATGGCATTGAGCCCTTATTTGCTCTGGCCTATGAACAGAATGTGATGGATGGGGTGAGGTTAAAAAGTGTTAACCAACTGTTTTTGAAAGACCTAAAAAAACGCGGTCTCTATTCGGAGGAATTAATTCAAAAAGTGATTGATAATCATGGGTCGGTGCAGGGGATTAGAGAGATACCCAAAGACATGCAAGCAGTTTACAAAATTGCTCATGATATTGATTGGCGGGACCATATTAAAATGCAGGCTTCATTTCAAAAATGGACCGATAACGCCATTACCAAGACCATCAATTTGCCGGGGAGTGCCACACCGCAGGACATTGAGGAAGCCTATGTCATGGCCTGGAAGTTGGGTTGCAAAGGGATTACCGTTTACCGTGACCAGTCAAAGGAACACCAGGTTTTTGAATTTGGTGCCAAAGAAAAAACTGCTGACCGCTATTGTCCCAACTGTGATATAAAATTAACCCGCGACAGCAAATGTTTTAAATGCAAAAAATGTGGCTTTTCCACTTGTGAACTATAAATATGGATAAGATGGACGAAATGGTATTGAGTATAAAAAGAGATGAGCTTTTTGGCGGAAAGTTGTGGAGGGGAATTGAGACAAAAAGAATAGATAAAATTTTAGAAGTTGTTGCTAAGAAGGGTGTGTTTCGTAGGCGTGGAGATGTTGAAAATGATCAAAGTGTTAAACAGATTATCCCGTACGTCATCTTTCAAAATAAAGACCGTTATTTTTTAATGCAACGCAAGGAAAAAGGGTCTTTGGGGGAAGATCGCTTGGCCCAACTTTATTCTTTGGGCATTGGTGGACATTTGCGGGAAAGTGATATTGATAGAACTTCCGATGTTGTAAAATGGGCAGCAAGAGAATTTGCTGAAGAAGTTGAGTATTTGGATGGGCTTTCATATGAGGTTGTTGGAATACTGAACGACGATACTAATCCTGTAGGAGAGGTCCATTTAGGAATAGTGATGTTGGCAAAAGGTAAGTCGGAGAACATTAAGATTCGGGATGAACATAAAATGGGTAAGCTAGTTAGTTTGGAAGTGATGAAAAAGGATTACCAACTAATGGAAACGTGGACACAAATTGTTTTTGACTATTTGTCGGGCGCGAAGTAGCCACTTCCCCACCTGTGATTTATAATCGTGCCTCCAAGGTCTCTCCTTGGAGGCACGAAAAGGTGATATGGTGTGAATTAGATTTAAACCCCTTATGTTTTGGGTGTTATTGTTTTGATTGAGCTAACCGTGATTCTTACTCTTACACCTTCCTTTTCAAGTGTCCGTAGTTTTTGTAATAGTAAATCGGCTTCGGGCGCGTTTGTTCTTACCACCCGTAACCCTTCTGATCCAATGTGGATTTCTGTTTCCCTTACGACGAGGGTGGTCTTTTTCATAGGTTTCTGGTTGGGAGTCTATTACTACTACTACTTTGTCAAACTGTGGGAGATTTGCTATTCTGTGGACATGATTTACACCAAGAAAGGGGATGGGGGGACGACGGGGTTGTTTGGAACTAAAAGACGAGTGAGCAAGTCGTCGAATTTAATTCGGGCCATTGGAGCAGTGGATGAAGCCAATTCCTATCTCGGTGTCGTTATCTCCAAGTCTCCACAGCCTCAGGGTGAGACCCTGAGGCTGAGGAAAATTCAGGCAGATTTGTTTGTGGTTGGGAGTATTCTGGCGGGTTCTACTTCGCCCATTGGGCTACGAAGAATAAAAGATAGGGTTGTGGAGCTGGAAAGTGAGATTGATAAAATGGAGGGGGAGTTACCCCTGCAGAAGAATTTTATAATACCGGGGGGCTGTGAATTGTCGGCCCACTTGTTTTTTGCCCGTGCTTTGGTCCGCCGAGCCGAACGCGAAGTAGTTGGTCTTTCCGTTTTGCCTTATCTAAACCGCCTTTCCGATTATCTTTTTATTCTGGCTCGTTGGGTAAATTTTAAAAATAGAGAAAAGGAAATATCCTGGAAAAAGTAACCTTTCTCTATTGACAAGGTGTACATTGGATGATAAAGTATCGATATGAACACTATAACGGTTTCGGCAACCAAGTTTAGAAACGAGCTTTTTAGTATCCTTGATCAGGTAGCTTTGGGTATGTTTTACAAGATCAAGAAAGATGGGGTGGTAGTGGCTGAGGTAAAACCCATTTCTGATAAATTAAGTTGGGAAGAAAGAAAAAAGGAACTTTTAAGGGTGTCCAAAGAGACCAAAGGGGCTTGGAAGAATGTTAAATGGGAGAGCCCTTTAAGAACCAAGTGGGCAATGTCCAGGTTTGGGAATTGGGATAAAAAATGAAACTGGTGTTTGACTCGAGTGTGTTAATAGATCATCTTCGTGGGGGTGACTATTACGATTCTTTATTACATGATCTTAAAGATGAACCTTCTTTGTTAATCCCAACAATTGTTTTGACAGAGCTTTATTCCGGGCAAAGTACGAAACAAAAAGATGTTCTTCAAAAACTGCAAAAATTACTTTCGCAACTGGAACAAATCAGTTTGACTGAAAATATTGCCACAAGAGCAGGAAAATTAATCAGAGACTTTGGAACAAGCAGAGGTTTACCCGATTACATTATTGCTGCTACAGCTCTGGAAATTGGAGGGGAAGTGGTTACTTTAAATACCAAACATTTTCAAAAAATCCCCGGCGTTGCAGTGTTTGAATATTAGTTTTTCTGCTACACTGTAGGTATGCCCACACCCGTTGAACAAGCACCTGAAACACCCATTGTCACTGAACGAGCAGAAGAGGCGAATGCCCTAACTATTGAACGCAAGGAGGTAGTCACACCCTCGAAGGTCAAGTTTTCCGGTCAAGTTTACTCCGATACCGGGGAGCCTTTGATAACGACCCCCGAAAACAAAGAAGTAACCGTAGTTTTGCCGGCTGATCCGGCGGTTATTCAAGCCAAAGCGGCAGGTAATCCGGACGACTCGGTGACCTGGTTTCACGCTTTTTGGAAAAGAATACTTTTGCAGGCAATATTTATGGGTAAAAAATTAGTGGTAGCCAAAACATGACGGTGGAGGCAATTTTAGGAATCAATTTGGTAGCCGTTTTTGGTGTTTTGGTTTTGGTGGTTGTTTTGGGCCTGTCCTTGTTTTTGGCCGGCTGGGTGGGCTTAACTCTTTACCGTTGGAGGGGGCGGGAGAAAGAGTCTTTGGACTCGGTTTTGTTGGAGGTAACAGTCACCCGCAATAACGAAATAAAAATTGACGTCATGGAGCAGATTTTGGCTCCTTTAACCTCCATTAAAAAGAGTAGTAAGTGGTACCAAAAACCCTTTATTCACCAGCCCTCAATTGCTTTTGAAATTGTGGCTAAAACCGACGACATTCGTTTTTACATTTGGACGCCCAAAAAATACAAAGACATGCTGGAAAAGCAGATTTTTGGCGGGTATCCGGATGCGGAAATCATTGAGGTGCCGGAGGTCAATATCTTCAATGAGGTCGGCAAAGTGGCTTACAAATCTTTTCAATTGCGGGGTGAGAATTACAAACCAATCAGGGTTTATCGGGAAATGGTGACCGACTCGCTGTCGGGCTTGATGTCGGCGATTGGGAAAATGGGAGTGGGGGAAGCGGCGGCCATTCAGTTGATGATTACCCCGACTGATATCCCATGGTCTCGTGAGGGCAAAAAAAGTATTTCCGATATCAAAAAAAGCGAGTCAGATCCGGAAAAGGCCAAGTTTTCCACTTCCGGGAAAGCTCTGGAAGCGGTAGAAAACAAGGTTAGTAAAGCTGGGTTTGAAGTATCTTTGCGGGTAGTTGTAGTAGCCCAATCGTTGGAAATGGCCAAGGTTCACCTGACCAATATTTCAACCGCTTTTGAGCAGTTTTCCAGCGAATATAATGGCTTAAAGGGTCGAAAGATCAAAAACAAAGGTGTTTTTGTTGAGGATTTCATTAATCGTTATCCACCCATGTTTAACCTGTGGGGTAATCGGCCCTCAGTCTTAAATGTGGAGGAAATTGCTACGTTGTTTCACTTTCCCAATCGTCAGGTTGCTAATCAAAGTATCCATTGGTTGAATGCCAAGACAGCCCCCTGTCCGCCGGAGGTGCCGACAGAGGGTTTGCTTTTGGGTACCTCAACTTATCGGGGAATTAAGCGGCCGGTTTGTGTTGGGGATGAAGACCGCCGCCGGCATGTTTATATTGTGGGGGCGACCGGTGTGGGCAAGTCGCAATTAATGATGGAGATGATGTTGCAGGACATAAAGGCCGGGAAAGGCATTTGCTTTATCGATCCCCACGATACCATTCGGGAATTTATCAAGCTCATTCCCCCGGAGCGGGCGGAAGATGTGATCTATTTTAATCCTTCCGACTTGGAGCGGCCGATGGGCTTAAATCTCCTGGAGGCCAAAACGGAGTCGGAAATGCACTTTGCGGCCTCAGCAGTTATTAATATGTTTTACAAACTGTTTGACCCTTATAAAACCGGCATTGTTGGGCCTCGTTTTGAACACGGAGTCAGAAACGCCATGCTCACGGTTATGCAGGCTATTCCCGGGGGAACCTTTGTGGACGTGATGCAGATTATGCAACGGTCGGACTTTTTGATGCAATTATTACCAAAAGTTTGGGACCCGGTGGTGCGGCGTTACTGGACGGACCAGATTGCTCAGACGTCGGACTTTCACAAGTCGGAAGTTTTGGATTACACCGTTTCCAAGTTTGGCCGTTTTGTTACCAACAAAATGATGCGTAACATCATTGGTCAGTCCCGGAGTGCTTTTGATTTCCGACGGATTATGGATGAGGGGAAAATCCTTTTGATTGATTTGGCCAAGGGAGAATTGGGGGAGGAGAACTCCAGTTTTTTGGGACTGATCTTAGTCCCAAAAATATTAATGGCAGCCATGAGCCGGGCGGATACCCCCGAAGAACAAAGACGCGATTTTTACCTATATGTCGATGAGTTTCAAAACTTTGCGACGAGTGACTTTGCCATTATCTTGTCGGAGGCTCGGAAGTACCGCCTAAACTTAACGGTGGCCAACCAGTTTATTGGCCAGATGGAGGAGGAGGTCAAAAATGCCATCTTCGGCAACGTTGGCACCAAGATTGCTTTTCGGGTGGGGGTGTCTGATGCCAATTTTTTGGTGCACGAATTCTCCCCGGTTTTTGGTGAGGATGACTTACTAAATGTTGAGCGTTTTCACGCTTATGTCAAAACGATTGTCAGAAATGAGCCCATGCATCCTTTTTCTATTGACACCACCAAAGACTTTACGATTTCCAAAGCCCGGGAGAGTCAACGGGTGGCGGAAATCATTCGTGAGATGAGCCGCCTCAAATATGGGGTGGATGCTAACGCAGTTGACGCTGAAATCATCCGCCGCGCCCAACTATAAATCCCTTTTTGTGTTCTTGACAAACTGTTGGTACAATGGCACTATAGTACCTATATGAATGTAGTAGCTACGAATGTCCGGTTTCCTGTTGACGAATATGCTGACCTGAAGCGACTGGCTTTTTTGAGCAAAAAAAGTATAGCCTCCGTTATCCGTGAGGCGGTTACGCATTACAAATCAGAGGCATCAAAGGCTGGTCAAGCTAAAAAGATGGCTTTGTACGATTCGATTGTAGAGTCGGCAGTTCAGATTGACGTGCCCGTGTTGGATTTAGTGAAAGAAGGTAGGAAGTTTGAATGAAAAGGATGGTGGTGGACGCCTCGGTTACTTTGAAGTGGATTTTTTTGGAAGAGGGTTCAGGAAAAGCTAAAGAACTTTTGAAAGATTATTTGGAGGGGAAGATTACTTTGGTAGCTCCTAAACTATGGAGTGTGGAAGTGGCGAACGCCATTAGGTCAGCCGTTCACGCCAAAAAAATTACCAACAGAAAAGGCCATGAGTTGTTAATTCAAATATATAAAGCGAAGCCCAGATTGGTAGAAACAGAAGAAATTATGGGACAGGCTTTTGATACTGCTTGCAGTTTAGATATCTCAGTTTACGACAGTATATATCTGACTTTGGCCAGGGAGTTAAAGATAACGTTTGCAACCTCTGACCAGAAACTTCTGGCAAAACTTTCCCCAAAGGTAAAGCGTTATTTGATATAATAACTTCGGGCCATTCGTTCAACGGTTAGGACTCTTGTCTTATAAACAGGTGACGATAGTTCGACTCTATCATGGCCCACAAGTTAGCATTTTTGACTTCGAACTTCCCTTGCTGGGCGAATCGTTTCATCATGTCTTGTGGCAAGCGTAAGTCGATTCTAACTTGGTATGGTATAACCTGGTCTTCCTTCTTTCGACCCGCTATTTTGTCATTTTTAGTCGCCTTACGCGTATAAACGTGGATTCTATCGACAATAAGGTGTATAAGCTCTGATACTTCTTTCCTGTCTGTCATTAAGCCGTCTAGGAAGGGCTTATACTTTTTTGCAAACAATTTAAGGGTACGGATATAAATATCTGAAACTTTGCCTTCACCAATTTGGTACTGTATTGCCCCTAAATCATTTTTCAACTCGGCTTCTTTCTTCTTTATGCTTTCCATTTTCTCGTCATATTCTGCGTCGCTGATATCGCCACGTCCGTACATACGCTTGGTGTTTTGACGGCTACGCGGTAGGGTGTTTAGTATTTTTGTGATTTCAGATTGTTTTTTCTCTAGCTGTCTTTTCCTAACCTTTGTGGATTGAAGTGAGCTTATATGCCTATAAACGCTTTCTGGGTCGCTTAAAAGGTCTTTAATAAAGTTGGCAACAAATTCCTCTATCTCGTCTGCTGGGAAGGGAATAGCCCTACAAACAGTCGAGTACTTTTTCGTATTCTTCGCCCCACATTGGTAATAGTAAGCGCGTTTTTTACTTTTCTTAACGATATGATTTGTACCAGTCCAGTTTAGCGGTTCACGTTCAGAGTATGGGTCATAGCAAGCATGGCATTTTAGAAGGCCAGAAAGTAAGTAAACGTGGTTTTCAGCCGTTTTCAGACTATTACGCAAGGCGATATCTTCTTGTATTCGACGTTGCGCCAGTTCAAACGTACCAAAGTCGATAATGGCGTCATGTGTGTAAGGCGATTTCTTCCATAACGACCTATCAAGTCGCTTACTTCCCTGGTTTTTATTGTGGTAATAAATACCTAGATATACTTCGTCTTTAACGATATCCCTAACTGTCGAATCGCGCCAGAAATGCGGGTCATTAACCTTTGTTCTTCCTGGTCGTCTTTTGTTATGTTCGATTGCAGAAGGTAGCGGGGTAAGAATCTTTTTGTCAATTAGTCTGTCTGCAATTTGTTGGGTGTTTCTTTTTTCGACAACAAACAACTCGAATATCTCACGCACTATTTTGGCTTCTGGCAATAAAATTTGAAGCCGCTTATCTTTATCTTTAATATAGCCGTAAGGCGCGCTAGCACCCATATAGACACCGCGTTCTATGGCCTGTTCCTTGCCCGCCTGGGTTCTTGCTTTGGTCGTTTCCCTTTCAAGTTCAGCTATGACACCTATAATGCCTAGCATGGCTTTACCGAACGGTGTAGAAGTGTCTATACTTTCGTTAGCCGAAATAAATTGAATGTTTTGTGCTTCGAAGTAGTCAATTACTTCCAGTAAGATTTTTAGCTTACGGGCGAAACGGTCGATACGATAGACGGCCACAATATCAAAAGGTTTTGCGCCGTCTGGCGCATTTTCAATATCTTCTTTCATTTGCAAGAAGCCTTGCCGTTCGTCTAAAGGGGTAGTTCCGCTAACACCTTCGTCCTTATAAACGTATTGTTCCCCAGCAAGTACCATAGCAGGCGAGCCGTCGTCTAGTTTCCCTTTTGAATTAACAACCGCGTCAACTGCCGCCTTCTGTAAGGGTATGCCATATTTTTCTACCTGGTCGTCGGTGGAAACCCGAAGATAAACTGCGGCACGAAGTTGTATTTGCTGTTTATTCATGGTCGTTATTAGTTCCTGGTATGCTATCTCTATTCAATTGCTTGTCTTTTGCTCGAAACTCACTTGTTAACTTATGAAGTAACTGTCTGTCTTCGCTTTCCGACGACCTCACAAACACCTCTAGCTTCTGAACGCCAGTTTTTTGTTTGAAGTCGATTGAATACTTATCAAAAACGAGAATATCCAGTAAAACGCCACCTAATGCCTCTAAGTCTTCTTCTTTATACGGTTCTTCCATGTTTTGAAACTGACTTGATTTATAGTTTTTGAATGGAATGCCCCACCGATAACCACACCCGTTACGGACGAAATAAACTGGCATTAAGTCGTCTGGCCCGACTAAGCCTTCAAATTCTTCGCCTTCTGGAAATTCATATTTTTTATGTTTTGTTTTCATAGTTGTACCTAATGCTTCTCACTTATTATAGTATAATTAAGTAGAACTTATGAACGACAAAACAAAACTGTTAAGAATTAAAGAAGCGGCCGAAATGTTAGGCATAAACCCCGAAACGCTTCGACGTTGGGATAATCAGGGGCGTTTACAAGCTGTTCGAATGGGAAAACGAAAAGATAGAAGATATAAATTAGAAGACTTACAGAAGATTATCGAAACAAAAGCTATTTAAGCCTGGCGTTAATAAGTTCTTCGGCCTTTATAGCGTCGTCTAAACTCACAAACGGTGCTTCGATTTTTTGGTCGCCTTGCCCGTAGATTATTACGGTTGCCACGCCTTTTGAAAGTAAGGGTATTTTTGCCATTGTCGCTTTAACTTCGACGCCTGTAATGCGACTATACGGCATAGAATTAGTTCTTTGCGTACCTAACGCTTTCAATTCCACCGCCACCTTGTCGTCATAAACAACCAAAAAACCTTTTGTACTTCTGGTTTTAAGTAATATGTTTGCGTCTGTCATAGTGAGTAATTATTGTTACCTAAATTCTGGGTGTAGCATTACAGTCGTCCACACCTGGGGAAGTATTGAAAGTTGTAAGGTGCTTCGGTCGGCTTTCCAGTTCACTTTATCTGCTACCGCTTTATCTAGCGTCGATTTATAGACCACACCGTCGCTTTCGTTGCCATATTTGTCTGCTAAGGGAAAATATGCCGTTACAGAAGCGGTTTTAATATCTTTACCGCTTTGATAAAGCGCGGTGTAAATTTCTGACATTTTCTTTTCGATACCCTTTTTGCGTAGGTTAGTAGATAGATTGTCGTTAGCGTTAAATTCAACGGCTACATTCCAACCACCGCCTTCACCCTCTGACACTTCGACCTTTTTTAAGTTATCGCGCTTCATGTTATTTGCGCCTTTTAACTGGTCTGTAACAAGTGCCTTAATTTGGTCTTGTTCGCTAAGGACTGGGGCTTGTGGTGCGCTTGTGGGGTCATTCTTTGCCGTTTGCGCCTGTGGTGTTGGTTCACTTGGCGTATTTGTTGTTTTAGTGTCGGTAGTCATACCGAAGCCGATAAAAAAAACGACAAATAGCCCGCCCAGAGTTAACCCTACCTTTTTTCGTGTGGGGTTTTTAATAAACCGCGAAAATACCGTCGGCTTTATAAGTCCGACGACTAAAGCGATTAAAGAAGCCAGTATAAGGAAACCGAATAAGTCCGTCATATTGAACCGATTATAACACAAATTAGATGTGTACGCTATATAAAATCCTATGAGTACTCTGGAAAATGAAAGCGTGGATAAATTAAAGTTCAAAACACCATTAGACGAGGCGCAAAATAGAAAAATTCGAAAAGAATTTACTGGACGACTTAGTACAAAACTGCGTGAAGTTCGTAAAGAAAAGAAATTGACGCAACAGGAATTAGCTGAAAAGGCGGGTTTGCATTTAACCTATGTCGGACACCTTGAATTAGGTAAATATCACCCAACCGTTTTTGTAATGTGGAAGATTGCGAAGGCTTTAGGTGTGTCGATAAACGAACTAACTGACTTCTAGCTAGCTATTTCTTCGAAAACACCTTCTTCTGCTGATTTTTCGCCTCGTAAACTTAGCAATTCTTTTATTTTATCAATAAGGGTTTGTGCCATAGGCTGAATTGTTATATCTTTTTCCTTCGTTAAATCTTCATATTTCAAACTAATAGATAGCTTTGATAGTTTTTCGCTAGGTTCGAAAAAAGTTGCACTTATTTCGTCGGTTATTAGCCCCAGTGTTTTCCCGTTAGTTTTTATGTCATTTATTTTCGTGTCTAAGTCCAAGCCGTCGACAAATTTTCGCACTTTTATATCTACCAATTCCTTTGAAAGTACACTTATAGCTTCTTGATACGAAGGCACGTCAACGCAAACGTCCTCAATTGATTTATTTTGTGGCAATTTGTGTATTTGTAATGTTTTTGCTTTTACTTCTGGCGCGCATACCTTGTTTAGTTCTTCTTCAATTTTCGTTCCAGCGCTATCGCCGTCTAAAAGCGCAACTACCGAACGGCCTTCCAAAAGCATTAGTTTCGCCATTGCCGCGTAATTCCTAGAGTTACCAGCGTCGACGATACTTAAATCATTTAAGTCTATATCGACTAGGGCCTTTTGTTTTAACCGTTTAATAATGTTATACAAATAAATAATGTCCGAAGGGCCTTCTACAAGTAGGGTTTTCTCTGCAATCATAAAGTTGTTACTCATTAGAATACCTAATGAATCCCTAACGGCCTTCCAGTTCTTTTGAAAAGGTTTCTGGTCGATTTTTGTTCCTTCTCTGTGCTTACTAATTACGCGATTTCTTTCAGGATAGTTTTTATTTACCAAAAAAAGCGAATGGGTCGTGTATATTATCTGTGCGTTATCTGCAATTGCTTCGAAACTTCGTTGTAAATCGAGTTGCGCGGCTGGGTGAAGATATGTGCCAGGCTCGTCAAAAAGGTATATATAAGCATTAGCTGGGTTTTGCTTTGTTCGTGCCGAAATTATCATTGATAGAATAAAAAATGTTTGAAATCCCGAAGACCGTAGAGATGGTCGGGTAAAGCGGCTTTCTATAGAAGGGTCGGAAATTTGAATTAAAACATGGTCGCCATTAGTGCCTGAATGTGTGAGTTTCCAGGTTAAATTTTTTCCTTGATTCCATTTGTCATTTAGAGCTTTTGTTAATGCTTCCGAAGCCTCACTTAATATCTTTGTCGTTTTGTCATTCTGGGTAAATACTTCATTTCTTTTATCCCAAATACCAGCTAAGTGAAAAATTCCTTGCATAAACTCGAATGGTTCGGTTGTAAGTTCAGCTAAAGTTACTTCGTCTATCAAGTTGGTGGTAGGTGGTACAAAAAAATCTTCTATTCTTGGTCTTAATTTAAGCAATTCTGGTTCGTTTCCTCTAGGTATATCGTACGGAACGCTTAATACCTGGACTGGCCCACCTACGCCTTCCCGATAAAAAGACAGAACCATATCTTCATTTCTTGGCATTGATTCCTTAGCTGGGTCGGGTGGTTCAGGGGCAACTTCTGACTCTACAACTGGTTCGCTACTTACACTTTTCGATGGCGAGGTGGAAGCTGTGAGGGGATTCGCCAATTTTTTAATAGCTTCCTTATCTTCTTCAATTGAGAAATGCCATTCAATTCTCGGTTTCGTGTTAGTGTCTAAATCCCAATTAACGTTTTCTTCCGTTATTGGTTTATCGTCGTTAAGGCATAAAGCCGCATGAAGTAAATTTGATTTTCCGTGGTCGTTTGCCCCAATAAAGATAGTCGTCTTTTTGTCGATAATTAAAGGTTCTGTACCTTTAATTGACTTAAACCCTGTAACAATTACTTTTTTTAATTTCATAAAGTTTTAGTTCCTAAAAGGCTGTCATAATAATACCTATCACAGCTAGCGCTATCCCTAAACCTTGAATCTTACTAATTCGTTCCTTCGTAAATATCATGGCAAGGGCTACTGTTACTACGGTGAGCGCAGAAGAAATAGGTGCGACAATGATTCCGTCGCCATAGGATTGCCCGTATGTAGCACTTAGAACACCGATTGCTTCTAGTATTCCCACAGCCGCGATAAGGACATAAAGTTTGTTGTTTCTTTCTTTAACGACAAGTGATTGTTTTCTAAATGCCGAGATAAGAAAAACGACAATAATAGCAGTAAGTTTGGTGATAAAACTTACCGCAAGCCAGTCAATCTTTTCGACTATAAATTCATTTAGAGGCCAGTAAAGCACACCGAATATGAAAGCCGCCGCTAAAGTTTCTTTAACACCCTTCAAAAGCGAAACTGTACCTTTGCGTAAATCGTTAAGATTTACTGATACCAGCGTAATCCCAACTAAAAGAAGGGCTATTGCAGGAATTTGAAATGTCGTAAGGCTTTGACCTCGAAAAAAGAAGGATATTGCGATAATAAAAAGTACTTGAAGGTTTATCGTTGCAGAAACGACAGACACGTTACCTATTTCAAAACCTTTATAAAAGAATAAGTATCCTAGCGCGTACGCAACGCCACAAAAGATAGTAAGGCCTAAAAGTAACGGGGTAATAGCAAAACTTGGTGCGGTGAAAATAACCAGAAGGACAATTAAGGCGAGTCCAGCTATTTGCGACCAAAAAAAGGCTTTATTGTGGCCGACTTTTTCAGAAGCGGAATTAGCTAAGAAATCAGACGTTCCCCAGCCAAACATTCCACCTAGACCGCCGAGTATGCTTATTAGTGTTCTATCCATAATTATCTTATTTCTATTTTCCTATGTTTACTCTGTATTCTATCAATAAATGCGCCAGGTGTCGCGCTTATAAAAAACGTTTTACGGCTGTGAACTACCCACCAATAGCTTTTTTCCAGCCTTCCTTACCTTCTGTAAATTCTCGCCCGTCGGGGGACACGCACGTTCTAATTCCCGTTCTTTGGTAGTATTGTTCCGAAGATAATTGGCCGCCGTCATGTCCGATTGATTTGACACAATCCTCGTATGTTTTTACCCATTCGTATTTTTCCGCTATTGTCGGTGCGAGATTCCCACCAGGTAATAATTCTGGCGCGAAAATACTATCAGGACAGCCATGACTACAATCTGAATATGTTCCCGTATTAAGTAACACTTTCGCTAATTGCCAGGCGTTCATTGTCTGGGATATTTCGTAGGTTGCCTGGGTATCTATTGTATTGCCACCTATTCTAATCGCCCCTTCGCGGCCAGGGTTGCTATCGCTAGCGTGTTCTAGGGCGTATCTAAAGGCGTTCTCGTCCCGCACAAAGCCGTAGTAGTGTAAATTGCCTATGATGGCCGTTAAAGTATTATTCTTGCTAATTCTAAACTGTACGGCGGGGGCTTCATTTCGTGGTGCTGTGAATTTGTTTTGCCAATTCTGATACCAAAGTAACGAAGCAATACCAATAAAAAGTACCACTATCAAAATTATGAATACTGGCTTTTTATTTCGTGTCGTTATCTTCATACCTGTTAAGCTAAGTATAATACTTTTAGCCTGCATTATTTAGCCTGGCTTCCTGTTCTTTCCTTTTAACATAATCGTAATGTCGATTTAGCAGTTCTTCTAGCAATCTAGCTTCTTCTTCGTTTCGTGGCGCACCGAGCTGGTTTGAACCTTTTTCTTTTGCTTCCGCTTCTTCTCGTTTTTCAAAATATCGGCTTTTATCTAACCACCACATACATACTTTTAGGTTTGGCTGAACTGCGCCAAGAAGAACATAGGTCGATTCTTTAGTTATTGGGTGAATATATTCGTAATAGCCAGGTTTTCGCCCCACCATAGCCCAGTACAATGCTTGTATTGCTATTATTTCAACATTAACTTTTGCCAGGCTAGACACCCGCCGAAATTCCTCTGACTTCGTCATGTATTTCTGCCGTGTACTTTCAGGTATTTGCGCCCATTCAGCCGCATTTTTATAGCTTGCGCCCATAGACAAATAGAATAAGAAATTGTGTAGTTTTTCGGCGGTTAGTTCTAGCTTTCTGCCACGGCCTTTAAGGTCTTCCGCTTCCGATAGTTCCTTAACGATTTTCCGATAAACACCGTCGGTTACGTGCTGTTTAATAAAGTCGTTATCGTGGTAATTGGTTTTTGTTAGTTTTTTATTCATAATTAGGCAGAAATATATCTGTCGCCAGAGGAAAACAGCTTACCGCTCGTCGCGTAATGGAGTATTTTAATATCTATGTCGTCGTAGTAGAATTGCAAAGGAAGTATTTCTTGACGCTTTAGTTCGATGTCAGAAATGCTGTCCCACTGAAACGATTTATCGATCGAACTTTCTGTGTTGAATTCCAAGTGCTCGGTAAATAGGTAGTGAAAGCCCAGAATCGTGGATGGTTTTAGCTGTATTCTCGAAAGCCGCCCAACATATTGTGCCGATTGCATAGGCAGCAAAGTCGCCAACACTAAAAGTCCCATCTATCAGTCCAAGACCTTGAGAAATTTCAGTTATGGATGGGCTTATCATTGCTGATGCCAGATTCATCAAATACAAATCTCCAAAAAATACCTTGCTCAATGAGGCATGCCATGGAGCGGCCATTACATCAAAGAGTTTTCCCCGCATAAAAATTGGTAATGATTGTCTAACAGAGGGGTTTTGCTCGAAAGTTCGTAATGCAAGTGCAGGTATTCCAAACATAACCATTCCAAACAGCCCCTTTAACCGACCGCTATAGTTAATTTTTGTGATTAAATTTTCCTCATTAGGTGGGTCAATTATACGTTCTTGCATGGCAGGTATTATATCGTGTGTATATCCTATAGTAAAGTACGGGGTGCTGTTTTAGCTGGTTTTAGAGTTCTTCCAGAGTCTGTTTTTTGCCTGGTTCGGTGAGACCGGCGATTTCCAGGTAGCGTTCGGTGGTGGAGAGGCGTTTGTGACCAACTACTTGGGACAAAAGAACAATATCGACTCCGGCTTGCAGGTTGTGCACCACAAAAGTGGTCCTCAAATCGTTGACCGAAAAGCCGGTGATCCCCGCTTTCTTCATGAATTTGTCAATGGAGGAACGGATGTTTCGAATGGCCAACGGTTTGCCGTTTTTGGAATTAAACAAATAAACCGAGTCCGAATCACCCCTGGTTTTAAGAAAGGCTTCAATGGCCTCTATGGCTTTCTTACCCAAGGGAATGGTTCGTTCGGGCTGAACCGAGTACGCTTCAATGATTAATTTACCTCCACCGACATTGCCTTTTTTTAAGCCGGCCACTTCGGAAATCCGAATCCCGGTTTGCAACATTAACTCAACAATGGTGGAGATTTTGGGGTCGTCCCGGGTAACATCCCGCAGGGCCCGGTATTCCATGGCCGAGAGAAATTTGGGTGTCCCCAATTCAATTTTAGGGTGGGCGACCGCACTGGAGGGGTCAAACAACAAGTGGTTTTCGGCAATCAAAAACCTGAACATCGTTTTGATGGCGTTAAGTTTTCTCGAGACGGTTTTGGGGGTAAATTTTTGGGCTAACATGGTGTCTCGGAAGCCTTCGATT
>Ga0208958_1001637_pt1 | contig 21547 bp, 24 predicted proteins | sample RifOxyB1_FD_184032 | JGI IMG/M metagenome (GOLD analysis project Ga0208958, IMG submission 184032) | Soil microbial communities from Rifle, Colorado - Rifle Oxygen_injection B1 (SPAdes) | ecosystem: Environmental > Terrestrial > Deep subsurface > Rock core/Sediment | place: Rifle, Colorado... | reverse complement strand
GCTTAGGTCGGTTGCTCTCGCGGGAGAGATCGGCGCGCCTCGGCGGGTCGACGCCGAAGGCGCAACCGCCCCGGAAACGCTCAGGCAAACGGACCGCGAAGCATACGGACGCTGGAAAGCCGCTCTCAGGGGCGCGCCGACGGAGCAAGGCGGTCTGACCGCCGGAATCTCTCAGGCTTCAGGACAGCGGGGGCGCGAAGACGGCGGAGCTCCGCCACAAAACGCGACCGTGAAAGTCTGAACCATGACCGACCAAACCCTGAAGACCACGCCCCTCAACGCCGCGCACCGCGCCCTGGGGGCCCGGATGGTGGGCTTCGGCGGCTATGACATGCCGGTTCAGTACGAGGGCGTGCTGGCGGAGCACCGTTGGACCCGCGAACACGCCGGCCTGTTCGACGTGTCTCACATGGGCCAGTGCAAGATCACCGGCGCCGACGCGACGACCCAGTTCGAGCGGTTCGTGCCCGGCGACTATGAAATCCTGAAGGCGGGCAAGCAGAAGTATTCGCTGCTGCTGAACAAGGACGGCGGAATCATCGACGACCTGATGGCCGGCCGCCCGGACCACAACGGCCTGTTCGTCGTCGTCAACGCCGGCAACAAGGACGAGGACTTCGCCTTCTGGCAGGCGAACCTCGAAGGCGACGCCAAGCTGACGGTGCTGGACGACCGCGCCCTGATCGCCATCCAGGGGCCGGAGGCCGCCGAGGTCATGGCCGCCCACGAACCGATCCTGGCGGAAATGGGCTTCATGGAATGCGCCCGGCTGATGCTGTTCGGCGTCGACTGCTATGTCTCGCGTTCGGGCTATACCGGCGAGGACGGCTATGAGATTTCGGTCCCGGCGGACCAGGCCGAGCGCGTCTGGAACACCCTGCTGGAAGACGCCCGCGTCAAGCCGATCGGCCTGGGCGCCCGCGACAGCCTGCGCCTGGAGGCCGGCCTGCCGCTGCACGGCCACGACATCGACCCGACGACCTCGCCGGTCGAAGGGGCTCTGACCTTCGCCCTGTCCAAGTCGCGCAAGGAGCGCGCTGATTTCAACGGCGCCGACCGCATCCTGAAGGAACTGGCCGATGGTCCTTCACGCGTCCGCGTCGGCCTGATCGTCAAGGAAGGCGCCCCGGCCCGCGAAGGCGCCGAGATCGCCGACGCCGACGGCAATGTCATCGGCAAGGTCACCTCGGGCGGCCCCTCCCCCACCCTGGGCAAGAACATCGCCATGGGGTTCGTGCCGCCGGCCTATGCCGCCCTGGGCACGGACCTGAAGGTCATCGTGCGCGGCAGGTCCGCCGCCGCCGAAGTCGTCGCCATGCCCTTCGTGGCGCAACGCTATTACCGCAAACCGAAGACCGTCTGAGGATCAGATCATGAAGTTCACCAAGGATCACGAGTGGGTCAGCCTGGACGGCGACATCGCCACCGTGGGCATCTCGAAGCACGCCGCCGACGCCCTGGGCGACGTGGTGTTCGTGGAAGTGCCGGAAGTCGGCAAGACCGTCGCCAAGGGCGCCAGCTTCGCCGTGGTCGAGAGTGTCAAGGCCGCCTCGGACGTCTACGCCCCCGTCTCGGGCGAAGTGGTCGAGGCCAATGACGCCCTGTCGACCGCTCCTGAAACCGTCAACTCGGCCCCGGAAGCGGACGGCTGGTTCGCCAAGATCAAGGTGTCGGACGCCTCGGAGCTGGACGCTCTGATGGACCAGGCCGCCTACGACGCCTTCCTCGCCACCCTCTAAGCCCCCATCGGACCCGCTGATTAAGAGTCAGCGGGTCTTCGGCCTTTCATGGCCCAGGACAAGACCATGCGTTACCTCCCCCTGACGCCCGACGACCGCACGGCGATGCTCGCCGCCATCGGCGCCAAATCGATCGACGACCTGTTCGTGGACGTGCCCGAGGCGGCGCGGCTGGACGGGCCGGTGGACCTGCCGCGGGTGGCGGGCGAGTTGGAGGTCGAGCGCGCCCTGTCCGCCATGGCCGCCAAGAACGCCACGGCCGGCGCCGTCCCCTTCTTCTGCGGCGCGGGGGCTTACAAGCACCACGTCCCGGCGACGGTGGACCATATCATCCAGCGGTCGGAGTTCCTGACCAGCTACACCCCCTACCAGCCGGAAATCGCGCAAGGGACCCTGCAGTACCTGTACGAGTTCCAGACCCAGGTCGCGAACCTGACCGGCATGCCGGTGGCCAACGCCTCCCTCTATGACGGCTCGACCGCCATGGCCGAGGGCGTGCTGATGGCGACCCGCGTGACCCGTCGCAACAAGGCGGTGATCTCGGGCGGGGTGCACCCCCACTATGTCAAGGCGACCGAGACCGTGGTCCACGCCGTCGGCGTCGAGACGGAAGTTCTGGCCGCCGCCATCGACGCCGAGGCCGCCGTGATCGACCAGATCGGTCCCGACACCGCCTGCGTCGTCGTCCAGACCCCCAACGTCTTCGGCACCGCAACGGATGTCACCAAGATCGCGGAGGCCGCCCACGCGGCCGGCGCCCTGCTGATCGTCGTGGTGACGGAAGCCGTGTCGATGGGCCTGCTGAAGTCGCCCGGCGAGATGGGCGCGGACATCGTCGCGGCCGAGGGCCAGTCGATCGGCAACGCCCTGAACTTCGGCGGCCCCTATGTCGGCCTGTTCGCCACGCGCGAGAAGCTGATCCGCCAGATGCCCGGCCGCCTGACCGGCGAGACGGTGGACGCCGACGGCGAGCGGGGCTTCGTCCTGACCCTGTCCACGCGCGAGCAGCATATCCGCCGCGACAAGGCGACGTCGAACATCTGCACCAACTCGGGCCTCTGCACCCTGGCCTTCACCATTCACATGAGCCTGCTGGGCGAGACGGGCCTGCGCAAACTGGCTCTGCTGAACCATGAAAAGGCCGTCGCCACGCGCGACGCCCTGGCCGCCATTCCGGGCGTGGAAATCCTGACCGACCGTTTCTTCAACGAGTTCGCGGTGCGCCTGCCCAAGAACGCGGCAGAGGTCGTCGACACCCTGGCCGGCCATCACATCCTGGCGGGCGTGCCCTACAGCCGTCTGGCGCCGGAAGCCGGCATGGACGACGTCCTGCTGGTCGCCGCGACCGAAACCACCCTGGATCATGACATCAAGTTCCTGGCGACCGTGCTCGCCAAGGTGCTGGCGGCCTGAGCGGAGACAAGACCATGAGCACCATGAACACCGTCGGCCGCCCGACCGCCCCGAACCAGGTCCAGACCAAGCCCGCCACCCTGACCGGCGGCCGCGGCCTGCTGCAGAACGAGCCGCTGATCTTCGAAGGCGAAGGCTGGGGCAAGACCGGCGTCGATCTGCCGGAACCCAGGACGGACGCCTCTGACCTGGGCGACCTGGTCCGCAAGGATCCGATCGGCCTGCCCGGCCTGTCCGAGCCCGAGGCCATGCGCCACTATGTGCGCCTGTCGCAGAAGAACCACGCCATCGACCTGGCCATCTATCCGCTGGGCTCGTGCACGATGAAGCACAACCCGCGCCTGAACGAGAAGATGGCGCGCCTGCCCGGCTTCTCGGACATCCACCCCCTGCAGCCGATCTCGACGGTGCAGGGCGCGCTGGAGCTGATGGATACGCTGTCCCACTGGCTGAAGACCCTGACCGGCATGCCCGCCGTCGCCCTGTCGCCCAAGGCGGGCGCGCACGGCGAGCTGTGCGGCCTGATGGCTATCCGCGCCGCGCACGAGGCCTCGGGCCAGCATGAGAAGCGCCGCAAGGTGCTGGTGCCCACCAGCGCCCACGGCACCAACCCGGCCACGGCCGCCTTCGTCGGCTATACCGTCGTCGAGGTCGCCCAGACCGAGGACGGCCGCGTGGACGTGGCCGACCTGGCGTCCAAGCTGGGCGACGACGTCGCCGCCATCATGGTGACCAACCCCAACACCTGCGGCCTGTTCGAGCGCGACATTCTGGAGATCAGCCGCCTGACGCACGAAGCGGGCGCCTATTTCTACTGCGACGGCGCCAACTTCAACGCCATCGTCGGCCGGGTGCGTCCGGGCGATCTGGGCGTGGACGCCATGCACATCAACCTCCACAAGACCTTCTCGACGCCGCACGGCGGCGGCGGGCCGGGCGCGGGTCCGGTGGTCCTGTCGGAGGCCCTGGCGCCCTTCGCCCCGGCGCCCTGGGTGGTGCATGACGATAACGGCTATCGCCTGATCGAGCGCGAGGAAGACGAGGCCGAACAGGCCTTCGGCCGCCTGTGCGCCTTCCAGGGCCAGATGGGCATGTATGTGCGCGCCCTGTCCTACATGATGAGCCACGGCGCCGACGGCCTGCGTCAGGTGGCCGAGGATGCGGTGCTGAACGCCAACTATATCAAGGCCCGTCTCGGCGACTTGATGTCGGCGGCCTTCCCCGACGGCCCCTGCATGCACGAGGCCCTGTTCGACGACGAATGGCTGAAGGGCACGGACATCACCACGCTCGACTTCGCCAAGGCGATGATCGACGAGGGCTTCCACCCGATGACCATGTATTTCCCGCTGGTCGTCCACGGGGCCATGCTGATCGAGCCGACCGAGACCGAGTCCAAGGCCGAACTGGATCGGTTCATCGAGGCCATGCGCCTGCTGGCGCAGGCCGCGAGGGCCGGCGACGTGGATCGCTTCAAGGGTGCGCCTTTCCACGCCCCCCTGCGTCGTCTGGACGAAACCCGCGCCGCCCGCTCGCCGGTGCTGCGCTGGACGGCCCCGGAAGGATCGAACCAGGCGGCGTAAGCCGCTCCCCCAAGGTGCTTCATCCTGGGGCTTGTCCCCAGGATGACGGTGGTTAAGAGGCGATCGACCGCGACGTGTCTTTACGGCCACAGACCGGACGCCACGCTCAATCATGACCAAAGCTTCACACCGCCGACACGGATCGGCCATGGACGCAGGGTCCTAACGGAGGCTGTGGCGATGGGGTCACGGTCGGTCTTTCCCTGACTGGATAGGGATCGAGCGGGCGCGGCGATCGTTGTCACAGGACCTCCTCCCCTCCTCCCTCCCCGACGTCGCCTTGTCCCTCGCCGCCACGATTCGCCTGTCTTCCTCCCGTACGCGCAGCCGCACCCTGCGCGTGCTGAAGCGCTGGGCGTTGATGGCCGGAGGCGTGGCGGTCGTCCTTCTGGGCATTCTGATCGCGCCCCTGCCCGGCCCCGGCGGGATTCCGGTTATCGCCGTCGGCCTGATGCTGATCCTGAAGAGCTCCTACTGGGCCAAGCGGCTGTTTATCCGCGCCCAGTACGCGCGGCCGAAATGGGTCTATCCCTTCCGCCGACTCATGCGCAGAAAGCCGGAGTTCGCCCCGGTCTTCTGGCAGCAGGCGCTGCGCGCCGAGAAGATCGTGCTTAAGCGCCCCCGGCGCCGCCTGACCCGGACGCGCAAAAGCCTGCGTCGGTATTTCCGGAAACTTTTCCGCTAGTTCCCGAGACATTTCGCGGTTGCGAGACCGCAACCGCTAACCACATCATCGTGAACGCCGTTCTCCCTCTACAGGCGTATTCTGCCTGGGCGTTATCAGAGAACCACTCATGCGTTGGGAGGCGCTAAGGTCATGATGTCACGCGTACAAAAGGGCATGGTCGCGGGCGTCGCCGCTACGGTCGCGGCGTCGCTGCTCGAAATACCCAACATGTTCCTCAACTGGTTCGACCCCTTGCAGGGGGTCATCGCCACCATGATCGGCATGCCGGGGAATCTGGCCGTCGGCTGGGCCATCCATGTGGTCAGCGGCATATTCATCCTGGGGCCGCTGTTCGGGGTGCTGTGTCCCCGTCTGCCGACCGACACGCCCGAGACCAAGGGCATCGTCTTCGCCGTGGGCGCCTGGGTGGTCATGATGGGCGCCATCCTGACCTTCGGCGACTATCGCACCTTCACGGCGGCCGCGGGCTTCGGCACCTTCGGCTGGCTGCTGATCACCCATGCGGTGTTCGGCATCGTGCTGGGCAATGTCTACGCCCGTCTGGTGGCCCGCGAGAAGCGCCGGCCGACCCATGTGATGGGCGGCGCGACGGCCCACTGAGCCTGCGCTCAAGAGCATAAGAAAAGGCCCCCGACGAAGCCGGGGGCCTTTTTTCGCAGTCTAGACTGGCCTCAGTTCAGGCGGTCGCCGATCTGGGCGATGGCGGCGTCCAGCAGCGGATCCTTGGCGCCGCCGGCGAGGCGGGCGGCCAGGATCTGTTCCGCGGCCTTGGCGGCCAGGTCGGCGGCGGCGGCCTTGACCTCGGCGGACGCCTGGGCCTCGGCCTGGGCGATGCGGGCCTCGGCCATCTTCTGGCGACGCTCGAGCGTCTCTTCCAGCTTGGCCTTGGATTCGACTTCCAGACGACGGGCGTCGGCTTCCGCCTGGGCCATCATATCAGCGGCCTGGGCCTCTGCCTCGGCCTTCTCCTTGCGGATCTGGGCCAGCAGGGCTTCGGCCTCGGCGCGCAGACGGGCGGCCTCGTCCAGGTCGGCCTGAATCTTGGCGCCCTTGGCGTCCAGCTGGGCGGCGACCATCTTGGGCACGCCGACGGCGATCAGAATACCGAAGAAGATCAGCAGGCCGACGCCGACCCAGATCTCGGGATTCGACAGGTCCCAGATGCCCGGTTCAAAGATCAGGTTCATCAGACGGCTCCCTTGGCGAGGTCGAGTTCGGCCTTGGTCGCGGCCTGGCCGGTCAGGCGCTCCACCATGGCGCCGGCGGCGTCGGAGGCGATGGTCGAGACATTGCCCATGGCGGCGTCGCGGGTCTTGGCGATGGCGGCCTCGGCTTCGGCGATGCGGGCATTGACCACGGCTTCTTCAGCAGCCTGGCGCGCGTTGGCCTCTTCCGTGACGCGCGCCTTGGCGGCGGCGGCGGTGGCGCGGGCGTCGGCGCGGGCCTTGGCCAGATCGGCCTGGGCCTGGGCGGCCTGTTCGGCGGCCTCGGCCTGGACCTGACGCGCGGTGGCGACGGCGCCGGAGATGGTCTCGCGACGTTCATCCATGACGCGGCGCAGGCGCGGCGCGAAGACCTTGGCGATCAGGAAATAGAGCAGGAAGAACAGGACCAGCAGATAGCCCATCTGCCCGGCCCAGTGCTGGGTCTCGAACTGGGGCAGTCCGCCGCCGCCGTGGCCTTCGGCCTCGGTGGTCGCGTGGGTGTCGTGAGAGGTGGGTGCGGCCATGGTGTCCGTTCGTCCGAAAAGCAGAAAGGCGGCGACGGCCTCAGCGAGAAGCCGCCGCCGCCCTAAACCCCGGATGGATCAGGAGTTCAGGATCAGGATGCCCAGCACGAAGGCCAGGATGCCCAGGGCTTCGGCCAGAGCCGCGCCCACGAACAGGTTGCCGACTTGCGAGGCGGCAGCCGACGGGTTGCGCAGCGCGCCGTTCAGGAAGTTGGCGAAGATGTTGCCCACGCCGATGGCCGAGCCGATCATGCCGAGGGTGGCCAGGCCGGCGCCGATGTACTTGGCGGCTTCAGCTTCCATGGTGAGTATCCTTGTTTCAGTCAGGTGGGTTGGAAGAAGGGAGTTCTCGAACTGGGCCGGGCCTTAGTGGCCTTCACCCAGGTTGACCACATCATTGAGATAGATGCTGGCCAGAACGGCGAACACGAACGCCTGAAGGAAGGCGACGAGGAATTCGAGGGCGGTCAGGGCGACGACCATGGTCATCGACAAGGCGGCGATCGGCAGGCCCCACAGGCCCAGGCCCTCGCCGACGAAGGCGCCGGCGCCCAGGGCCACGACGAAGCCGGCGAAGATCTTCAGCGCGACGTGGCCGCCCAGCATATTGCCGAACAGACGAAGAGCCAGGGTCACCGGACGCAGCAGGAAGGACAGGAACTCGATCGCGCCGACGACGGGGCGCAGCACCAGAGGCGCGCTGGCCGGCCAGAACAGTTTGAAGAAGCCCAGGCCGTTCTTCAGGAAGCCCACGCCGATGACCAGCAAGATCGTCAAGGCGGCGAAGGTGACGGTCACGGCCAGCTGCGAAGTCGCGGTGAAGCTGAGGAACATACCCAACAGGTTCATCACCAGCACGAGAAGGAACAGGCTGAAGACGAACGGGAAATATTTGCGGCCTTCGTGACCGATGATGGAATCGGTCACCCCGTCGATCATGTCGAACAGGCTTTCGCCGGCCGTCTGCAACCGTCCCGGCACCACCTTGGCGCTCGAGGTGACCAGTTGCAGGAACAGGACGATGGCCACGAAGGCGACCGTCATGGCGACGTGCGAATTGGTGATCGCCAGCTGGGTGTGGCCGAAGACAGGCAGGTTCACCGCGCCGAAATCGACGAGCGGCTGGATCTTAAACTGGTGAAGCGGATCGGCCATCAGCCTATCGGTCCTCGTCTTCCTCGTCGTCGAAGGGGACCGATTTCGGTTCGACCCCGCTCGCCTTCGCCTGCGCCATCAGCCGGTTGGCCGTGCGGCGCGCCATGTAAATCGACAGAGCGAAGCCCAGAAGGACTCCGCCGATGATACCCCAGGGATTGGTCCCGAACAGTCGGTCCGCCCCAAAACCTAGCCCCAAGCCCAGGAAGACCCCGCCGAGCAGTTCGGCGACGATCTTGTAGGCCTGGCTCGTCACCGCCTGAGCTGCAAGATGCTCCGACGTCTTCTGAGCCGTCTTGTCTTCCAACGCGGATGCGCTGTCTTGGAGGCGTTTGATCGCCTCTTCGCGCGATTCCGACATAGGGGACATGGCCTGTGCGCTCAGCGCCCGAACAATGTGTTGAGGCAGGTCTGAATTCGGCGCGGAAACTAATCGTGAGCGGCCGGTTGGTCAAGGCGTCGTGAACAGAGGCTAAATCTTTGTTCCGAATGAATTTTCACAGCGCATCCAGCAGGCGTGGCGATGCGTCGCTGTGTGAAGGGGCGGATTCGCACGCCCCGCATGGCGATCTGTCGCCCGAACGACTAGGTTGGCGGACATGAACATGCACGTCCCCTCCCCCGCGCCCGAACGCCGCCCGATCGCCGTGCGGCTGGCGACGCCGCGCGGCTTCTGTGCGGGGGTGGACCGGGCGATCCAGATCGTCGAGCGCGCCATCGAGAAGTTCGGCGCCCCCGTCTATGTGCGCCACGAGATCGTCCACAACCGCCATGTGGTCGAGCGGCTGAAGGCCATGGGGGCTGTTTTCGTCAAGGAACTGGACGAATGCCCCGACGACCGGCCGGTCGTCTTCTCGGCCCACGGGGTGCCCAAGTCGGTGCCGGCGGCGGCCCGGTCGCGCGAGCTGCTGTTTCTGGACGCCACCTGTCCCCTGGTGTCCAAGGTCCACGTCGAGGCCGAGCGTCATCATGCCGCAGGCCGCCACATCATCCTGATCGGCCACGCCGGCCACCCGGAGGTGATCGGCACAATGGGCCAGCTGCCCGAGGGCGCCATCAGCCTGGTCGAGACCGAGGCCGACGCCGAGGCCTTCGAGCGGCCCGGCGACGCCCCCCTGGCCTATGCGACCCAGACCACCCTGTCGGTGGACGACACGGCTGGCATATTGAAGGTGCTGAAGCGGCGCTTCCCCGAACTGCCCGATCCGCACAAGGAAGACATCTGCTACGCCACCACCAATCGCCAGGAGGCGGTCAAGGTGCTGGGCGAGGGCTGCGAACTGGTGCTGGTGGTCGGATCGAAGAACTCGTCCAACTCGGCCCGGCTGGTCGAGGTGGCCATGCGCGCCGGCGCCCGCGACGCCCGACTGGTCGACGACGCCTCACAAGTGGATTGGAGCTGGTTCGACGGGGTTCAGACGGTGGGCGTCACAGCCGGCGCCTCGGCGCCCGAGCCCCTGATCGCAGCCTTGGTGGACGCCATCGCCGAACGGTTCGACGCCACGGTGACCGAGGACGGCGGCGCCCGCGAGACGGTGACCTTCAAGCTGCCGCGGCTTCTGACGCACTGACGGCGGGCTGGAGCGGCAGGACCACGCGGAACAGGCTGCCGCAGCCCGGCTTGCTCTCCACCTCGATCCGCCCGCCCATCAGCCGCGCCAGGCCGTTGGCCGCCGTCAGGCCCAGGCCCAGGCCGTCCGCTTTGCAGCGCGCGTTGTCGTCGCCCTGCGCAAAGGGTTCGAACAGGGTCGCCGCTTCGGCGCGGGTCAGGCCGGGACCGGTGTCCTGAACCTCGAAGGTCAGGCCGTCGCGATCCAGGGCGCGAACGACCACCTTGCCCGAGGCGGTGAAACGGATGGCGTTGCCGACCAGGGCCCCCAGCAGTTTTTCCAAATGGACGACGTCGCCCAACCAGGCGCCGTCGACGGCCTCCACCTCGAGGCTCAGCCGCTTGGCGACAGCCGCCGCATGATGATCGCTCTGCACGGTCCGAAGCAGAACCGCAGGCTTGAAAGATTGCGCCTCCAGGCTCACCGCCCCGTCGTCCAGTCTGACGACGTCGAGCAGGTCTTCGATGAGCTGCAACTGGCGCAAGCCTGAGGCCTTGAGAATGTCCAGACGCTCGCGTTGGCGGGGCGTCAGCGGATCGTGGCCGAGAATCTCCGCCATGCCCAGAACGCCGTTCAGCGGCGTGCGCAGCTCATGGCTGACGTTCGACAGGAACCGGCTCTTGGCGGCGTTGGCGGCCTCGGCGTGTTCAAGCGCCGCCGACAGCGCGGCCTCGGAGGCCCGAAGACGGCGCATGTCCCGCGACATCCGTCCCATCAGCAGCCCGCCGCAGACCGCCAGAAGCCCCATCATCAGGAGAAGCAGCGGCAGGGCGTGGGTCAGGATCCGGTAGCCCGGCCGCTCCGGGGTCCAGGCGACCTGGCCCAGGACGGCGCCTCGCGCGTCCAGGATCGGCAGGCCGATCATCCCATTCGGCACGCGGCCGCCGGGGACGAAACGCACGTCGGCCTTGCCCATGCGGGTGCGGATCCATTCCACCTCGGCCGCAAAAGGTTTGAAGGAGGCGAGCAAGGGATCCTGCCCGCGGGCGGGCGTCTGACCCGTGTGGGGCACCACGGTCGACACCGCGACCACATAGACGACGCCGTCGACCTGGACGAAGCCGGTCTTCGTCAGGGCGGCCCTCGCCCCGTAGGCGGAACGATCGCGCATCCGCGCCTGCCGGGCCAGTTCGTTGATCAAAGGCCGCGCGGCCTGGGCCAGGGGATGGGACTCGTCGGCGTGGGGCGGGGCGTCGGCGTGGTTGACGCGCAGCAAACGCCCGTCGGGCCCATAGCCCAGGGTGGCGACATGCCCATGGCGGCCCGTGTAGACGCTGCCCACGAACCGATCGAACCACTGGGGCGCCGAGGGCGCGGTCAGTTCGCGCGCCGCCTCGTCCCAGACGGCGACCGGGGCAAGATCCTCGCCGGCGGTTTCGGCGATGCGCGCCAGGCGCAGACCGACCATGGCGGCTTCACGGGCGCGCTGGTGATCGTCGATGCCCTTGCTGACGATGCTCAAGACGCCGACCATGCCGACGACGACCGCCAGCATCAGAACGGCCACAAGCCGGAAACCCGTCATTTCTGACTTCATACCGTCCCCCGGTGACAGGGGTTTCCTTAACCCTGGGGAAGCGTCGCCGTCGTTAATGAGAGCCTAGGGGGTTTTCCCTAGTCGCCGACGAAGTCCTGGGCGAACTCCGGCGCCTCGTCCTCGGTCACCGGATCCTCCTCGTCGGCCGGGTCGGTGCGGCCGGGATCCGGCAGTTCGAACCCGATCGGTACGGACAGGTCCAGCAGGCCGGCGGCCTTCATCTCCTGTACGCCGGGAAGGTCGTACAGGCTGGCGAGCCCGAAATGTTCCAGGAACCGGTCGGCGGTGGCGTAGGTGACGGGCCGCCCCGGCGTGCGCCGACGCCCCCGCAGCCGCACAAACCCCATCTCCAGCAGCAGGTCCAGCGTGCCCTTGGACAGGGTGACGCCGCGCACGCTTTCGATCTCGGCGCGGGTGACGGGCTGGTGATATGCGATGATGGCCAGGGTCTCGAGCGCGGCCCGCGACAGGCGGCGCGGCTCCTCGCGCTCCTCGGTCATCATGAAGGCCAGGTCCGCGGCCGTGCGGAACCGCCAGCGGTCAGCGACGCAGTCCAGCTCCACCCCACGCCCCTCGTACCGGGCGCGCAGACCCGACAGGGCGCGGGCGACATCGGCGTTCTCGGGCAGGCGGGCGGCGATCTCGGCGGCGCTCAAGGGACCGGCGGCGGCGAACAGCAGGGCTTCGACCCGGCGCTCGATCTCGCCGTCGTCGGGTTGGAAGGAGAGGTCAGACATGGGGGCATCCGCACATCACGGCGTCAGCTCCAGCGGATGGCCGGCGCCGCGCCGCTTCAGATACAGGTCCGCGAACGGCGCCGTCTGGCGGATGTCCATGGCCCCCTCCTTCACCAGCTCCAGGCTGGCCGAGAGGGTCGAGGCGGTATAGCTGGCCTGGCTGGGGCCTTCCGGGTCTTCGGGGTGGGGCGCAACCTGTTCCAGCGGGGTCCAGTCGGCCAGACGCGGCATGATCTCGCGCAGCCAGTCGCGCGCCGCCTCCAGCGGAAAGGCCTCGACCCGCTGGCCGGGCGAATAGCGCCGCGCCTCCTCGCGACGGCGCTGGGTCACATAGGCGCTCATCAGGTCATACAGGCTGGCGTCGATCCGGTCGGACGGAACGATCACCGTCGCCTCGGGGTCGCCGCGGGTGAAGACGTCGCGCTTCAGCTGGGGCCGGGCCAAAAGCTGGTCCACCGCCTTGCGCATGGCCTCCAGCTTCTGCAGCCGGAAAGCCAGTGCGGCGGCCATCGCTTCCGCCGGCGGCTCCTCGCCCTTGTCCTTTTCGGTGCGCGGCAGCAGCAGGCGGGACTTCAGATAAGCCAGCCACGACGCCATCACGAGATAGTCCGCCGCCAGGGCGAAGTTGCGCCGCCGCGCCTCGTGCACGAAGGCCAGATACTGTTCCGCCAGACGGGTGATCGACAGTTTCAGCAGATCGACCTTCTGCGTCCGCGCCAGGGCCAGCAGGACGTGCAGCGGTCCCTCATAGCCGTCCAGATCGACGACGAAGGCCTCGCGTTCCTCGACCTCCTCGGCGTTGAAATCGAGGTTCGGCTGAAACGCCTCTCTCACGCCTGCGCCTCCCCCACGTCTGGCCCCTTGGCGGCGTCCGTCTTGCCCGCCATCGCCCGGAAGAAGCGTTCGTGGCCAGCGACCGGATCCAGCGGCTCCGGCGTCCGAACGATCCGGGCCAGGGCCGCCTCGGCGCGGCGATGCGCACCGCCCTTCAGCGCGCCGACGCCTTCGGCGACCTGACGCATCTCGTCCATGTCGCCGTTCCAGTGGATGACGATGTCGCATCCGGCCTTCAGCGCCTTGTGCGCCCTTTGGGTCAGACTGCCGGACAGGGCGTTCATCACCAGATCGTCCGACAGCAACAGACCGCCGAAGCCCAGCCGTTCGCGGATCAGCCGGATCGCCTTCTTGGACTGGGTCGCGGGGCGTTTGGGGTCGATGGCGCTGAAGACGATGTGCGCCGTCATGCCGATCGGCATGTCGGACAGGGCCTTGAACGGGGCGAAATCCCAGGCGTCCAGCGTCTCGAGATCGGCATGGACCGTCGGCAGGTCCTTGTGCGTATCGGCGAAGGCGCGACCGTGCCCCGGCATATGTTTGATGCAGGGCAGAACCCCGCCCGCCAGCAGCCCTTCCGCGGCCGCACGCCCCAGCAGGGCGACGGTCTGAGGATCCTGGCCATAGGCGCGGTCGCCGATGATGTCGTGGGCGCCGGGCACAGGCACGTCCAGCACAGGCAGCAGATCGACGGTGATCCCGACCTCGCGCAAGTCGTGGGCCATCAGCCGCGCGCCCAGCCGCGCCAGTTCGCGCGCCTCCATCAGATCGTTCGTCGCCTTCAGATAGGCGTTCCCCGGCGGGTATTTGGGCCAGTGGGGCGGCCCCATCCGCTGGACCCGCCCTCCCTCCTGGTCGATCAGGATGGGAGCCTCGGCGTCGCCGATGGCGGCGCGCAGCTCGTCCGTCAGGGCCCGCACCTGTTCCGGGCTGTCGATGTTGCGCCGGAACAGGATGAAGCCCCAGGGCCGCGTCTCGGCGAAGAAGGCGCGTTCGCCCTCCGTCAGCCGGTGGCCCGCACAGCCGTAGATGGCGGCGGAAGTCACCGAACGATGCAATCCCGTCCGGCCGCCTTCAGGGCGTTGCAGAAGGCGACCGCCCGTTCCCGCGACAGGCCGGTGAAGGTGGTGCGGTACAGGGTCGAGCCATTGGACGATGTCACCTCGGTCACCCGCTTTTCGGCGCCCGAGGCATATTGGCCGAAGCGGCCGGCGACAGCGGCGTATTCGCGGTCGGCGATCTCGGTCGAGGAGAAGGCGCCGATCTGGACCGAGGCCGAGCCGCCTGCGGCGGCCGGCGCCGAAGGCGCGGGCGTAGAAGCGGCCGGTGCGGGCGTGGTCGGACGCGGAGCCGCGGGCGCCGGCGTCGTCGCCTTGGCGGGCGGCAGGCCCTGGCCGGTCGGCGCAGCGGTCGGCGGCGCGGCCGGGCGCGGCTGGGGCGCCTCGGGCGGCGGAGTGAAGGTCACGGGCGCATCGGGGCTCTCGGCCTCGTCGCGATAGACGCGCACGCCCTCGGCCGGATCGACCGGCTGGGCGTCGATGGGGGCGGCGGTCTTCATCTCGCCGACGGGCTGGCCGACGGCCGGCGGCGCATCGGTCGAGGCGCGCATGCCGGAGCGGTAGAAGAAGATCACGGCGATGATCAGCACCAGCAGGATGACGGCGCTGACGATCAGGGTCACAGGCGGCGACTTGCCCCCGCCCGATCCGACGTTGCGGCCGCCGCCGCCGGCGCGCGGATCATAGGAATTGCGACGGAACGGCAGGTCGTCGTCGGTCGGGGGCGTATAGGCGCCCTGTCCCGGTCGCTGGCCGGGTCGGTTGTCGTCGTCGAAAGACATGGGTCGCGCTCCGCCGTTCTGCCCGACGCCGCGAATCGGCGTGTCGAGCGGTTAGTTTAACGCCCCGCCGCCGTCTTTCGAATCACAGATCGAGCGCCAGGTCGAGGCTGAACAGTTTCTGGTGGACTTCTATCGCGTACCGGTCGGTCATTCCGGCAATATAGTCGCACACCGCCCGCGCCCTCTGGGTGCGATCCTCGGTCAGGGCCGGCACGCCCCATTCCGGCGGCATCACCTCCGGCTCGGCCATGAACAGTTCGAACAACTGCGACAGCACCCGCCGCGCCTGGCTGCGGGTCCGGTTGACCCGGTAGTGCCGATACATCCGCTCGAACAGGAATTTGCGCAGAATGGCCAGGTCCGCGTGCATCGACCGGGAGAAGTCCACCAGGGTCCGCGAGGCTTTGCGGACGTCTTCGGTCGACCCGATCCGGTCCTCCTCCAGACGACGCGCCGTCTCGGCCAGCACGTCCTCGACCATGACGCCGATCATCCGCCGCACGGCCTCGATCCGCAGCATTCGGTCGTCGATGGCGGGCCAGTCGCGCCGGACCTCGGCCAGGGTCGGCCCGATCAGCGGCACCTGGTCCAGGTCCTGAAGCGTGATCAGCCCGGCCTGCACCCCGTCGTCCACATCGTGGTTGTTGTAGGCGATGTCGTCGGCGATGGCGGCGCACTGGGCCTCCAGCGAGGCGAAACTGTCCAGGCGCAGGTCCCAGCCCGCCTCCCCGCCCGCGCGATAGGGCCGCACCACCGACCAGGCCGGTTCGTCCAACCGATGCGCCACCGGGCCATTGTGCTTGATCACCCCCTCGACCGTCTCCCAGCTCAGGTTCAACCCGTCGAACTGCGGATAGCGGTTCTCCAGCTCGGTGACGACGCGGAAGCTCTGCACATTGTGGTCGAAGCCGCCATGGTCGGCCATCTGGATGATCAGCTCGTCCTCGCCGGCGTGGGCGAAGGGCGGGTGGCCCAGGTCGTGGGCCAGGGCGATGGTCTCGGCCAGGTCGTCGTCCAGCCTCAGCGCATGGGCCAGGGACCGCGCGATCTGCGCCACCTCCAGCGAATGGGTCAGGCGGGTGCGGTAATGATCGCCCTCGTGCGCCACGAAGACCTGGGTCTTTTCCTTCAGGCGGCGGAAGGCCGTTGCATGGATGATCCGGTCGCGATCCCGCGCGAAGGCGGTGCGGGTGCGGCTCGGCGGTTCGAAGAAACGCCGCCCCTTGGTCAGATCGGCGCGTTCGGCGTAGGGGGCGAGAGGGGTCTGGCTCAAGTCATCAACTTTGAAGCGGCTTTCACGAGACGGGGCCTTTGCGAACGCCCGCATGCGCCTCATATAGACAGGCGTGAGCACCGTCCAATCCACAGAACCGTCCACACCCGCCTTCAGCGTCGCCACGCGCGCGCCGGAAGGCATCGTCCTGGCCGCCAGCGCCGCCAAACGCCTGGCCAAACTGGGCGCGGCCGAGGGCAAGAGCCTGATGCTGCGCGTCGCGGTCGACGGCGGCGGCTGCTCAGGCTTCCAATACCGGTTCGAACTGGTCGAGACGGCCGAGGACGACGACCTGCGCATCCAGGCCGACGGCCAGACCGCCCTTATCGACCCCGTCTCAGTCCCCTTCCTGAAGAATTCCGAGATCGCCTATGTCGACGAACTGGCCGGCGCCCAGTTCGTGGTCCGCAATCCCAACGCCGCCTCCAGCTGCGGCTGCGGCGTCAGCTTCTCGATCTGAACAGGCTTACCGTCGGCGCCGGATCAGAGCCCAGACGGTCGCCGCGACCGTCGAGCCCAGCAGCGCCGAGTAGAACAGGTCCTGCACGCCGTCCGCCACCAGGGCGCCGACCAGGCCGATCAGGCTGAGAACGAAGATGACGGCGGGCGCGCCGAAGATGGCCATAAGGCCCAGGTCCTTGCGGCTCATTGGCGCCTCCGCCGCCCCTTGGCCAGCCAGAGATAGAGGCCGGAGACCAGAATGACGATGGTCGCCACGTCCAGTACGGCCCACAGGATCTTCAGCCAAATCCCCCCATAGTCGCCGAAGTGAAGCGGCTTGGACAGGGAAAGGGCCTTCACATACCAGGGCGTGGGCGCCACCGCCGCCAGCTCGCCCGTACGGGCGTCGATCAGGGCCGGGGTGAGCAGATGGGTCGTCAGGGGCGTGCCCCCGTGGAAGAAGACGGCGTAGTGATGGTCGGTCGAATAGTCGGTGCCTGGAAAGGCGACGAACTGCAGCTTCATTCCCGGCAGCGCCTGTTTGGCCCGCTCCACCGCCGCGTCCAGCGACGCCCGTTCCCCGGTCGGCGCCGGCGTGTCGTAGGCGGCGGTCAGTTCCTTGAGCGCCGTGCTCTTCCAATAGGCCAGGATCGGCGTCGCCAGGGTGTTGACCACCCCCGTCGTCCCGACCACCAGCACCCAGGCCGCCGTCACGACGCCCAGTAGATTGTGATAGTCCAGCCAGCGGGTCCGCGCAGGCTTGGACGCCCTGACCGTGCCGAACGGCAGCCGCCGCATGAAGGGAGCGTACAGCACGATCCCCGACACCACGGCCGCGACGAGCATCAGCCCCATCAGGCCCAGGAACAGCATGCCCGGGAGGCCCAGGAACAGGTCCGTGTGCAGCTGAAGCAGGAACTCCATGACCGGATGGCCGGCCACCGGCGGGGCCACCGACCCGCTGGTCTGGTCGATCGGCTCGAAGCTGTAGGCGCCGGCCGGGCCGTTCGGATCCACGCTGGTGACGTTCACCACCGGCCGGTCCTCGTCGAAGCTCATGAAGGCCGGGACCTCGCCCGGGTGAAGCGCCAGACCCGCGGCCAGCACCGCGTCCAGACTCAGCAGCGGCCCGTCCGGATTGGCAGGAACCCAGGCCTGCTCCAGCAGCACCTCTTCGATCTCATGGGTGAAGACCAGCGGCAGACCGGTGACGCACAGCATCAGCAGGAAGAGCGTGGAGACCAGGCTCGACCACTTGTGCGTCCAGGACCAGGCGCGGATCGTCCGCGTCTTCATCCGATCAGAATTCCGCCGAGACCGACAGGCGGAAGGTGCGGGGCGCGCCCAGGGTCAGATAGTTCGACCCCGGATAGCCGCCGACCGCGACCCACTGATCCTCGTCCGCGACGTTCTCGACCCGCGCCCGCACCGTCAGATCCTTGCCGCCGGCGACGAAGGCGTAGCGCACGCCGGCGTCGAACCGGGTCCATTCTTCCAGCTCCAGGGTATTGGTCGAGTCGGCGGGCTGTGCGCCGGTGTAGACAGCCCGGCCTTCCAGCGTCAGACCGGAGACCGTCGGCACGTCCCATTCGACATTCAGATTGGTCTGGAAGTCTGGCACGCCGATGGCCGACTTGCCTTCGTTGGCGGCCGTCAGCGAGCGGTTGATCTCGGCCTCCAGCCAGGTCGCGCCGCCGATCAGGCGCAGGCCGGCGACCGGCTCGCCATAGACGGTCAGCTCGACCCCTTGATTCTCCTGCTCGCCGCCGTCGGAGTAGACGCCTGTAGGCCGGGTGCCCGCGACGGGATCTCCGTTGGAGGTGAGCGAGACCAGCGCGCTGGGCAGAGTCGTGCGGAACACGCTCAGCGTGCCGCCGAAGGACCCCGCGTCATACTTCACTCCGACTTCGGCCTGTTCAGCGCGGAAAGGTTCCAGCACTTCGCCGCCGTTGGTGACGGTGACTGGCACGGCAGCGTCTCCCCAGCCCGCCACCACTGCGTTCGCCACCGCCGGCGCCGTCGTTCCCGGCACGAGGGCTTCGGCATAGTTGGCGTACAGCGAGATCTTGTCGCTGGGCTTGTAGACCAGGGCGAAGGCCGGGGTGGTCGCGTCGCTGGAATAGGACGAAAGCCCCGCGGCGGTGTTGTAGTCGTAGGAGCCGGTCTTGATCTCCTGATAGCGAACCCCGACCGTGGCCAGCAACCGGCCGTTCAGGAACGACAGGCGGTCGGCCACGGCGACCGAAGAGTTGCGGACCCGCTCCGTCACGTTCGGATCGTCCAGATCGCCGCCGATGAAGAAGTCCGGGGTCGGGGCGGCGACGGAGACGGGATTGTACAGATCGCTGGCGAAGCCCGAGAAGTTCGAGAAGGCGTAGGCGTTCTTCGACTTCGACTGCACCTGCGAGGCGGACATCACCAGACGATGCTCCACCGGGCCGGTCTTGACGTCAGCGCGCACCCCGACGTCGCCCGACCAGACCGTATCCTCGCGCACATTGTCGAACCGATAGGCGCTCAGGCTTCCGTCGGCCTGGGCGGTCGGGTTGGCCAGGACATTGTCCTCCTTGCCCTGACGCCCGCCGAAGGCCGCCCAGGCGGTGACGCTGTCGGTGATGTCAAACTCGCCGCGCGCGGCGCCGAACAGCTGTTCCTCATCGGTATAGGTCCAGGGCTGGGCGAAGTTCTTGTCGGCGGAGGGGGCTTCGGGAATACCGCCGGAAGGCGTCACCGTCGGACGCGGCGCGTCGATGCGGTGGTCCTGCCAGCCGAGGTCGGCGGAGAAGCGGGCCCGGTCGCCCCGGCGGTCGACGCCCAGGCCGATCACGCGCAACTGGCCGTTCTCGCCCTCGACCGAGCTCTCGCCGTCGCGGCTGGCGATGTTCAGCCGCGCGCCCCACTGGTCTTCGGCCCCGAAGCGGCGCGCCAAGTCGGCGGCGGCGTAGATCTCGTCGTTGCCCGACACCCCGGCGGTCAGGCGCGTCAGAGGTTCGCCGGCCCGCTTGGGCGTCAGGTTGAAGGCGCCGCCCACGCCGCTCCCGCCCGGCGCCGCGCCGTTCAGGAAGGCCGTCGCGCCCCGGAACACCTCGACCCGCTCGACCAACTCAGCCGCCACGAACTGGCGCGGCAGCACGCCGTACAGGCCGTTGTAGCTCATGTCGTCCGAATAGACCGGGAAGCCCCGGACCACATACAGTTCCTGGAAGTTGCCGAAGCCCTTGGTCACCCGCACCGTCGGATCGTTCTGCAGCACGTCGCCGATGCCCTGCGCCTGCTGATTCCGCACCAGTTTTTCGGTGTAGTTGCTGGTCGAGAAGGGCGTGTCCATCGCCTCCATATTCCCCAGCAGGCCGACCCGACCGCCGCGCGCCATCTGGCCGCCCGCATAGGCCGAGGTCAGCCGCACCTGCGACCCCGTCACGACGATCTCGTCCAACTGGGCCGGCGTCGTCTCCTGCGCGAGGGCGGGCGCGGCGGCGGTCAGGGCCAGCAGGCTGGCGGCGCAGGCGAGACGGCGGATCGGACGAGCCATGGTTTGCAACATATTCTCAAGATCAGGAGGTGGCGGGTCCCATACGCCCGGATGCGATTGCTTTGCAATGGCGCATGAGCCCGCGCTGTTGGACCTGTTGCCGCACCCGGCTTGTAATTAGCGAATATCCTAATTAGGTTCTTTCCTATGAACACCCTGTTCAAAGCCCTGTCGCATCCGGTGCGCCGTCGCATCATCGCCATGCTGCGCGCCGGTCCTCTGGCCTCCGGCGACATCGCCGCTGGCTTTGACATGAGCTGGCCCACGATCACCGGCCACCTCAACGCCCTGAAGGAGGCCGGTCTCGTCAGTCCCGAGCGCGAGGGTCAGACCATTCGTTATCGACTGGAGATCTCGGCTATCGAAGAGGCCATGGCCTTTCTGATGGACATGGCCGGAACGGGCGAAACCGCCGAAGTCCCGTCCATCGTCCGAAAGGCGCCCCGTCGATGAAAGATCGCCTGTCCCTGCTGGACTATCTGACCCTGGCCGTCTTCGCGCTTCAGGCGGCCTTCGCCCTGCACATCGGCCTCGACGGCCCGACCACGCCGATGCCGATGCACTGGAACAGCGAGTTTCAGGTTGATCGCTGGGGCAACCGGGTCGAGTTCGCGACCTTCCTCGGCGGCATGACCCTGATCGGCTTCATCGCCACAGCGGGACTAGGCCTGGGCGCCCTACGCGCCGTGTCTGCAGGCGACGCCTCGCGCGGCCGTTCCTTGCGGATCGGCCAGGGCATAAGCCTGTTCGTCTTCGCCACCATCGGCCTGCTAATCAGTTGGACAGGCCTGGGCAACGCCACGGTCGAGACCGGGCCGATGGTGACCATGGCGGCGGTGTCGCTGATCCTTCTGGTCCTGGGCGCCTTGCTGGGCCGGGTCGCGCCCAATCCGGTGGTCGGGGTCCGCACGCCCTGGAGCTACAAGAGCCGCCTGGCCTGGGACCGCTCCAACCGGCTGGCGGGGCGGCTGTTCTTCCTGCTGGGACTGGTCGGCCTGATCGCCGCGCCGCTTGCGCCCCAGCCGCTGGGCGCCCTGTCCCTGACGGGGGCCGTGCTGATCGTCGCCGCCCTCTCGGTGTTCGAGAGCTGGCGCGTCTGGCGCAGCGATCCCGACCGCCAGCCCTTCTGACTCACGCCCGCAAGGAGACCGCCATGTTGCTGCTGACACTCGCCCTGCTCGCCGGCCCGGTATCGACCGAGATCGACCTGCCCGTCGAACCCGCGCCCCTGCACGGAACCCTGCTGACGCCCGAGAATGCGAGCGCCGTCGGGGTCATCCTGCCCGGCTCCGGCCCGACCGATCGGGATGGGAACAGCCCCATGGGCGTCTCCGCCTCCACCTACCGCCTGCTGGCCGAGGGGCTGGCGGCCCAGGGGATCGCCACGGTCCGCATCGACAAGCGCGGGATCGGCGCCAGCGCTGCCGCGGGTCCGG
>Ga0208958_1001634_pt1 | contig 21583 bp, 21 predicted proteins | sample RifOxyB1_FD_184032 | JGI IMG/M metagenome (GOLD analysis project Ga0208958, IMG submission 184032) | Soil microbial communities from Rifle, Colorado - Rifle Oxygen_injection B1 (SPAdes) | ecosystem: Environmental > Terrestrial > Deep subsurface > Rock core/Sediment | place: Rifle, Colorado... | reverse complement strand
AAAATCTTTCTTAAAGCCGCTTGCAACAAATGAGTGGCAGTATGATATTTGGTGGTAATTTCACCTTGGTCAGCCAAACCGCCCTTAAACATACCAGCAGAGGCAGTTTTTGATTGGCTGGCGTGGGTTTGCCGCAAAGTTTGAAATTTTTGTGTCAAATTATCTTCTAAAGCAATTTTTTTCTGACCAGCTTCTTCAACTAACAATTCTAGCGGGAAGCCGTGAGTTTCATAGATAGCAAAAGCCGCTTCGGCAGTAAGTTTGTCTAATTTTTCTAAAGCTTTTAAGCCTTTATCAATTGCTTGCTGAAATTTATTTTCTTCGATATCAAAAATACTTTTTATTTTATCTATTTGTGAGTTAAGCTCTGGGTAACTTTGGCCATAAATTTTAGCTACAATCGGCACCAATTGACTCAGGAAATTTGTCTCTAGCCCCAGCTCTTTGCCATAGCGAATAGCGCGGCGCAGTAAGCGGCGCGAAAAGTAAGCCTGCTCTTTACTACCTGGGTAAACTCCGTCAGCCGCCAAAAAAGTAGCCGCTTTCACATGATCGGCAATAATGCGAAAAGCTTTTTGATTGGCTGAGTATTTTTGCTGAGTAATTTTTTCTAGCTGAGTGATAATGGGCCAAAATAAATCAGTGGCAAAAATATCCGGGTTATCAGCCAGAGCCGCTAAAATTCTCTCCAAACCGCCCCCAAAATCAATATTTTTTTGCGGCAAATCGATAAAACTGTCGGCCGTTTTTTGGTACTGCATGAAGACTGAATTGCCGATCTCCAAAAAACGGCCGCAGTCACAATTGGGATGACAATTTTCTCCGCCAAAATCATAAAAAACTTCACTATCAGGGCCACCCGGTTCGCCCACTGGCATTTTACTCGGTTCGCCCGAACGTGACCACCAATTTTTTTCGTCTCCATAAAAGAAAATATGCGCTTTGCTATCAATACCAGCTTCTTTAAATAATTTACTCCAGATTTCTAAGGCCTCATTATCTTTGGAAATATTTAAATTTTGATTACCCTCATAGACAGTGACATATAGTTTATTAGGATCAAAGTTTAATTCTTGAACTAAAAATTCCCAAAACCAAGTTAATTGTTCCTTTTTGAAATAATCGCCAAAACTCCAGTTGCCCAGCATTTCAAAAAAAGTACTATGACGGTTGTCCCCCACCTCTTCAATATCTTGCGAACGAAAGCATTTCTGTGAGTCGCAAATTCTTTGGCCCAAGGGATGCTTTTCACCCAAAAAATAATTGATTAGAGGTTGCATGCCGGAGCTAGTAAACAAGGTGCTGGGGTCATTTTCTGGGACTAAAGGAGCAGAAGGGACAACGATATGCCCTTTTTTTTGCCAAAAAACTAGATATTTAGCTCGTAAATCATGTCCGGTCATGAAGAAAATTATACACCCTTAAATTTACTTTTACTCTTGTCATAACGACGACGCTTTTTTTTAGGAGGCTCGACCCACAATTTATCCAACCCCAACTCTTCCTTAGCTTCTCGCCAGCAGTCAATCAGCTTTTCTCCGTGGTAATTTTTTTTTTATTATCTACCCAATCCATAAATCTTTCAAAAACCACTGCTCCCACTTTGATACTACTACTAAGATTTGCCAATTTTTGCAAAGGCTCTAAAACTTGATTAATTTTTTGCTGAGAATAATCTAGGGTATCATTAAATTTTTTAAGGCTACGGCGTACCTCGATCAAGACTAAAATAATCTGGATGCCTACTACCGACAAAACTATAGTTAAGATGACTAAAATAAATGCAAAAACTACTGGTAAGATTTCCATATATTTTCAGTCTACCATTTTCATCCACAAAGAAAAGTGCTCAAAGTTGGTACTTTCTATGTGATATTGATTCCCAATAATTTACTTAAATAATATAGATCAAAATAAGTTTTTTGGTTTTTAAAGTCTCTCCATTCACTATCAGAAAAAAAATCTCTATATTGATAGGCTGAATGATCTGGTGGAATTTCGGTAAATATACCTAAAACCTCGCTCAAAAAAAGAATTGCTTCTTCAATATTTCCCTTTATAATATTTTCAGAATTTTCCTCAGAAAAAGACACATCAATCCCTAGGTCAACAACTACAACTTGAGTTAAGGTTGGATTTTCTTTATCAACAACGAGAGTAAGAGGATAGGTTTTTGCATTTTTTCTAAAAAAAGCAAGAGATCTTCCATCACTGCCTCTTGTTCCTGCCTTGATAGCTACATCAAGGGTGTTTCGAACTATTTTTTTCTTTGTTTGTTTGTTTATTGAGATAACGGCTCGCCAGTACTCAGGGTCTTCTAATATTTCTCTATTATTGCTACTTAAAACCCACTTCTTTCCCCCCTCGCTCAGATCTTTTGTAATAATCCAAACAACGCTGTTTTCATCTCGGGCAATCCTAAAAATTGGCGAAACCTCAACACCTCTTTTTTTGAGGCTTTGCCATTTTTTCCTTTGTTCTTCAGCCTCTTCAACACTTTCTACTTGTTTAATGAAAAAACCATCGATTTTTTTTCCATCCAATTCAAAACTTGCAGTACTTTTTTCTCCTTCACTTCCTACATTTATCTTTCCCAAAACATTTGTTGTCCAATCTGCTCTCTCAACACCCTTATCAATCAGCTTCATATGAATATCGTTTTTAATTGTATCAACACTCTTAGTCTACCATTTTCATCCACAAAGAAAAGTGCTCAAAGTTAGCATTGACGATATAATTCTGATATAAATATTCATTTAACCCTGGTAAATCTTCCTCATTATCCATCACCACCGCAAATTGAGGCTGTTTATTTTTAAAATCATTAAGAGTTTCTGTTTGCGCCGCAAAATCTTTAATATGAAAACTAACGGTAAAGCGCCCAATTGGCATTTTTTGAGTTAAGGCATAAAGCACTGGGTTGGTGCCCCAAATAAATAAATAATCATCATCGCTTTGGCTAATAATTTTAGCCACTTGATAATTATCAGTCATCAAAAAATCAAATTGCTGGTAATAAGTCGTTTGATCAATTTTTCCTAAAGCATAATCAGCGAATCTTTGATAATAACTAAAAGTAGGATAAAAGCCAAATTTGAGTAAGACAAAAATTCCGGTTAAAAGCAAAAGTGAAAATAAACCCAATGCTAACTCTAGTTTTTTGATTTTGGATATTAAATAAATTATCAATAAACTAGAACTAGGAACCAGTTGGATAAAATAATGTGGATAATTGCGATTGGAAAGCAAACTAGCAAAGAGACTCAAGAAAAACCAAGCTAAAATAAAAGCGAAATTCAAAGTAATTTTCTTAAATTTATAGAGCGCGCTGAGTAATAGAATTAGCACAGTACTGAGAGCAAATTTCCCCGGCAGAGTGAAAGCTAGGAGTAAAAATTTATTAGTGAAAGGTAAACCCCAATTTTGTACATATTTAAAATTGTAAAGCAGGCCATAGTCTAAATAAGCCTGCAGCGCCCCCCGCCCCCAAAAGTAGATGATGGAAGCCGCAACGACCAAGATGACTGGTAATAAAATCGCCAAGATTCTCCAGCTAGTGAGAAAAAAATTATTTTTGTTAAAACTTTTCCATAGCAATAACCAGCCTAAAAATAAGGCTATTCCTAATTCAAAAATCGCTGGCACTTTAGTCAAGATCGCTAGGCCAAAAAGAATTCCCGCTAAAATATACAAAATTAAATCATGAGTATTGTCTAAAAATTTAGACAGCGCCGCCAAGATAGGGTTGTCGGCTAAGTCTTTAAATAATCTGGTATGAAACAACAACAATAAAGACCAGAGAGAAAAAGAAATTACTATTAACTCAGCATTAGGAATATTGCCTTCTAAGGCTGGCAAAGTAGTGAGTAATAAAAACACGAGTGAACTAGCAAAAACTAATTTGATTTTTTTAAATAAAATTAAAGCTAAATGATAAAAAGCCACGGTGCTGAAAAGGGAAAAAATCAGATTAATTAGCCGAAAACTGTTTTGCTCTGTCACCATGGCTAAAAAATAAATCAGCGGCGTTTTGTGATCGATAATATTTAAATACATGACTGCCCCATGACGTAAAGCGTGGCCAATGGTCAAATAAATCCCTTCATCACCATACCAATAAGGCTCAAAAAAGTTGGGTACGCGCAAAATAACTAAAATTAGTAGCAAAATTAATAAAGGCCATTCCTGATCTAATAAGCGATCAAGATGTTTAATTTTGGTGAACATATTCTATTTCTAAACCATCTTTAATGAGCAAATAATTTTTCTCAGTGGGCTCTTTAATTTCTACCAGACCTTTTTCCTGATAAGCTTTAAGCAAACTTAAGCCAGAAAATTGGACTAAACCTTCTGGAATTACGCTAACCCGCACTTCATCTCCTAAATAATAATAAACTTCAGCGAACTTAGGCAAGACGGTGTAACTAGGATTAGTAATTTTCCCTTGAGTCACCAGCTCTTTTTGTTTTTCCCGCATAGAGAAAGGGCTTCGGGTAAATTTGCTGTAACTAACCAGGCCATACATGAATAATAAAGCGCCAGAAAATACTAATAATGTTTTTTTATTTTTAAAACTACTGACAAATAAAAGTAACAGTGGCACGGAGCTAAAAATTAGGTAGCGATAGAAAAAAATTGGTGTTTTAAGTGAAATCAAACTAGGAATTAAAGTGGGTACGATCAGCCAAGTGAGCAAGAACAGGGTATTTTGCTTAATTTTTTTACCAGCAAATTTAGTGATTAAGCCATAAATTATTACCCCAAAAATCAGTAAACTAGCCGGCTTTTGCCAAATAGTGACGTGGTCTCCCCCGGCCACGCGCAAGAAAAATTCGTAGTGAGTGCGCGCGTTGATAGGCGCGATCCAGTAACTATTACTAACGGAATTAATTTGTGACAGAAAAACTGGTAGCCAGGGTAGCTGGGCCAAAGCGATACCGATAGCTGGCGCTAATACTGAGAGTAATTTTTTTCTCTCAAACAACAAAACATAAATCCCGTGGGAAAATAAGACAAACCAAAAATAATAGTGGCTGTAAATACCAAGAGCACCCACTAAAAAATAAGCCAACTTCCAAACTTTACTTTTTTGAGCTAGGCTCAGCCAAAAAATAAAGCTAACTAAAACTGACAAAAAAGTTAATAAGGCATAAGATCTGGCTTCAAAGGCATAAGTAAATAAAATTGGAGAAAGTAAAATTAAAAAGCTAGCTAAAATCGACGGTAATTTGGCGAATTTTAATTTTTGCGCAAAAAAGTAAACCAAAATAAGCGTTAAGAGAAAGAAAAATAAAGACAAACTACGCACCGCCACCTCTGACCAGCCCCAAGTATTCCCCCACCAGTGGACTAAAAAATAGTAGGCTGGTGGATGGAAATCTTGTCCGGTGATTTTGAGAATTTCCCCTAAACTCAAGCGAGAAATTAATACCGTCCAGGCTTCATCTCCCCAAAAACCACGCGTGAAATAATTGGTTTGCCACAAGTTCATAGCTTCATTATGACAAAGTTACGACAAATATTCCACATCCTGTTTCATCCGATCTTCGATCAGTTTGCGTAAGAAAACGGCTCGAGGCAATCTTTTACTGCGAGCAATCCAATCTAGATAAGCCAGTAGTTTGGGGTTAATAAAAAAATTGAAGCGGCTATCTTGTTGTTTGTTGGCGTAATGCAAAATTTTATCGATTACGCGCGGCAAATTTTCCCCATTATATTCGGCAATGAGTAAAGAATTTTTGCCTTCATCTTGCAAAATATGGGGTCGTTTGTATTTTTGGTGGTATAAGGCTACCACTGGTTTATTGAGAGTTAAAGATAAAGCGATTTCTTGGCCGATACCAATACTTTGTTTACTGGTTTCGACGATGATTAAATCAGCTAGTTTTTTGAGTCTGGTTAGTTCTTCTTCAGCCTGGAGAGATTCACTCGCATCTTGTTGGAGGTAAGTATTCGCATTTCTGTCTAAAATATCTGGGGGAAATACCTGGTGAGCTCGGCGTTTTAATTCGGAGATGATTAAGTGACAATTATTTTTAATCTCGTTGTCCATCTGGCTCAACGAGACCGAAAAATAAATCTTCATTAAAGATGCATTATATCTTATATCTTCAAAAACTCAAAGCTATTCATCGGTCGGTCGGTAATCTGGGAAATATAATCTAACAAACTGCCTTGTTTTTGCGGCAAGTAACCCAACTGCTGCACAATTAACCCTAAATTATGCTTAATTTGACCAAGAGACTGTTTTTGCAGTAATAAATCTCTAGTAGCAATCACCAATTGATATAAGTCTAGCTCAAGCTCTTCCTCCACAAATAATTTATCAATCACTTCTAAAATCTGCTGCAGAGAGCGAATCTGGCTCAGTTTTTCTCTTAAACAAGATAAATCCGAAATGAGAGTGGCTTGAGTTAAGATGGGTAAAGATTGACCGATAATGAGCTGGATTTTTACCAGATTGCCCGGCTCCAAATAAGCCCTTTTACTGGATTTTAACTTTCTTAAACCTTTGGCAATAACCAAAATTTTTCCTTTTTCTTGGCAAAAAATAGTAATCAGTCGATCTGCTTCGTTTAAATTTTTATATTTAATGACCAAAGCCTCACAGGAAAGCGATCTAAAACTCCGTCTCATAGAGCGTGTCCTTATTCACCAAAATTTCTTCTTGACCACCAGTCACATCTATAATCATAGGAATTTCCGTGATGCCACCTTGTTTCCAAATCTGCAACTTATAGTTGGAGTCGGTATAAGGCACTTTGTAAGAAATCTTAATCTTGGCGGAGCCCAAGGGCTCCAGAATAAAGAAGCCATCAATCACGGTAAAATCTTCCGTGTCATAACTTTTAGCATCTTCGTTAAAGCCTTGAGCAGAAATTAGCTGGCTCCCTTTAGGCAAATAAATCCTAGTCCAATCACGGAGCGTAGAATTCAAACACAATTTGCCAGCTTCTAAATTACAATTATCAGCTTTACGATTATTTTTGTAGCTAATCTCGACGCTTTTCTCGATCATTCCATCTTGTGGAGCGGCTACGGTTTGCAAAACCTCATAATTAGTAAAGAGATTAGACTTAGCACCACCTAAGTTGGCATTGACAATCGCCAGAAAATCTTGAGCTGAAGATCTATTTTGCAGACGACCGGCGGCGTTAATTTTTTCGATGGCCAACTGCGTATTTTCATCAAAGAAATTCATTTGCACGTGCCGACCCTCCATCGATTTAATACCCACAGTGAATAAATCAGCCATGTAAACTCTGGGTGAGGCGTAAATCTTTTGCAAAATAGTTTGCATGAGTGGAGCCAAAATGCCCTTGCGATCTGCCCTCAAATAAGGTGTAGGTTTGGTAATGATTTCTGACAGGGCGTAAATAATTTGGGGGCAGTCACAGCGTTGATCATTTTCAGCAGTGAAGGTGCCATAGCCAGCCACTTCTACTGGCCCAACAATTTTTACTAAGTCAGTTAATAACTCAGTATCTACAGCAATAATGCCGTCAATTTTATCTGGCTCTCCTTTAAGCAGAGAGTAATTAGTGAAAAATTGAGTCATCGACTTTTTGAAATCTGGGTCGATATTCATATCGCGCAAATTCCAGTATTTTTCAGTAGTTAAATATCTACCCAACTCAGCCGGGATGGGAATGCGTTTATTGAATTTTTTATCTAATTCATAGATGTCATCAGATTTTTCGGGAGTGACTTTGCCGTCCTCAATATAAATCACGCTATAGGCAGTCAAGAAACCACCAGTAGGTCTTAGCTCATTATCATTTTGGAACAGCACTAAATATTTTTTTCTTTGCCCAGTAGCACCGGCAATTTCCGGCAGTTTTTCAATAAAAGGACGATAGTCGGCTAAAACTTTGCTCGCACTTTGGGCTAAAGATTTAGCCCCAGCGATTTGTTTTCTGACTTCCAACTCTTTGATTTTCTCTGGATATCTATTTTCATTGATAGCCGCTAATTCCTCATTTAATTTATTTAAGTCTCCTTGAATTGAATCTAGCTGAGGTGCTACTTTTTCTAAAGTTTCCAAAATTAATTTAATCCGGTTTTCGGCGGTACCACCCTCAAAACTGCCTTCACCACTAAAACCCAAGACGTCAGCATAGGGCACGATGGCTTCTACGCCTTTGAGCCCAGCCGCAATCCCCGCTTGGGCGGCATTAAGACCATGTTCACCATCACGGTAGTAAGCTCCCACCAAAGGAACGAATTTATAGAAAGAGAGTTGTTGATAATCTTTTTTCAAAGTAGCTACCTGACCCTCTAACTTTTTTAGCTCAGCTTCCGCGGCTGGTAAATTTTGGGATTTGAAATTGCTATAAGCATTTTGAGCGGAAGTTTTGGCATCTATGCCTTGAGTTTGCAGTTTGCTCACGATGCTCCAGCTATAAAAAGCTAAAGCGGCAGCGATAGTTAAAATTAAAACTAAAAAGACGAGTATCACCAGTAATACAACTTTTTTCTTTTTTTTAGATTTCACTGGGGTTGAGGGAGTAGCTGGCATGGCAGTTACGGTTTCCGGGGTACTGTCTTCTAAATTTTCTACTTGAGTGATGGGCATGGTCATAAGCTCCAGTATACACAAATTTTTACCATTTAGAAATCATGGCCCGAGGTGTCTTGGCTAAGATCTTAATATCTTCCACAATTGACTGCTTGCGAGCATAGGTAGAATCTAGTTTGGCTCTTTGGGCGAAAGGCACTTCATTGCGGCCACTAGTTTGCCAGGGGCCAGTGATGCCTGGTTTGATGGATAAAATATCGGTAATATATTTTTTAGTTTCTGGGTATTTTTTACTCTGTTCTTGTAATTCTTTTTTGACGTAAGCTCTGGGGCCGACCATGCTCATTTCTCCTTTTAAGACATTATAAAGTTGAGGAAATTCATCAATAGTGAGAGAGCGCAACACTTTACCCAGCGGAGTAATGCGTGGGTCATTAGCCAATTTCCAATCACCTTTTTTAAATTCTGCCAGCAATTTTTTATTTTTGCCAGAGTGTAAGTATTGGTCGGCACCTTGCATCATGGAACGAAATTTATAGAGCTGAAACTCTTGGCCGCCTTTGCCCACTCGGCAGTGACGGAAGATGATGGGCCGGCCAGACTCTAAATAAATCAAAATAGGGATAATGACCCAGAAAGGCAAAAAGGCTAAAGACAAAAGTAAGGCCACTAGCAGATCGAGAATTCTTTTTTGGGTTGAGTAGTTCATAAATTTTAGAGGTATTTTTCCTTTTTTTCTGCCTTAAGTTGTTCGACAATTTTTTTCACGTCTTGGCTCTGGCTTCTGGGAATTACCATAGTGACCCCCTTACTATCAACTACAATTAAATCTTCTACCCCCACTAAAGCAATTAACCTATCGCTAGCATAAACTAAATTATTTTTAGCATCCATTAGTACTGGTTCCACACTATCTAGATTACGAATAACGGCGTTGCCACTTTTGTCTTTGTGACTCAGTTCATGCATGATTTTCCAATCACCGACGTCGTCCCAACCGAAATCGCCAGGAATGAGTAATAAATTGTCAGCTTTTTCAGAAATAGCGTAATCAATAGAAATTTTGTCGGCATCAGCAAAAGCGGCTGGCAAATGATCAATAAATTCTTTATTTGATACTTGTTGCAAAATTTGGGTTTTACCTAAAAGAGTGGGCTGATATTTAGAAAAAGCATTTAATAAAGCCTCTACTGACCAGACATACATGTTGGCATTCCAAAAATACTTACCAGTATCAATAAACTTTTGTGCCGTTTTACTATCAGGTTTTTCAGTGAAAGCTGCCACTTGGAAAATTGGTAGGCCATGAAGGTCGGATTGGTGGCTGCTGCCAATTTTGATATAGCCAAAAGCACTGCTGGGATGCCGTGGAGTGATGCCCACAGTTAATAAGTGTTTTTTTTGGGCGGCAATTTCTAGAGCTGTATTAACTACGTGGACAAATTCAGCTTCATTAGTGACTACATGATCGGAAGCTAGATTAAAAACCACGGCTTCAGGATCTTGATTTTTAGCGAAGATAGCTCCCACTAGCATAGCCATGGCCGTGTCTTTACGTTCCGGCTCAGGAATAATGTTAGCCACTGGCACTTGCGGTAATTGAGCGGTGACTTCAGTGAAATAACGTTTATTAGTTACGACGATAATTTTTTCTGGAGCTACAATTTGCAAAGCGCGATCAACGGCAATCTGCATCATGGTTTTTTCACCAGTTAATCTTAAGAATTGTTTAGGACTTTCATCTCTAGAAGTTGGCCATAACCTAGTACCGCCACCACCAGCCAAAATTACCGCATAGACATGCTGATTGTTTTGCATAAATTAGCCAACTGCTTTTTAAATACTAATTGATTATTTCGGCCTACAGTCTGCTTCATTATAGCAGGCCGCCAAGAAATATTTTCAGCCTCGAGTATCGCAACTTTAATAGTTGATGCATGGGAATTTTTAAGCAAAAGACCCGTTTTCTTATCTTGGATCAACTCAGCCGCACCCGAACTATGATGAATAATTACTGGTTTGCCGTAAGATAAAGCCTCCAGAGCTACGATGCCGAAATCTTCTTCTCCGGGCATTAATAAGGCCGAGCAATGTTGATATAAATGAGCGATCTTAGCTTTTGCCACTTGAGGAAAGATTTTAATCTGGGGGGAATTTTTAATTTTAAATTTTAAATTTCCAAACTCTGGACCATGGCCGACAATGACCAATTTTTTCTTTAACTGTTGGCAAGCAATAATAGCTTGATCAATTTTTTTATAATCAACCAGGCGAGAGACGATGAGATAGTAATTGGTTGACTGGTTGACTGGTTTATTGGTTGATTGGTGGTCAATAACAGTAGGATAGATAACGGGGCCAATTTTAACTTGAGGATAATATTTATTGGCTCTTTTTTTAATTAACTGGGAAATAGGAATAATCACATCCGGGCGATGGATAGCCAGCTGGTCCCAATTAGTTAAATAGTTAATTAGTTGATTGGTTAATTGCTGTAATAGTGGCAAACGATAAAATAAACTATGTTTTTGGTAGAAACTTTTATGCGAATATAAATATCGCGGGGGAGTTAACAAATAGCAAATATGCTTAGTCTGTGTTTGCGTAATTATGCCTTTGGCCTCAGCGCTAGTTACAGAAATGACTAAGTCGTAATCACTAAAATCAAAACTTTCAAAAGCCAAGGGCATCAAAAAGGCTAGCCATCTGTGTTTGTTTCTTAAAAATTTAATTTTATTTAAAAAACTGGGTCTGATTTGGCTAAATTTTTTAGCCCACGGAGTTTTTTTAGCATCATAAAGCGCAGTATAAAGCGGCGCCTCAGGAAACAGCTCGTGCAAAGCCGAGAGCACTTGCTCGGCTCCGCCGTAAGCCGTATTCACTCGATCATAAACTAAGGCAACTTGCATAAACCTGCAGTGTCTCTTGCACCATTTTATCCCAACTATAACTAGCGGCTATTTTTTTAGCTTTTTGAAGTAGTTTATTTAAATTAGTCTTTTCCAATTTTTGTACGGCGCAGACAAAACTCTGCGGATCATGAGGGTCAAAATAAATTGCTCCGTCTTGATAAATTTCTTGAAAAATGGGAATCTTGCTGGCAATGACGGGAGTGCCGGCGGACATCGCCTCTACCCCGGTCAAGCCAAAGCCCTCAGATAAACTAGGTTGTACTAAAGCCAGACTAGTTTTTAATTCTTTAGCCACTTGAGCGTCTTCTAAAAAGCCTAAAAATTTTACTTGAGAATTAACTTGGTATTGATCAATCAGTTTTTTGCTTTCTCTACTAAAAACATCCCTCGCGCCGATAAGTTTTAATTTATAATTAGGCAACTTTTTTAAAGCTTGCAGTACGACTTTGATATTTTTATGAGGATAAAGTGAGCCCAAATAAACTAAAGTCCGGGAATTGTTTAGAAATTTAAAATTATCCCTCAAAGAGGGATCGCCCTCTGGGCGAGAAATTAAAAATTTGTTGTTGATTCCTTCGTGGGTAACAAAAATTTTACTTTTCACTTGAGGATAGTATTTAAGAATAGTTTTTTTAATAGTTTGGGCTGGTACCAAAATGGCTTGAGCTTTGGCAATAGCGCGAGCAGTCACCCATCTATAGGCCAAATATTTAAGTAGATAAGCCAGAGGATTCAGGGTGGTTACTTGCAGGCCTCGATACTCGTGCCAAAGTAGATCGTGAATAGTGATCACCAATTTTCCCTGATAAAAAATAGGAATGTTGAAATGAGGCACGTGGAGCAGATCTAGTTTAGCCTCAGCAAAAATACGAGGTAATTTAATTTGTTCGGCTAAAGAGTAGTGTTTGATGGGGGTGATGACAATTTCGCAGTTTTTAAGACCAAAACTATTGGCTTGTTTTTGGGAGAAAATAGTACCCAGGTAATTTTTTTGTTTAGCTTGGGCAAGCGGAGGACAAGTTCCTCAATATATCTACCAATGCCGGCGTGGGCGGAACCGCCCAGCCGGCAATCGATGCCAATACGCATTTTTATTTGCTTTTTTTCTTAGTACTTTTTTTACTTGTCTTCTTGATTGCTTTTTTAGGAGCTTCTTTTTCTTCTTCATCTAACAAAGCTTCTAATTCAGCCAATTCTTTCTCCCAATCTTCCTCTTCAGTTTCATCTTTACTTTCTGCCACGGCTTTATCATCTGTAGCGCAATCGGTGCAAGTGCCACAGCAACTGCCATCAGCGCCTAGCTCCATTTGTAATTTTCTGATTTGGGCATTTCTTCTTAAGTTATTGAAGTAGGCTTTTAGTAAATAAAAGATTCCCACTACAAAAGCCGCTACTGGAATGTATTCTAAAGTTTTAGGTTGTTCGAAAAGCTGGGCATCAGCGTAAAAGTAGCGTAGTAATAATGATGGCAATAAAGCGGTCACGAACAGAGCGCCTAGTAGCATCATCATGGCTTCTAAAATTTCTACCACGCTCTGTTTTCTTAAATCTTGGATTTGGAATTTGAGATTTTGATTCATATTTTTATTTTTAATAAATACTTAATAATATTTCTGACAAACTGGGGATACTTATTTTTATAATGTTTGTCGTAGTATAACAGCATTGTATCGTAAAAGTAGGCTTTTGTCTTAGTAGAAATTTGTCGTGATTTATTTTCTAAACCCGACTTATTTTTGTGGTGGATGAGCGTTACATACGGGTAAAAATATATTTTATACCGCGCTTCGCGGAAACGCTTGCACCAATCTAAGTCTTCGGCATACATGAAGAACCTTTCATCTAGGAGGCCAACTTTGTTTAAGGCGCTAGTTCTAAAAAGCAAAGCCGCTCCCGAACAAGCATCAATTGGATGCGGAGTGGCTAAATCTTGATAGTATTGGTGATATTGAGAAAAAAGTTTGCTCTGGGAAAATAGTTTTTCTAGGCCCAGAAAATAAGTTAGGCTCGCCCACACTGTGGGCTCGCCCCGATGACAAGCTGGGTCTAATACCGCGTCGCTTAATTCTAGACGCGGAGTAATTACCGCTACTTGGTGGTTCTCTTTTTTATCCATGAAATCGATGAGCAAATCTAAATTGGAATCAGCTTTAAACTCTACGTCGTTATTGAGTAACATGGCATAACGGCTAGATAAGTTTTTTAAAGCAATATTATTGCCGGCGGCAAACCCCAAATTTCGCTCCAGTTTAATTAGCTCCGCCCAGCGGAAAGACACATTGACTAGTTTGACACTGTCATCGGTACTGGCATTATCGACGACGACCACTTTAACTTGATATTTGCTCTTATCTAAATAATTAGTTTTTAAAGTCTCTAAAGTTTTTTTGAGCCAAAAACTGGCGTTGTAATTGAGAATGATAATAGTTAAATCGTAATTGTTTTTGGCTGTCATCATATTTATTTAAGCAAATTCTTGATAAACGCTGTCTAGCTTTTGGGAAATATTTTCCCAATCAAAATTTTTAGATACAAAATTAAAACCATTTTTAGCCAGTTGGTCTCGCAAAACTTTACTTTCTAATAATTCTACTGCTAATTTAGCCATCCCGGTGGCGTGATTACTAATCATTACCTCTCGGCCATCACTCACGTTCAAACCTTCTACGGCAATATTGCTGGCTACCACTGGCGTATGGGAAGCCATGGCTTCTAATATTTTATAGCGAGTACCTTTGCCCGAAAAAACTGGCGCCATTAATACATGAGCTCCAGCAAAAGCATCGCGAATGTCGGGAATACCTCCGGTCACGGTAATGCTACTGTCTTTTTTTTGATAGGCAAAGACTTCAGTGGTAGGTGCGTTGCCCACGATCCAGAGGCGAGCTTGAGGAATAAGCGCTTTCACTTGGGGCCAAACTTTTTGTACCAAAAAATTAACCGCTTCCACGTTGGGCAACCATTTAAAAGTACCCACCGATAATAAAGTGGGTGCTGGTGGTAGATTTTTCTTTTTTTCTTGAAACCATTTAGTGTCTACTCCATTGGCCACCACCGCAATTTTTTCTGTTTCACCGATTTCTTGGGCAATAAATTTTTTATCGTCATCGCTCATCACAATTAATTTGTCGCAAGATTGCCAATAAAATTTTTCCCATTTTTTAATTTTTTTAATATCGACATTTAAAATTTGTTTTAAAATCGGGATTTTTCTTTTTTTAGCCCAACTTTCATAGCCTAAATATTCAATCGTTTGTTCCACCAACAAAGTAGGAATTTTAGTTTCTGGGATATGTGGCATCATGTAAAAAGTTTCGGCGTGAATTAGATCATATTTTTCCCGAGCCAATTCTTTTTCTACGGCTTCGATAGTTTCGGTGACGTGATTGCGAATCACCAAAAAAGGAAAACTAGAAAAACAGGTTTTCAGCACATTTTTAAGAGTAAAAGGTTTTTTAGAACGCTTAAAAACTTTAACTTTATGGCAATATTTTTCTAATTCACCGATATATTGTTTTTCGCTTTCTTCTTTAATTAGAGCAAATAAAGTAATTTGGTGTTTTTGACTTAATTTTTTAAGTAGATTGTAAGTACGAATCTGGCCTCCAGAAAGCAGAGGGTAAGGTAAATATGGTGTCAGCATTAAAATTTTCATGGTTGCAGTTTGATGATCAAATAATTTTTGTGCTTAGTAACGATCTCATATTTTTTCTTAAGCATCCGTACTTCGTCATCATCACTAGTAGCAATATAATACTCGGCTCCTTTGGCAATTTTATCTTCAATTTCAAAACCGATGGGCCAGCCAGTACGATTAGTTTGGAAAAGAAAGATGGTATCGCCCATGGCGGGCGCGATGACCTTGGCCTCGGGAGGTAAAATTTTGTCAGCGGCTTGGCCAGCTTCAATATATTCCCAATGATTGATATTAAAATAGCCCTTCACTTGTTGCCAGGAAAACCATAACATTAATAAATAAATTAAAATTATTAAAATTTTGGCCAAATTTTTATTTTTTATTAATTTATATAAATTAATCACGCCCATAGCCACGCTAATACAAATAATGGGTAAGGCTAAATTTTGGTAATAATCATGGCGCACATTACCCGCGGCCATAATAATAAAATATGAAATCATGCCTGCCCACCAAGCGGCATAAACTAGTAGATCTGGTCTGATTTTTTTAATCAATAAATTAGCTAGTAAAAAAATTACTCCAAAATAACCTAGGAATAATTTAGTTAGTCTTTCATAAAAGATCCAGCGCCACCAAGCCGGCGTGAGACGGATTTTTAGGCCATCCATACTATTAAAGAGCCAGTCGCTAGCTGGGATGCCGCTGGGGAAATTTTTAATCCACTCTCGCCACAGGTAAAATGGCAAGAAAGATAATAAAGCCCAGAGAATTAATTCGTAACGCGAGAGAATTTTTAGCTTATATTTTTGCAGGGCTAAGATTAAGTAGATGGGTAGTAAAAAGACAACGAAGGGTTTGAGCAATAGAGCTAGTGCTAAGAAAACAGAAGACAATAGCAAGTAGCAAGTGGCTAGTGGATAGTGACTAGATTGATACAGATATTTATAAAAAAATAAAAGCGAAGCAGTGCTAAAAAATAACATGGCTGGCTCGGGCAAGATGGCGCGTGAATAATAAACTGAGTAAGGTAAAACGGCAAAAGTGAGGGCGGCGAGAAAAGCGGCTTTAGTCCCCGACAAATTTTTGACTAAATAAAATAAAGCTAAAATAGTGCCTAGCGAAAAAAAGACTGATATTAGGCGGCTAAAAATTACTAGATCCAGAAAGGGTAATTTGATCAAAAACCAAGCAGTGAGCGCATTAACTAGAGAAAATTCCACCATCCGGTAGCCTAGCAAATTATCTTTGCCAGACTGAATATTAGATAAATCTTGATATTTTGGATGCAATAAATCAATGCCATGTTTTACATATTCGCGAGTCACGGAAGCTGTATCAGCTTGGCGAAAAGCGTGCCAGTCGGCGATGGGATTGTTAATCCGGTATAAGCGCAAGGTAAAAGCTAAAAGCAAGATCAATATTAGTAAAAATTTTTGGGGGCGACTCATTTTGGCTTAGTTTCTAAGTAGTAAGTAGCCACTAATAAACCAGTGACTGCCCAATAAGTAAAGGCTACTTTAGATGAAGCAAAGACATCGATGTAAATGGCATTGATCAGCAAACCGATACTGGCGGCAAAAAAAGCGATACCTAAATATTGGAGGAGCAAATTTTTATCTTGGCGATAAGCGCGCCAAGCCAATTCCATGGCTAAAAGAATGGTACCAAAAAAAGTGAGAAAACCCAAGAGACCGGTTTCGCCCAAGACGCGCAAGAAATTATTATCCGTACCGTCTAACTCAGTAAATTGCCACGGTTGTTCTTTATTTAAAGTAGCGTAGCCACTGCCTAGCACAGGATTGCGCAAAAAACCACGAATGGCCCAAGGCCAAAGTGAATCTAATCTAATAGCTAAACTCAAACCATATTTTTGGGCGTTGGCACTGAAAGTACGCGGTTGTTCAATTTGAATTTGTTTGATTTCGCCCGTAGCCGACTGCGTAGCTATGATTACTAAATCAGGAATATCCTCATAAACATCAGCCGGTCTTTCTGGCTTAGCGTTTACTGGCCTGACATCAGACTGTAAAATTATTTGCACCGCTTCATCGGTAGAAATCCCATTACTTGGTTTTTGGGCGATGGGCAAGGGAAAAATTTTGATTAAAGTATCAAACTCACCTACTTTTAGGTCTTTTACCACTTCGACGCTGACTTCGTAAATGATCCTAGTTTGAGGATTAGATTTAACTACTTGCAATAGTCTTTCACTCATGTCATCACCAAAAACTACTAGCGTAAAAATAAATAAAAATACTAGAAAAATAGATTGACTAACAAAATAATATAACCTAGTTAGTTTTTGCTTTTTCTTAAATGCTAGAAATAAAATGATGATTTCGGCGGCTAGAGCGTAAGCCAAAAAAGAACTACGAGCGGCGCTAGTGACTAGTAGCCACAAACCAGCCCAATGGCCCAAGTGCAAAATTATTTTAGCAGTTTTATTTTTGATATTAAGAGCTAGGGCTAAAAGAATGGGCAAAACAATTACTAAATAAGCACCTAAGTCATAATGGCCGGCAAAAGTGGACTGAACGCGGGCGTGCTCCGTCAGGTATAGACGCACGCCCTTACTAAATTCCCGATTCATGGTGGAATAAACTGGCCAATAGTAATATTTTTGGCCGAAGCCATAAATAGCAATCAAAACTGTGGCTAAGAGCAATAAGCCTAAAGAAACTTTGACTTGCCAGTCTTTTTTAATACTACTAAAAACTATAAAAAACAAAGTAAAGTATTCGGTATAACGTAGCCAATGTAACAAGCTCTTGCTCACGTGCAAAGCTTCTGCGGGAATAGTTTTAATCAAGAAAACAGCCGAGAGCAGAGATAGTAGACCTACTCCAATGTAAGCCAAAATGGGCCAGAGCAAATAATTTTTCCAAACTATTTTTTGGCGGTAAAGCTGAATCAGCCAGTAAAAAAACACCCCGGCGACGATGAAATCTTCTAGTCTCACCCGCACAATGTAAGCTTCAATGGGGCTGTATAAGGGGATTTTTGGCCACAGAGGAATAAATAAAAATAAAAAACCAGCCAAGAAAAACAAAAAGTTATGATCAAATCTCTGCCAGAGCTTGGCGATAGATAGCTTGCCTTTTTTCATCTTTGCTTATTGTAGCAAAAATTAAGATTCTGAGGAGGACCCCAATTTTAATGATCAAGTAAGCTAGCAAGTATTCAAAACGGGAAAAGTGTTTGCTAAAAATATACAAGTAGCCATTGAGTTCACCCAAGATGGCATTTTTACTGGAGGAGCTTTGGGAGCCTAAATGAATGATTGGCGCTGCCGGATCAATGGCGATCTGCCAATTTTTCTCTTGAGCGCGGTAGCACAGCTCCACATCTTCGGCATACATGAAAATATCTTCATCCAGCAAACCAACTTGATCTAAAACTTTTTTCCGGATCATCATGGCGGTGCCGCCGACCCAATCTTGATATACCAGTCCACTAGTCGACTTGTTTACTAGCCGACTATTTTTGCCAGTGTGCTGGACGCTGGGGAGCAATTTTCCCAAAATAGGAATGTCATCTAGGAAAAACATTTGGTTGGCTAGTGAGATTAGTGATAGTCTGTCGCCCCCTTGGGGTTGAAGAGTTTGGTCTTTGTTTAGCAATTGGGCCGCGACGATGCCTAGCTTTTTGTTATTTTCTAAACTGGCAACGAGTTTTTCTAAAGCATTTTCTAAGACAATGGTATCGGAATTGAGTAATAAAATATATTGGCCACGAGCAATCTTGATGCCCTGGTTGTTGGCTTGGCTAAAGCCTAAGTTTTCTTGGTTGATAATAATTTCAAATTTCAAATTCTTAATTTTTAAACTCTTGTCAATTAACTCCAAAGTATTGTCCTGGGAATTATTATCCACCACAATAATTTCGCAATTGTTTTTCAGAATTTTAGATCTATTGATGCTATCAATAGCTGACTGGATTGCCTGCAGGGTTAACTTGGCGGTATTGTAGGAGACGATGATGATGGAGAGGGTCATGAGTTGATTTTAGCGCAGTTAGTGCTTGCTAAGAAGCGGAAGATTTGATATAAAGCGAGTTATTAGTAGATAGAAAAATTTATGTCGCTTCATGAATTTGCGTACGAATTAACTCCAGAAAACCGTTGCTTGGAAATAAAAAGACTAAGAAGTGAGTTGGAATTAAAAAATTATCTAAAAGCTAAGATCGAAGCAGCTTTCAACGGCAAACAGGAGGCAATTATTTGGTTGCAAGAGAGGTTGAGAATTAACTCAGCACTCAGTTTTATTTCAGATTTACCGCACTGTGTTGTTTTTTTAAATAACTTGGAAGCTCGCCTCATCGGTCTCCAACTTTGTTCAGATAGCGGGTTTAGTGTTGAAGTAGCCTCAAGATTAATGAATATTCCTGAAAGAGCTAAAATCTTGCTGGCAAAAGCGAGAAAGAAGAAAAATAAAACTTAAATTCTTGATTTTAGTTTTTCCCAAAAGTAAACTAGCTTGTCTTTAAAACTCGTCTGCTCAGTTTGGAGGCTGAAAAATACCCCAGTAGAAACTAAAAACAAACTGATAATTAAAATCAGGGATATTCTTTCTCCATAAAGCACAATTCCCGTTCCCGCGGCAAAAATAGGACCTAATTGAGTAATAATGGCACTAGTAACGGTAGACAAACGTTTTAACCCATACTGTGTCAAGAAGAAAAAAACTACTGACACCACCCCAATCCCTATCACACTCAGCCAAGAAGCTGGAGTAATTTGACTGAGATTGGTTTTGAAAACAGTAACGAGAGCCAAGGGCAAAAGCAAAATGGCAGTCCCTAGGGTACTAGTAGCGACTAAAACTAAGGGCGAATAAATTCGGGAAAATTTTTTGGAAAAAATAAAATACATGGTATAAAAGCCAACCGCTAGCAAAATAATCCCATTGCCATACCAAGTGCCCAGAGATAGCCTCTGAGCATTATCTCTAGAAAAAATAATCAAAGCTACAATTCCAGCCGCAGCCAGGGCAGCACCTAATATTTTCTTAGCGGGCATTTTTTCTTTGAGTAAAACAATTCCTACAATACCGGTAGTAAAAGGCAAAATGGCATAAAGGAGCTGTGAAACCACTAAAGTAGTGTGAGGAATGCCGATGGAAAATAACAAGATATTACTTCCTAAGAACAACCCCAAAGATAAAATTGGTTGGAGAGTTTTTTTAGCTTCTTTAATTAATGGCTTTAGTTGCGGCCCTAATAAAATAGCAGCAAAAATAGCAGTGAAGCTAGCGCGTAAGAAAGTAAACAAAACAGGTGGCATGGTAGCTACGCCAGTGCGAATGAAAACGGGAATAATGGTGCTACCAATCAAAGTGCCGATTAGTAGAGCTAATAAAGCCTTAAGTTTTTCTCGATTCATATTCTATTGGAATAACCTCGCCCGACCTAATTTGTAGTGTAAATTTTTAGTATCGCGCTCACCGATTTTTTTAGCTGGGATGCCGGCGAATATACCCCCGGAGGGTATATCTTTACTGACAATGGCCCCAGCGGCCACTACCGCTCCTCTGCTGATAGTCACGCCTGGCAGGATGATGGCCCTGGGGCCAACAAAAACATAATCCTCAATAGTCACTTTAGCTTCGATAGCGTGAAAGTCTGGGCTATGAATGTCATGTTGGCTAGTCCAGATCATCACTTCTGAGGCAATATCGACATGATTGCCAATTCGAAGAGGCGCCCGACCATCCAAAAAACAATGATCGCCTACAATTGTTCCTTGACCGACACGTACTCCATGAGGATAAAAAAATCTAACACCCATATGTATAAATGAGTGTTTACCAATTCTGACGCCGGCGAGTCTTAGGAAAAAATTTCTAATTGAGTGTAAGGGAACGAGTGCGCAAATCACTGCAATAACCATTAGCTCGATATCCAAAAGGATATGGAAGATTCTTATAAGAATTTTGGCAAAAACTTGCGTAGTGGTTAATTCCTCACCCATTCGGTCTTTCATACCTTATTAGAATATAATATCAGAATTTGCTTCACATATACCATATTCTAGTGGACTACCTTCCACTCCCGGAGTGGAAGTCCCTATGTGTAAGGCTAAAGATCGATTGCCTCGTGTTTAATCTTTTCAAGGTTTTTTGCGTAATCAAGATGATCGTTAACAAATCTTGAATAACTGTCTGGAGATTGGAAAAATGCAATAATATCATCTTTTTTAATTAACTCATCTCCACCATTTATGAAAACTTTATAAGATGACCAGTGGTATTCTAACGGATTATTAACAATTCCCGAAACAACGGGGTTTAAGTGAATATATCGCGATACGTGAAGTAGTTGTTCATCTGTTTGAATATGGACTGCTTTAAATAACCCCTGGAATAGAGGTCCTTTCCTTTCGTATTTAATATTAAAATAACGTGTATAACTATCCTGAATAACTCTTAAAAACTTAGACAGGCCGTTCTCTTTCTTTTGCCTCAATACTAAATGAAAGTGATTAGGCATAAGACAATAACAATTAACATCTATTAA
>Ga0208958_1001632_pt1 | contig 21629 bp, 26 predicted proteins | sample RifOxyB1_FD_184032 | JGI IMG/M metagenome (GOLD analysis project Ga0208958, IMG submission 184032) | Soil microbial communities from Rifle, Colorado - Rifle Oxygen_injection B1 (SPAdes) | ecosystem: Environmental > Terrestrial > Deep subsurface > Rock core/Sediment | place: Rifle, Colorado... | reverse complement strand
ACACGGTCCCCTGGTTTCAATAAAACCAATTATTTTCTTCTTATGATCATCAAGATTCTGACTTCTTAAGTTAATATCCATATTCACCTCTTAATAAGCCATTCTTATCCATATTATAAATTTTATTATGATAGTTAGGAAATATAATAGAAAAGAATAAAAGGAAGAAGTCATAAATAAGATAGGTTTTATAATGAAATGTCCAAAGTGTAATGCTGAAATAACACTAAAAATAGGTTCGAAAGTTATATCAAAGGGAGCTAAAGTCCTTACTGGAATGACAACAGTCCTTACATTAAGATGTGATAAATGCTCGCATATATATCAAACTCCTGTAATAAGTAACTCATTTATTTCTATTAAAAAAGATGATAAAAAATCTAATTAATCAAGGCCTAGTCCAGGTAATTTCATAATAAGTTATACCGCCTTCACTGTCAACTATGGCAACTAAAAGATTTTTCTTAGTGCTATGAGCAACTCTATTTTTGGCTGAAAATTCGTGCCATGTTAATTCCTGATTTTCCGAAACAGGGTATAATATCCATTTAGAATGCTCCTTTCCGGGCTTGCTTCCTTTTTCATATACTCTAAAATCTGCACCAAATTTAAGCGCACTTTTTAATAAATAACCCCTATCTCTTAAATCTTTGAAAACCAAAAACTTTACTTGAATTTTAGAATCAATCTTCTTACATTTCTCCATAAGTTTGCTAAAAGTTAATTTTTTTGAATTATAACTTACTTGAATTTTGTTTTTTTCAGCTAAGTATAAAGCTTCAACTAAAGAGTAATTTATCTTTCCACTAATATGTTCACCAAAAAAACTTCTGCTGTAAAGATCTACTGCTTCCTTTGAAGAACTTATTATGCTCTCCCCGCTTAAGACAGTATTAATCAGTTTGGTATTTTTTTTAGTTTTTTGAGGTTTAACTTTTTTACTAACCATTATTTAAAAAAAGAATCTGATTATTTAAAGTTTAGTCTAAATAATATAAAAGAAAAAAGAAAAAAATATAAAATAAAAATTATCTTTTCTTTTTCTTAGCAGGCATATCAGATTTCATTCCTTTATTTCTTGACATCCAACTATGCTTATGCCAAAGTTCATGTATTATCAACAATATCGCTGCAATAACAACAATCCATTTTGATACCATGTCTCCCAGCAAACTTGGCCACAAAGCTAGTATCAAAATAATAATGCCAAGCACTATATTGCCAACACTGCAATTACACTTCATTTCAACCTCCTTTTACTTTTAATTATTAAATAATGTGGCTTAATAAATCTAACCAAATACGAGCTATATGTATAAAACTAAGCTAGAAAAGTTTAAATACCAAAAGATTAAGGTTTAAGTATAATCATGTAAAAAATGGGAAGAATAAAATCAACTCTGATAAAAAGAACAGCAAAAACTATACTTAAGGAAAATTCTCAAGTAAGTACAAGTTTTGAGGAAAATAAAAAAGTAATAAATGAAAATTATAGTATGCCTGATAAAGGTACAAGAAACAAAATAGCAGGATATATTACAAGGTTAAAAAGAGCTAGTAATGTTCCAAAACCAAGACAAAACCAAGAAAAGAATTAGAGTGATGACAATATGGCTGAAAAAATTAGAAAAGAAGGGGAAAATATAAAGTCAGGGACAAACGAGATATTTATAGGAAATAAACCTTTTATGAAGTATGTTATTGCTTCTCTTATGCAAATAAAAGAAAATGGTACTTCAATAATAATCAAAGCTCGTGGAAAATTTATATCTAAAGCAGTTGATGTTTCAGAAGTTGTTAAAAAAAATCTGAAAGAAAAGGGTATGGAAATAAACGAGTTAATCAAAACAAGCACTGATGAATTTGAAGATCCAAGTGGTAGAAAAATACATGTTTCTACAATGGATATATCCCTAACTAAAAAATAGATATTAATTAACAGTTATTTTACTTTCTTAACATTAAACTTTTCATTAATTTCTTCTAAATTTCGTAGAATTTCCTTAAGCAATTTATTTTTTCTTATATTAAAAATAAAATTTACAATCCAGAATATTAAATATATCCCTATCAACCCTCCTAAAATCTGCATAATAGTTATAAGAAGTCTGAAACTATCCTCAACATTTCCTCCAAAAGTAGAAGTTATATTCTCAAGAGCCATAATATATTAAGCATTAATCAATTTAAAATCCTTTCTAAATAGCTTTTTAAACTATCTAAATTTGTTCTTTTATATGGCTATATAGTTCAGCGGTAGAACGCCTGTCTCATAAGCAGGAGGTTCCGAGTTCAACTCTCGGTATAGCCATTTATTTATATTTTAAACCCATCTCCTTTCCTTCTTGGAAGCATATGAAAATGGGCATGCATAACAATCTGTCCTGCTATGGGAAAATTATTCTGAATTATGTTAAATCCCTCAACACTTTTATCTTTAAAATGTATCTCTGCAACAGCTTTGACAGCATCTAACAATTCTCCGCCAAGTGTTGATGGTAAGTCCAGGAAATTAACGTAATGTTTTTTAGGAATAATTAGAGTATGACCTTTAACTTAAGGGTTAGCATCAGGAAATGCAATGAAATTATCATTTTCATATATTATGTTAACTTTAATCTCTCCACTGATAAATTTACAGAATATACAATCTTCCATTTTATTGATAATCCAATCTACGCTTGTCAATTTCAGCCAAATTAGCAAGATGTACAGCCCTAACATTTTGTCTAAATCTGGTTTTTGCCAGCAATTTTTCTAAAGAAATTTTACCTTCTTCCAAAACATGAGTTTCTTCAGGTTCATAACCAATCATTCTTTGATAAGCACTTTTAATAATCTTAGTAATATAATCTAACATTTTAATAGAAAAAAACTGAACTTTATAATCTTTATTATCTTTAGACTATACTTTAAAACTATTTCCCTGTCCAAATCATATTGCCACCATCGTTAAGAAATTTATCTAAAATTTCAAGTTCCTCAAAAATACCTGAAATTAGATCATAATCCTTAGCTTCACTTAGATTAACCCATTTATAATCAGTCAAAGCGTCACAAAGCTTAACATCTTGATCTAGATCATTGGCTTCTCCAAATAAACTTACAATCAAACATGGAATTCCATCCGGCCTTATATAAACTAAACTAGTTACATAACCTAAATTTTTTATTTCTAGATTAACTTCTTCTTTAACCTCTCTTCGTAATAAATTCTCAAAAACATTATACCAATGGTCTGATGTATCTTTTTTTCTCAGAACATAATCTAAAACTTCAAGTTTGCCTCCGGGAACTGTCCATTTACCAGGAAATGCTTTCTCCCAATCAGCTCGTTTAACTATTAAATATTTACCATCTCTAACAATAATACCTGTAACGACAATGTAATGCGTCTGATTTTTATCATACATAAAATAAATTAACTATAATTATATTTAAATAGTTCCTCAAAAAAATTGACTAAATGATAGAAGAGCAAATATTAAAATTATTTATAGAAAACTACAAATTAAAATTTAATGATATTGAAAAGTCTCTTAAAATAAGGTCTAATAAATTAGCATATTATTTAAAAAAACTTAAAGATAAAGGTATAATTGTAAGGGAGAAAAATATATACTCTTTAAGTAAAGCATCTGAATTCCTAATCCCGTATCTTTCTGATAAAAAATCTCCATTACCAGTAATATTAATCCATATCGGCAATAAAAAAGAAGCTTTTCTTTATTATAGAACTAAAAGACCTTTTAAAAATAAATTAGGGCTACCAGGTGGAAGATTAGAAGAAAACGAGTCTATAGAAAATGGTGCTAAAAGAATCATGTTTGAAAAATTTAAAATTAAAATCAAAAATCAAAAAATAAAATCTATAAGTCTAGAACATGTGAAAACATCAAATAAAGTAATCTACTCTTTTCTCTTAATACTTATATCAGCTTCAGTAAAAGATAAAATTAATTTAACAAATATAAAAATAAATAAAAAAAGAATCATCTCAAGTGATTATAAACTTTTAAAAAATATTCAAACATACAATAATAAACTTAAAATAAATACAATTTATTCAAGAGATTAAAGGAAGTTTTGGATTTTTAAAGGAGATATCATAACCAGAAGAATCAAAAATTCTTTTTATAATTAATAGTAGTTAGTAAGGAGATATCATAAGAAGAACCATGGGTTCTTTTTATGTGGGCCTGTAGTTTAGTGGTAAAACGGTCGGCTGGCAGTCGATAAATCTGAGTTCGATTCTCGGCAGGTCCATAAAAATTATTTTGTGATTTTTACAAATTATTTTTAAAAATAATATTAATTTTTAAGTGATAAAACACATTTTATTTTTCCCGACGGTAAAAAAACAGGAGAAAAAATAAATTTCTTAAAAAATTGAAAAAATAAGATAAATTTATAAATAGAAATAACTTATAAATAAAAAGAAAATAAAACATAAAAACAAATTTAACTACATGATTTTTAAAAATCTAAATTTATTCTTTAAAAAAATTAAGAAATAGTTCTATTTAAAACTAAACAGGAGGATACAATCAAAATGGCAAAGAAAAAAGCTGCAAAGAAAAAGAAAAGATAAATAACCTAAATTTTTTTATTTTTTTTATTTATATTAATGTTCCCAATTTTTCAAATTCTATTTCTCTTTTTATTAATTTTCTTAAAATATCAGATAATTCATTGATTTTTACCCTAATTTGTTTTGTTGTGTCTCTATCTCTTATTGTTACAGAATCATTTTTAATGCTTTCTTCATCGACAGTTATGCAATAAGGTGTACCTATTTCATCATTTCTTGCATATCTTCTCCCTATACTTCCACTTTTATCATAAACAACATTCCACTCTTCTCTTAATTTCTCGACGATATCAACACAAATTTTCTCATAATCCTCTCTTTTAACAATTGGAAAGACAGCAGCTTTAATAGGAGCAAGTTTAGCAGGAATTTTTAAGACAACATAATCTCTTTTCTTGTCAAAAGTATATGCCTTAGTTAAAATAGCCATAAAAACTCTTTCCATTCCAAATGTTGGTTCTATAACTCTAGGTATAACTTTACTTTTAGTTTTCTCATCAAATATACTCATATCCTCTTTACTTTCATTCTGATGTTGTTTCAAATCATACTGCCCACGATTGGCATTTCCTGCAAATTCATAAGACCCAAATGGAAACATATAATCAAGATCAAAGGTTGCAGAAGAATAATGGCTCAATTCATCTTTAGTATGTTCCCTTATCTTTATTTCATTCAAACCCAGGGATCTAAACCAGATAATTTGTTCAGTAAGCCAGTAAGCATGCCATTCATCAAGCTTTCCCTTTTCCAAAAGCTCTTTCATTTGAACTTTTTTTAAATCTGATTTTCCAGATTTCTGAGTTTCTTCATCTAATAAATAAAATTCTGTATTAAGATGACTTTCCATTAACAAATCACATTTCTTTTCATCAGGATGTATAAAAAATTCAAATTCACCTATATGAAACTCTCTGCTCCTAAACATAAAGTCTCTTGGAGCAATTTCATTTCTGAAACATCTTCCTATCTGGGCAATTCCAAAAGGTAATTGTAATCTTGAAGTTTGTTGTATTAATTTAAAGTCTAGAAACATTCCCTGAGCTGTCTCCCCTCTTAGATAAGCATCTAGAGGATTCAATGCTCCTATTGATGTCTTAAACATTAAATTAAATTCTCCCTTAATATCATATTCTCCTCCACAATTATCACAATTCACCTTTCCAACTTCACTTTTATCAATTTTTGTTGCTCTTCCACATTTTTTACATACAACAGCCATATCTGAGAAGCTTGAGATATGTCCACTTGCCTTCCAAGTTCTAGGATGACTAATAACACTCGCTTCCATTCCAGCCATATTATCTCTTTTCTTTACAAAAAAATTCCACCAATTTTGTTTTATGTTATTAAATAATTCAACTCCTAAAGGTCCAAAATCCCAGAATCCACTTAAACCTCCATAAATATCACTTGATCTAAAAACAAAACCCTTTGCTTTGCAGAAATTAGCAAGCTCTTCTATACTTTTCAATCCATTATCACTATGTTCTATATCATCCTGAATCATAAAAATGCTTTCATTACCATTATTTATATTGTTTTCTATCGCAGAGTTTTTGTCCAACTGAAATTTATTTTTAAGTTCTTCTAACTTTTTTTCAGCATCTTCCCTGTTTTTTCCACCATAAGAAAGAGTTTTTGATTTAACTTTACCACTCTCAGATCTGTAGCTTTCCTGTATATAATAATACTCTTTACCAGAAATTTTTTTCTTGACAATAAACATGATTTAAACACTACAAAATCATATTTAAGCCTTTTTAATCAAAGAATAATATACTTCTTCTAAATCAGATATACTTTTTTCAATGTCATATTTTCTTACAAGAAGAAAGCTGTTTCTCTCAAACTTCTTTCTAAGTTTACTATTTCCAAAAATCTTAATTAGTTTCTTTGAAAGACTTTTCGGATTTTTAATCTTAAATAATAGCCCATTTTTCTTTACAAAATACTTTGCAGCACTTTCTTTGGAATTTGCAACAACTATTGGTTTACCACACGCCATTGCTTCAAGTAATACCATACCCTCTGTTTCAACAACAGAAGGCAAAACAAATAAATCACAAGCATTATAGGCCATTAATAACTCCTGACCATAGAGTTTACCAAAAAATTTAACATTCTTTTCAATTCCCAAAGTTTCAACCAGACTTTCAAGTTCACTCCTTAAATATCCAGAGCCCACTAAATCTAATTCAGAATTTGGATATTTCTTAAGAATATAAGGCATTGAATTTATTAGTGTAGTCAAATCTTTCTCAGGATGTAATCTTCCAACAAATAAAATCCTATTTTTATCAGGATTAAGATTGAATTTTTTTATAAAAGGTCTGAAATCAATAATTTTAAACTCACTTAAATCAATTCCGTTACTTATAACATATATCTTCTGTTTGTATTTATGTTTCTTAAGTAATTTCTGAAATGACTTAGAAGGACATACAACGACATCAACATCTCTATAAGCCCAAACAAGATAATTGTAAAATGTCTTGTAAAAACGTTTTTTATTAAAAATCTCAGGTAAATGAATAAATATATTTTTAGCATGAAAATGCGAATGTCCCACAATCTTTATCTTCAAAGATTTTGCAGCTTTAATAGCAGATATTGCAGCAGGCGTCGGAAGAATAACATGTAATAAGTCTATCTTCTCTTTTCTCATTATTTGTTTAATCTGACTGCTTGTAGGAAAAGAAAGGTAATATTGTTTTTCAGACTTAGGGATTGGAAATGCTTGAAATCTATAAACTTTCATGCCTTTATATTCATCAACAGAAGGAAGATTACCATATCTTGGAGCAATAAAAACAATTTTATGTCCTCTTTTTGATAAGCCATCTGCAAATCTTAAGATAGATGTAAAAGCTCCCCCGATAGGATTTTCAATAGAATCACTAACAATTAAAATGTTAAGGGGTTTCATATAAAATTTAAATAATAAAGGTATAAAAAACCTGCTAATTATAAGAGTATATGGTATCATTTAAAAAAAGGTTATTAAAATTTTTTACCATACTTATTTCATTAGTAGTAATTGCTATAGTAATATTAAATATACAGCTAGTAAATTCTCTAGTTTTAAATTTAGTAGATTATATCTGGTCTTTAGAGAGCTTTTCCCCCCTTATTTTTTTGGTACTAATATTAGTAGTAATAGTAGGTTCATGGGTAGGTTTTTCATTTGCAATAGTATTAATCTCTGCAAGTCTTCCAATAAACATATTTTATGCGTTTATTTTAGCATATATAGTATCAATAGTAAGCGCTTTTTTAGAATTTATTATTGTAAGAAAAATAGCTAGAAGATATGTTGAAGAAAATTTTACAAGTAAAATAAAAAAAATAGAGGATTATAATCAAATATTCAATGCCAAAGGATTTATTTTAATATTCATGATAAGATTAGTAATGTTAATCCCATTTGAACTAGTAAATCTTTTTGGAGCTTTATCAAGAGTAAAGTTTAAAGATTATATATTAGGTACAATGATTGGGATAATTCCAAGCATAATAATAACAATATACTTCTTAAGAAACGCTGAGTCAGTATGGTCTCCAAATTTCATAATATCTTTAATAGTATTAATTATATTTGTAAGCATACCTTTACTTTCAAAAAAAGTTAGAAAAATAGTGTTTAAATAATTAAAAAATTATAATAAAATATGGAAAAAGTGTCCTGTATAATTCCAGCATATAATGAAGAAAAAAGAATAAAAAAAGTAATTGAAGCTGTGATTAATAACAAATTTGTTGATGAACTCATAGTAGTTAATGATGGGTCATATGATAAAACTAAAGAAATAATAGAGTCTCAAAAGAAAAAATACAAAAAGTTAAAGATAATAAATAATAACCCAAACATAGGTAAAAGTGCCTCAGTAGGAAAGGGGATAAAGGCTGCAAAAAATGATTTGGTCATGTTAATTGATGCTGATTTAATAAATTTAAATGAGAAGAATATTACTGATTTAGTTAAACCAGTAATAGAAAATAAAGCTAAAGTATCTATTAGTCTAAGAAAAAATTATGTTCTAATACACAGAATAATGGGAATTAATTATTTTTTGCTTAATGTTTTAAAAATAGATATTGTGTCTGGGGAAAGAGTATTTAATAGAAAGATTATTAAAAATTTAGATGAATTAAACCATATACAAGGTTATGAATTAGAAGTTTTTATAAATAAAATAATAATTAAAAAAAAGCTTAACTTAAAAGTTGTAAAATGGTCAAATGTCTACACTCCCCAAAAAACTGAGAAATATGGATTTATAGTTGGGATTAAAACAGATATAAAAATGATTGAGCAAATAATAAGCTCAATTGGATTAGTTGGTTTAAAAGATCAGTTCATTGAACTAAAAAAATTAATGATTAAATAACTACTTAGAAAATTCTTTTATTTCTTTATATAGATCACTAACATTATTCAGAACAAGAGTATGATCTGCTTTATTAACAATTACTAATTTTGAACCTTCAATTGTTTTTGATATTTTAACAGCATCTTTATAAGAAAAAATCTTATCTTTTTTCCCATGAATAATTAGTGTAGGAATTTTTATCTTATATAAAAATGGATAAAAGTCAATGTCAAGTAAATTTCTTAGTGCAAAAGCAAAGCTAGCAAAGCCCGTATTAGAAATATCTGCATATATTCTTCTTAAATTAAAATCGCCTGTATTAAGATAATGTGAATAGTCAACTTCCGACGGCTGTTTTTTATTAGTGATTTTATAAGCAGGATTAATTCTTAAAGCATAGCTTAACAATTTGGTAACTCTCTTTCTTGGTAATTTATAAGAGACACTTATAAAAACAACTTTTTTTACAAGGTTTTGATGATCCCATAGAAAACTAAAAGAAACAAAATTTCCGTAAGAATGACTAATTAAAATAGTGTCTTTCAGCTTTTCTTTCTTGAATATTCTGAAAATGTCTTCTGAAAACTTTTCTATAGCATAATCTTCATATTTTAAATATCTGTTAGATTTTCCATGGCCTCTTAAATCTAAAGCAATTAAGTTATAGTCTTTTGAAAAGGTTTTGAAATAGTCTTTCCAAGCATATGAACCACTAGTCATTCCATGAATAAAGAATAAAGTTTTCCTTCCTTTCTTGAACTTATTTTTTCTATAGAAAACTCCTTGAAAATATTTGCTGTCCATATTAAATATAATTATTTTAGATACTTTTTAATTGTTTCATTAATTCTCTTCAGACTTTCTTTAGTCTTCCACTCTGCATTGAATAATTTAGAGTTTTCAGTTTTTTTTACAAGATTATTTAAATCAATATTACTATTTGCTTCAAAGCAAACAAAATTTCCTTTTTTAGATAAATATTTTGCCAGATATTCTTGCTCACTCTGATTAGTAGTAGGAGTAAGGACTGCTTTTTTATCTAACTCAATTAAATCCATAATTGTCGTATACCCGCTTCTAGAAATAACCATTTTTGATCTATTCATAAGATCATTTCTAAGCTTTCCAGAAACATAAGAGTAAATTTCAATATTATTTTTTTTATTAATATTATGATATATTTCATTAGTTTCTCCAAGAACAAAAACTTTTTTTCCTTTAAGATTTATTGAGTTTTTAATTAGATTATTAATAAACAAATTTTTATTTGATTTTAAATATCCAGATATTATAAACAAATAATCAATATCCTTTTTTTTATTTAAATGAACATAATTCGATAATATTCCAATATATTCATGATTTAATTTATTTACTATATTATTGTGTGACAATTTTCCTGCAAGTCCTTCATTTTTAAAATCTGGAATTAACAAGCAATTAAATTTTCTAAAAATATTATATTGATAATTATCAATAACAAAATTAAATAATCTATACAAAAATGGAAGAATTATTTTTACCTGATGCATAATAATAAAACTGGGTATTTTTTTTGAATAAAAACCATACTTCCCGTCAGAAATAATAAAATCAATTTTCTCTTTATTAATATATTTTTCAACAAAATTATTCTCTCTTTTAACCATTAAAGAAGTTTTAATTGAATCAAATAATAAATAATAGTATAAAAAAAGGCCATTCCCTCTTTGAAAATAAGGATAATCTATATATGAAATAAACTTGATATTATTATAAGATTTTAATTCATCTTTCAAAAAAATTAAGGCATTTCCAAATGAAAAGATAAACAATCTATTTTTATTATTCTTAGCATAATATTTAATTATTGGTAAGCTACGCGAAGCATGCCCTAATCCTAAAGAACTAATTGCAAAAAGAATATTTTTCTTCATTTTATTAATAGTTAAATTCTATTTATAGAACTAACGTCTTTAATATTAACACCGCCATTAAGAGTATAATTAAAAAATGGTTTTCTTATTTCCCCAAAAAAAGTCCTATATCCTGCTCCCAACATATTTTTATAAATTAGTTTTATTCTACTCTCTTTATACATAATACGCGGATCCAAAAAACATTTAATTTCTCTTAAAATGCCAAATTTAGTTATTTTAGAAACTCTCCTTATAAAATCAGCATCTTCGGCAAACAATATTGATATATCAAAACCTTCAACACTATAAAATATTTCTTTTTTTAAAAAAATGCAGCTACCTCCTGCCTGGGGATAAATATCTTCTGCAAGTTTTATCCAATTATTATAAAATGAAAATATAAATTTATCAAAAAGTCTTGAAGACATCAAAGAAAAAATTGGAGCTGCGCATCCCAAGTCTCTTTTTTTCATTTCTTTTAGACTCTTCCTCAAAAAATCATTTGGTAAAACAACATCAGAATCTAAAAATAATAGAATCTCTCCTTTAGCTACTCTTGCTCCATTATTTCTTCCAACACTTGGAAGTCCTCCTTCAACTATCTTGCAACCATAAGCTAAAGCAATCTCTCTTGTTCTATCAGTTGACTGAGCATCAGAAACTATTATCTCATAATCTCTAAAATTCTGTCTTTTAATAGATTCTAAAAGTCTAGGTAAACATTTCTCTTCATTCTTAGTTATAATAATTATACTTAACATTTTCCTATGTAGATTAATTTAAAAGCGGGGACCGGGACTCGAACCCGGGGAAATTCGCTCTGCAGGCGAACGCAGTAGCCGCTGTGCCATCCCCGCACAAAAATACCAGAAATATTAGTTATATAAAAGTATTGATAATCAAATTAAACTTTCTTTTTCTTTAAAATACATACCTTACAAGGCTTGAATTTTTTACCTATAAAATAGCTCTTAGAATTATTGCTTATTTTATATTTTTTCTTAATCAACTTTCCTAATCTACAATTTCTTGTATGAAAAGTCATACTCTCTGTACTTCCCAAATAATCATATTTAGGAATATTAAGTTTCTTTCTAGGTGTTTGGATATAAATAGGTACTCTTTTTTCAACAATTCTTTCAACAGGTCTCTCAATAGTTCTTATTACCTCTTTTGGTATAAGTGGTTCTGAAATAGGAGTTGGTTTAATTTCTTGTCTAACACTTAGTGTTTGTTGAGGAGTTTGTTTTTGAATAGTTTTAACTTCAAGGTTATGAATTTCTCTTATGACTCTTGGTTCAATTAAAAATATTAAAAATATACCATAAAAGAGAATTAATACAAAACCGATTATTAGAGAATCTCTTAATCCTAATTCAAAGAAGAAAACAAAAGAAAATTGCACAAAAATAACAATAACCCCAATAAAAACAGCAAAAAGAATATTTCTATTGCTTATAACTTTCCTTTCATGGACTATTGGCTCAAGCCTATGTACATCATGCTTTTCATCCATATTATACTAAACTCAATTAAGTTTATAAAATAAACGTTTACAAAAAGTTCTCTATACTAACTAAATAATAAACGCTCCCGGCAGGACTTGAACCTGCGACCCCTAGCTGTCTTCGTTTTCTTCTCCTAAAAAGAAGACGTCCTTAATAAGGAAGGTATTTCCTCTTAAGGAGATGTCGTAAGAAGAACCATTGGTTCTTTTTACTTAGAAGGCTAGTGCTCTATCCAAGCTGAGCTACAGGAGCTTCTATATATTATTTAAAAAAAGAGTATATAAAAATTTGTCTAAATCTCAATTTTCATTAAATCTTCAGCAAGGAAGGAATTTTTGAAAGATTTCCTTGCTTCTTTCTCAAAATCTTTCTCATTAGACTCATATTTTTGACTTATATGAAGAAGTATAAGTTTCCCTATTTTAGATTTCTTAGCTATGTTAATTACCTGTTTTAAAGTCATATGCTTATATTCTTTAGCTAAATCCTCGTCATCAAAATAAGTACACTCGGAAATTAAAACATCAGAATCTTTTGCAATTTTATTTATATTTTTATTTTCCTTAGTGTCAAGAACAATTGTTACTTTTCTTCCTTTTTGCAAATAAGTTACATCCTTTGATTTTATTTTCTTTCTATTAACTGTAATATCCTTGCCTTCCTTCAATTTTTGTATTAAGGGAGAATAAGGAATTTTTAATTTTGCCAATTTATTCTTATTAATTCTTAACTTATTTTTCTCAATAAAACTATAAGCTAAACAACTAGTTCCATGAAACATTTCTTCAGCTTCTACCTTAAAGTCCCCATTCTCAAATATAGTTCCTGAAGAAATTTCATTAACATTTATTTTTATTTTACCAACATGAACAAAAAGATCCATAATCTTATGAAAATATAACTTTGTTCCCTTTGGACCATAAATCTCCAGCTCCCTATTATAATTATTCAGGGCTAAAGTTTGTAAAAGGCCTGGAATTCCTAAAACATGATCTCCATGCCAGTGAGTAATAAAAAGTCTAGTCAATTTACAAGGATTTAATTTCACTTTTCTTATTTGCCTCTGAGTCCCTTCTCCACAATCAAAAAGAATACTCTCATCCTTATATCTTAAAAAAATGCTAGGATGATTCCTTCTAATTGTAGGCACTGCACTTCCCGTTCCCAAAAATACAATTTCAACTTTCTCAGTCATTTTATCAAATAAAGTAATTAATTTTAGTTTATATATGTTAATAAAAAGAGATAATTAAAAATAAAGTAATATCCTATTAGTTGTTATCAAAATCAGTTGACATTAACTATAAGTTAATAAAATTACCATTAGCCTCAATAGACACAAGAATTATTCAGTTACCGTGTCTCATGAAAACCAAAAAAACTGAAATTAATCTTTCAAGACCGTTGATGCTGGTGAAATAAAAACGATTGTATCTCCCCTTAAGAAGGTTAAACCAATGTTTCTTTTCAATTCATTTCCCTGCATCTCTTTTGCATTATCCAACACAATGTTTATGTGGATATCAAAAGCTAACAGAGTTCCAACAAGCTGTTTCTCGCTCTTTAGCTGTACAAGGATTTCCTTACCTTTTGAATTGTTCAAAAGATCAAGCGGTCTTTCAATTCCGTTAACCATAATCTCTTTTCTAGAAACAACTTTTTAAATCTTTGCTTGATTAAAAGATTCATTCATCTCAGAAAGATATTTAAACCATATTTATCCTAGTTAATTTATGAAATTAGGTAGAAAGATTTCCGGAGGGAAATACAAGAAATCAAAAAAAAAGAAAAAGTACGAGCTTGGCAAACATAAAAGAGTTGTTGGCTTAAGAGATACTAAGCAAAAAAAATTAAGAGTCAGAGGGGGAAATATAAAAGTTGTTCTTCTTTCTTCAAATGAAATTAATGTTATAGATCCTAAAACTAAAAAGTCAAAAAAAGCCAAGATAAAAAATGTTCTTGAAACTCCATCTAATAGGTTCTTAGCTAGACAAAACATAATCACTAAAGGTGCAATTATAGAAACAGATATGGGGAAGGTAAAGGTAACAAACAAACCATCTCAAGAAGGAAGCGTTCAGGGAATTCTTATTGAATAAATATTTTTTCTATTTATTTAGTTCTAAAAAAGAGTGAGACGAAAAATTTATAAATTCAGCCCACAAAATGGGGCATAATTTATTTCAACTTAACAGTAAATATTGGTGTGTATGAGTTCATTCCTTTATTTGGTTCGCTTTTGTACAATCCAAAAGATTCAATATTGATTTCTATAGGTTTTATGTCTTTATACTTTTCTTTCGAATCTTTAAAATTCGGAGAAAGAACTTCTTTTCTAATAAGAGTTATATGTGGATTGAACTTTTCAGTGGTTTCCAATTTAGTTATCTTCTTAATTTCTTCATATAATGCTTTCAATTTTGAATCGTCCTTGAAACCTAGTGCGTAAAGTTCTGGTTTATCATTTTTAGGGAAAGCAATTAATTTATCTCCTTCAAGTTTAAACTTAGAAAAAGAAAAAACAGATAATTCTTTTTTTAGAATATTAACTTCAGTTTCAGATAGGTCTTTGTAAAAAATTAAAGTAATATGATATTCTTTGGCTTTAGACAGTCCAGACTTATTTGGCAAGTCTATTTTATTAAATTCCCCGCCATAATTATTGATATTAATTCCAATGAAGCATCTCATAATTAATCCAAACGATTAGATATTATAAAACATTCCATTAATTTCTTACGTTGTGCCCCCATTTCGAAATGCCTAAAAAATTATGCCCCAGAAACTGGGCATTAATTTTATAAATTCGAGCCCAAAACTGTCCCATAATTTATTTCTTGTTATAAAAATTTGCCCCTAACTTTTTTGTAAAATTGAGGGTTAACTTTATTCCAATCTTGTGCATTTATAAAATTTGTATAGAACATCTGGTTTTTCAGCATCCAAACTTAATTGACTTGCAGGTATATCAGAATGCACTTCATAACTTCCAGGTCTACAATTACTGATTCCTAAATTTCCTCTTAAGTTAATTGTTTCTCCTTCTTTAAAAGTTAGTTGTCCTTTCCAATTTTGAAGATAGTGGTTAGCTCTATCTATAAAATCTAATACCGTTAAAATTTCTAAACTTCTCGGAGTCATTTCAACCATCTATAAAACTATCAACATTTCTATTTAAAATTAATTATTATCAAATATACTATATAAAACTCATAATTTTGCACAGTAAATTATGAGACAAAACTGTCCGCTAAGTTTATAATTTAATTTTTTACTACTAAAAACTAAAAAAACCTAATAGAAAGATTTAAAAAGCTTTGCCAATTTGATTTATAAATCTTATCATTAAATCTAAAAACTAAAAACTAAAAATCTAATTACAATGAGTGTTAAAAGATGTCCAGAATGTAACAGCACAGACCTTTTCTACGACGAAGAAAAAGGAGAAGTTATCTGTAATGAATGTGGTCTTCTTATCGAAGAAAAAATGGTTGATACAGGAATTGATCTTTCTGGTAAATTTGATAAATCTGAGAAAAAAGGACGTGGAGGAGCTCCAATGTCAATGCAAAAATTTGATAAAGGACTTACAACAAATGTCGGAGAAATTTCAGATATTTACAAATTAGATACAAAACAAACAAGAAAATTCTTAAGATTGAAAAAATGGCAAGAAAGAGTTTCAACTAGCATAGAAAGAAATCTAAGATTAGCTATGGCAGAACTTAGAAGAGTTTCGTCATATCTTAACTTACCAACAGTAGTTGGGGATGAAGCAGCTAGAATTTACAATTTTGTTCTTCAAAGAGGATATGTTAGGGGAAGATCAATGGAATCTGTTATAGCTGCATGTATATATGCTGCATGTAGATCATATAACATACCAAGAACTCTAGATGAGATTGCTCAGGCATCGGACATGGAAAGGAAAGAAATTGGAAGAACTTATCGTTTTATTATAAGAAAACTAGTAATCAAAGTCACTCCAAGCTCTCCTAATGATTATATTTCAAGATTCTCAAGTATTCTTCATCTTTCACCTAAAACTCAAAATCATGCCCTTAAAATTCTTAAGAAAGCAAATGAAGAAGAGTTAACAAGTGGAAGAGGGCCTGCAGGAATTGCAGCAGCTGCTTTATATGTAGCAGCTCTTCTAAATGATGAGAAAAAAACTCAAAGAGAAGTTGCAGATGTTGCAGGAATAACAGAAGTTACAATAAGAAACCGTTACAAAGAGTTAATAGAAAGACTTGGACTCGAAGATAAAATGAAAATTAATGAGTTAGAAAAGAAAAAAAACAAGTGAATAATAAAGTAAATTCTTACAATTAAAATTTCTTAGTAATCTTAAAATATTAGTGTCACCACTTAAGTAAGGTAACTTACCGAAAGATTTAAATACCACTACATAGTGATGTCATTATCTTAAAATAATGGCAAAATGAAAAAGTTTTCAAAATTATTAACAGTATTAATGGTATCATTTTCTTTAATCTTAGTTTCAGCTTCTTTACCTTTAGTAAGTGCTGAAATTATATGGTCGCTACCAACAGAAGTTCCGTTCTATATTGATGGAAATAATACTTTCCCAAATCAAACACTAATAATCAATATTATAAGTCCTCAGTCTAAAACTTACAAATCAGAAACATTCCCTATGATTGTCCCTTTAAAGGTTGTGACAAATTTAAATGCATCTTGTTACTATTCATTAGACAATTCTAACTGGGTTTCTCTTGGAAAAAATCTTGTTTTTGAAAGAAGTTTAAGTGTAAATAAAGGAAGCCACACACTAACTGTTTGGTGTAGGGCTGGTAACCAAGAATCTGTAAAATCTGTAAACTTTAAATCTATTGATAAAAGTTCTTTCAATAATTCATATACAAAAGATAAACTAGCTGAAGAAGAAGAATATGAAAGAAATCTTAAAACAAATAAATACGGTGAATGGATTTGCATAGATAAAAGATTACAGAGAACAGTAACAATAAACGGGCTTCAGGATGTTGAATATGGTCAGATATGTGGATTTGAACTTGGCGCTAGTGATAGAGAAAAAATAAATCTTAGTATTTTAATAATTATACCCTTAATTTTCTTGATACTTATACTAATAGTAATAACTCTTATTGCATTAGCAATATCTAGAGATTAGAGTTTAAAATAAAATCAGATAATTCTCCTGCATAAACACTTTCTAAATCATAATTTTCTAAAGTTAGCAAATTATCATCTGGCTTTCCCCCAATCTTGTTCCAATTAAGCCTCATATATTGATTTGGTTTATAATCAGGATATTTTTTAGAAAATTTGGAAAAAGTATCTTGTTGCATCTTACCAGCATTAGCATTTGCAAACTGATGTGTAAACTCAATATCAACAACCTTTCCATTATTGTCATAAATTACTTTTGTAACAGCAGCAACATGTGAATTTCCTTCAAAAAACATAACATCACCAGGCTCTAAAGCATTAAAATCAACTTCTACTCCTCCATTATCTCTAATTTTAGATGGTAATTTTCTTGCATCAAAACCTCTTGTACTTCCAAAAAGTTGCTCTAAATCATTATCCTCTAAATTATACACTCCTTGCATAACACATCTAAAATTAGCTCCACATCTACTTGGAGTTTTGTAATATTTTGACTTATATGCCTGTTCTATTGTTCTTTGAATTATATGTTTATCAACCTCTATACTTTTGATTCCACCATATAAATTTCCATAAACACTTATTTCTTTTTCATTATTAAACAAAAAATTAGCTGGTATGTATCCTTTATTCTCGCTTAATGGAAAAATCTCCTGCTCAAAAATTGCTATGTTATTAACAACCATATAATTATATTTCCAATTTCCTAAAATAACATTACCATTACCAGAAATATGATTAAAATTTATTCCATGAACACTGTTACTAAACTCAACTAAAGCTCCTTGAGGTTGTACAACAACATTATCTGGATAAAAATTATGTGTTTTTCCTGATAAGAAATCCTCCCTTAATTTTACAAGAGTATTAACTCCAATCAGCCCATCTTGTTTTAATCCTTTTGATTTTTGATAATTTTTAATCAAAGAATCAATTTGTTTACCATCATAAGTATTTTGAATGTTAAGCATGTTTTTTATTTCTAAAGGAATGTTATTAGAATCAAAATAACCCTTATCTGGAATATCCAATTTAGGAAAACCATACATTGTCGAAAGAGTTTCAGGTCCTATGATTCCATCTATAGCTAAATTATTTTCTTTCTGAAATTTAAGTATTTGTTTTTTAGTATCTTGAGAATAACTTTCTACATTACTACTTACTCCAAAATAATTATTAACCCATCTATAATCTTCTCTACCTAATGGAAGGCTAACAGGATAGCTTAATTCTTTAATATCACTAGATACTCCTAAACTTGAAATATATCTAAAACCCTGTCCATTAATTAAAACGCTCTTTTTATCGTGATCAAAAAATACAAAATTTCCTTCACACTTATATAAGCAAGTATCTTCCCCATAAGAATCAATTACAACTCTATTAATTCTTGTTTTATATCCTTTAGCCACATATACCCCTTCCTTATTGTAAAATAAACTTCCTTCGTTCAGAACATTACCATCTGGAAGCTTAACATCCTTTCCTTTAATTTCAACAAGACCATTACTTATTAAGGGATTTTCTTCTAGTGTTGCTCCTTCAGAAAGTTCCATATCTATTTTGCTTGGTCTTGCAATAACTCCCTTAAGGTATTTGACTTTAGTATTTGCAGGAGCATTTATAATATTGTCATTGAAGTTATACACTCCACCATTCTCATTTACTAAAAATCCAGCTGAAAAAATACTTCCAAATTTATCTATTGAAATATATGAATCTCCTTCATTACTAGGAACAATATTTTCAAAATTTATTTTCTTGCCACTGGATTTTTCTATAATTGAAAAAGCTCCGTTTTCCTTGTTAAATGAAAGTATACTCACTCCGTTATCTGTCTTTTCTATATCTATATTTTTAGCTAAAAAATTTAAATTATCATTGTCAAAAAAAGAACTTATATCAAGTTCAACATTATCCTTCAAACTTACGATTCCACTTTCAATAGTTCCATCTTCATTAAATTTAACTTCTTCTTTTATTTCAGCATCTCCGCTATCAACCAATGGCTTAATCTTATTGTAAAAATTAATAATTTTACCAAGTGAAGGATTACCTTGAGAAATCTGATTTAACAAAGTCTGACTCACAACACTTACTATCTTTTGTGTTGCACATCCAGCAGGATTGCTTACACAAAAAGCAGCATTCACAATACTATTAACAGCCTGTCCTGCAGAAGGATCAATAAAGCTCAATCCTTGTGTTCCAAGACTGGCAATTATGTTTGCAGAAACCAAACCTAAGCAAACTATTAAAATCAAAAAGGTAAAAACAAGTTTAATTTTCATTTTCACTCCTATAAAATTTGTGTGCAAAAGAAAAAATTTCTACCTTATCATTGTTATTTTTGTTTAATTGATAAACAATTACATATTCACTCTCATTTACCCCTTTAGCCTCATTATTACCAATATTCAAATCATTCTCTTCAGCTAATGTAGAAATACAAGATAAGCAAATAGCATTCTCATATTCAAGCTGAATGTCTGTTAGCTCAATTGAAAGAAAATATAATAAAAGATAGTTAGTTTCCTTTTCAACATTAAATTCTCTTAATAATATCTGTTTCTCTCCTAAATTAATAGAAACTGGAAAATTTAGTTCTATTTTAACTTGATCAATATTAAGTATACTTTTAAGACTAATACTCTCAACATTATAACTTAAATTAGAATTTATCTCATTTAAAGAATCAAAATCAAGGCACTCTTCAAAATTATTCCTTACTGATAAGCTCAATTGGTCAGATAAATCTTCTTCAGTTAGTATTTTTTTACTCTTATCTAAATAATAAGGAATATTCCGTGATAAAGTTAAATTCTCAGATTCATAATAAATAGAATTATCAGGAGTTATAAAATACCCTCCTTGCAGTCCATTGTAAAACAAAGCCTTATCTAATGCTTCTTCTAAGCAAAAATTAACATAATTTTCTATAATAATAGCTTTTTCATCCTTGCCCATAAATGTCTCTGATAAGAAATCCCGAACACCATCATTTAAAGTAAAAACAGCAATAACTCCTGCAACTAAAACTATTGCAATAATAACAAATACTGTAACCTGCCCTCTTTTTTCCATATTATCTTATTATATTATTATCTTTTTATCTTATTTTAATAAGCTATATACAAAATAAATAAAAACAATATATAAATTCTATTAAATAGTTAAATAGAAATTAAAGCTTTAAATATAACCAATATTTTCTTGTGAAAGGAAAGTTGATAAGAAGAACCTTAGTTCTTTTTATAATTAATAGTAGTTAGTAAGGAGATGTCATAAGAAGAACCATGGCTTGTGAAAGGAAAGTTGATAAGAAAACCATTGGTGTTCTTATGCGGGTGTGCCAGAGTGGTCAAATGGGGTGGACTCAAAATCCACTAGCTTAGTGCTTACATAGGTTCGAATCCTATCACCCGCATTTATATGATTCGAAAGGTTCGAATGTTTTTATTCGTAAGAATAAATAACTCCCAAAATCGTTTGATTTTTAGGACCTATCACCTGCATTTAATTAATCAGAAAAGCAAAGGTCATTAACTTCATTGGCGTGCCTGATTCTAAAATCCTCATTTCTTATACTTGGTTTTTCATATAATTCCATAAATACTCTTGTCGCACTACTAATAGTTGTTGTCCTGACTAAATTATCATAAGCAGGTTTATGAGATCCTCCTCCATATTCTCCACTTCCCTGCAATTCATGTATAATAAAATCTAGTTGTGTTTGAAAGTCACTTGCTAATTTATTTTGTGAATTAGCAAAATTATCTAAATTTGTTCTTCTAATACCTTGCCATTGTGCAATTCCATAAGAAGCTCCATTATCCCCTAATTCTGTTGTATTTAAAATTGAAGATTCTTGCAATAAATTACCAATAATAGCAGAAGTATGAATTTGATTATATCCCTTATCAACAAAATAACTACATGCAAATAAAATTTTTTGATTAAGTGTTGATAATTCTGGAGTTATAATTTCTTCTTCAACTGGTTCTTCTGGAGTTACAGGAGTTTCAGCTTCAGCAGCTTCCTCTCTTTTTTCACTCTCAATCTTTTTTTTATTTATCCAGTCATTCTCAGCAATAGCTCCGTAAAC
>Ga0208958_1001630_pt1 | contig 21648 bp, 20 predicted proteins | sample RifOxyB1_FD_184032 | JGI IMG/M metagenome (GOLD analysis project Ga0208958, IMG submission 184032) | Soil microbial communities from Rifle, Colorado - Rifle Oxygen_injection B1 (SPAdes) | ecosystem: Environmental > Terrestrial > Deep subsurface > Rock core/Sediment | place: Rifle, Colorado... | reverse complement strand
ATCAACGCCGTGGTTTATTTCCAGGTCGTCAAACCGGCAGACGCCATGCTCAAAGTACAAAACTACACCTACGCCATTACTCAGTACGCCCAAACCGCACTCCGGGATGTAATCGGAGGAGTCGAGTTAGATACTTTACTGGCGGAGCGTCAGAAAATTTCCGACGAAATTAAATTATTGGTTGACAATGAAATCGCCAATTGGGGCGTTGACGTGGTTTCGATTAAAATTCAGGACATTGAATTGCCGGCCGATATGAAACGGGTCATGGCACTCCAAGCCCAGGCAGAACGCGAACGCCGGGCTGCCATCATCAGAGCTCAGGGTGAATTAACTGCCTCCGAGAATTTGAACAAAGCCATGTCTCAGTTGTCTCAATCCGGCGCGATTTCCCTGCGCACCCTACAGACCATTGAAGCCACCACGGCCAACCCCGCCAACACTATAATCTTTGCCTTACCCACAGAAATCATGGAAGGCCTCAAACGTTTCAACGCCAAATAATTTCCCCCTATATTTTAGCTGCCAAACTTCCGGATTCCTTTTAGTCTGCCTGGTTACGAAGATCGCTACTTTACCGCCTGCAAAAAATCCTGTGCCAGTTGAGCCGTTTGGGCTGTGGCTTGGTAAAATTCTTTCCAGACGACCACAATGTTGGCTCCGTTAAAAGTGGCTCTTTGTACTTCCCGAATTGTGTCTCCTCCTGCAATTGAAATTAAAGTGTCGTATGTTGATTTGATTTTGTTAATTTGTAAGTAGGGGATTGGTTTGTCTTTATTAAACGTTTCTTCGTCCACACCACGGTGCAAAATTACCACATTGGGTAATTTTTTTAACCGTCTCAATATTTTCACAGGCATTTCCACGTTCATCATATCCACCATGCTGTCGATTTGAAGTTTGTTACAGGTTTCAATAAATGAGTTTAAAGTTTCTAGCGGAGCTTGTCCCAAGGCAATCGCTCCCGACGCTCCGGCTTGAAACACCATTGTGGCTTCGGTGCTTCCGCGGTCCATGGTCTTAAGATCTGCTACCACATACCCTCCCCACCAACTCACGATGTTTCGAATTCCCTGCCAGCCGAAATTCTTAATCAGTGGGGTTCCCGCCTCAACCAGGATTCGCTCATTTTTGGGCAATCTGCCAATTATGGCTCTCGCTTCACTCAAATCACTGTTTAACGCAACTTGTAAATACTTAAGTTTTCTATTCAACATTTCTGGCTAAAGCATAATTCAATTGACTTCCAACTTCAATTGCACCAATATTAGTCTACGATGTCGCTTTTCCATCATCTCTTCGTTCCGCACCATACCAACAATCAGAAAGCCAAGATCCTTCACTCGCCTTCACTGGCTATCATCATCGGAGTTTTTGCTCTCTTTCAGATTGTAATAGGGCATTTGACGGCTCGGTTTCCTTTAATTTTGGGTTACGCATCCCAGATTGCTCCGGCTGAAATTGTCCGCCTGACTAATATCGAACGTCAAAAGCAAGGTTTGCCGGCTTTGACTCTCAACTCCCAACTTTCCTCAGCTGCTCTGAAAAAAGCCTCAGACATGTTTGCCAAAAACTATTGGGCCCATGTCTCACCTTCCGGAACTCAGCCTTGGTTTTTTATCTCCCAGTCCGGTTATACCTATCGTTATGCCGGTGAAAACCTGGCCCGCGACTTTTCGGATCCGCAATCGGTAGTTACCGCCTGGATGAATTCACCTACCCATAAAGAAAACGTAGTTAATTCCCGTTACCAGGACATTGGTGTGGCGGTGATCGACGGAACTCTGGAAGGCCGTGAAACGACCCTGGTGGTTCAGATGTTTGGTACCAAACTGGAAGCTTTAGCCAAATCAACCGGGCAGACCGCCTCTATCGCGGTCAAGGCCCAGGAGCCTCAGGCAACACCCATCCCCACTCCTGTGCCCACCATTGCCGTGGCTGCGTATCCGGAAGTCGGGGCGGTTGCGATGGCCGAGCCGGTGTCCAAATCCCTAGTGCGGTCCTCACCGTACGAAATTACTAAGTTTGTATCATATGGCCTTCTGATTGTAATAATGGCCGTTCTTGCTGTAGACATAGTGGTAGCCAGCAGGCGCCGGCTTGTTCGCTGGACCAGCAAAAGTTTTGCCCATTTCATCTTTATTGGGATATTATTAATTGCCGCCACCACGATACTGCGTGGTCAGATAATTTAATTTATGTCACACTATACTTTCGAAAAAGATTTTTCCCGCCACCCCCTGCATTATTTTATTTTGCTCAGCTTTCTTATGGTTGGTCTGTGGGGAATCTTCTGGTTTTCATTCCTGCCGGCAATGCAGTTAAGTATTCTGGTGACCATGTCAATTTTTTACGTTGTATGGGGTATAATGCACCATCACGAACATAAAAATCTCAATTCTAAAATTGTGTTTGAGTATTTGTTGATTGCTATGTTTGCCATATTAATATTTGGTTCCTTACTCATCCGCACTTGAAACACCGACTTTTTACCAGCATCGAAATTCCGCCCGAAATTGTTTCCCGCATTGTACTTCTGCAAAAAAAGATTGATGCCCAGGGATTACCGATTCGTTGGCAGAAAAGTGAAAAACTTCACCTGACTCTAAATTTTTTGGGCCGGGTTGAAGAAGACAAAATTAACAATGTTAAAAATGCCATCAGCGATGTGACAGCCCAATTCAGTCGTTTTACGTTAAAACCCAGTTTTTTGGAAACCATGTATCAAAAACACGATTTTTCATTTATTTATCTGGCCCCGACCGGTGATTTGGAGACTCTTTCTCAGATTCAAAAGCAATTAAGTGTATCTTTTGGGGAGATGGATATTCCCCAGCCCAAAAAATTTCTGGCCCACATTACTATCGGATTCGTCCAAAAGTCGGACCCGGTATACACCAAGTCCGTTTTGGACACCATAAACGGACTTAATTTTGTTCCCATGTCAAAATTTGAAGTAGATTCCATTTCCTTGTTTGAGAGCTTTTTGGCCAAAGATACCAGCCATTTTCAGAAAATTGGACGGTTCATGTTAAGATAATCCTTACCGATGAAAGGCATTATCTTAGCCGGAGGCAACGCCACTCGGCTTCGACCGCTAACTAAGGTCACTTGTAAACAACTTCTCCCGGTATACGATCGTCCGATGATTTATTACCCCATAAACACTCTGGTTTCTTCTGGGATCAGGGACATTTTAATTATCGTTGCCCCCACCTACTCCGGTCACTTTCTAAATCTCTTGGGCTCGGGTAAAGAATTTGGAGCTAATTTTAGTTTTGCGATTCAGGACTCTCCTCGGGGCTTGGCTGACGCGTTTATTGTCGGTGAAGACTTCATCGCCAATGATAATGTAACCATGATCCTGGGAGATAATATTTTTGATCAGGATTTTTCCAAGGAAATTAAATCATTTAAATCAGGGGCCATGATATTTTCCAAACAGGTACCAGATCCGGAGCGTTTTGGTGTAGTGGAGTTTGATAAAAATCATAAAGTAATCAATATCGAAGAAAAACCGCAAAAACCCAAAAGCAACTACTGCGTCGTTGGCCTTTATGCCTATGATCCCCGATGCGTTCAATATGCCAAGGAGCTTAAGCCGTCGGCCAGGGGGGAAATTGAAATTACCGATTTGAACAATCGCTATCTAAGGGGCGGTGAGCTGAAGGTCAATCTTTTTGATGGATTATGGGAAGACGCCGGAACCTTTGACTCGCTTATACGAGTCAGCAATTACATGGCGTCTAAACAAAACAAACTAAAAAAATGAAACTATTGGTTACCGGAGGAGCCGGGTTTATAGGTTCCAATTTTATCCATTATTGGCTGAAACACTACCCGGAGGATTCGATTGTTAATTTGGATAAGTTAACCTACGCCGGTCACCTTTCTTCGCTAAAAGATATTTCTAATAATTCACGATATAAATTTGTCAAAGGCGACATTTGTTCTCAAAAGTTAACCGATTCTTTAATGGTCGATGTCGACACGGTGGTGCATTTTGCAGCCGAATCACATGTCGACCGGTCAATTCTTCACCCCTCCGAATTTGTCAGAAGTAATGTTTTGGGTACTCAGGTACTTCTAGAATCAGCTCTTAAAAACAAGGTAAAACGCTTTCACCTTATTTCAACGGATGAAGTGTTCGGATCACTTCCCTTAAATTCCCGAACCAAATTTTCCGAAAGCACACCCTACGATCCCAAAAGTCCTTATTCTGCCTCAAAATCCGCAGCCGATCACCTGGTCAGGGCATATTTCCACACCTTCGGATTACCGATAACCATCACCAATTGCTCTAACAATTTTGGTCCATATCAAAATCCGGAAAAATTCATTCCCAGAATGATCACCAATCTGATTTTAAATCAGAAGATTCCCATATACGGCGACGGCAAAAACGTTCGTGATTGGTTATACGTTGAAGATCACTGTTGGGCGATTGATTTGATTGTTCACAACGGCCGCCCGGGACAAACGTACTGTATCGGTGGTCAGAAAAAAGAGTTTTCCAATTTTGAAATTGCCCAAAAAATCATCAAACTGATGGGGATGGACAAATCGATGCTGGAATTTGTTGCTGATCGGCCCAGTCACGACCGGCGATATGCCGTTAATTGGAGCAAAGTTCACCGGGAACTTGGCTGGTCTCCTGCCAAAAACTTTGACGATCGACTCAAAAGCACTGTAGAATGGTACAGCAACAATAAGTGGTGGTGGATGCCTTTAAAAAAACAAGCTGAATCAATTTATCGAAAATGAATATCGCCAACACCAAACTGCCTGGAGTACTTGATATTACACGCCAAACATTCAAAGACGATCGAGGTTTTTTCCGGGAAGTATTTCATCTGGATGAACTTGAAGCAGCCATAGGCAAACAATTTCATCCGCTTCAAATGAATCATTCACGCTCACTGCCCGGGGTGATCCGAGCTTTGCATGCAGAAAGATGGAATAAGTTGATTTATCCGGTTAGTGGAAATATGTTGGCCGTTTTGGTGGATATTCGTCCTGATTCTCCCACTTTTGGTCAAACGGAAAAAATTACTTTTGATGAAAGCAACCGTCACGCACTCTATATTCCGGTGGGCGTTGCTAACTCGATTTGCGTATTAGGCGACCGCCCGGTCGAATATGTATATTTAGTGGATGCCTACTATACAGGTAAAGACACCACGGCAGTTGCCTGGGACGATCCGGAACTAGCCATCGATTGGCCGATCTCAAACCCCATTATTTCCGAACGGGATAAAAATAATCCAACCTTAAAACAACTATTTCCGGAAAAGTTTAAGTAGAAAATCTATGAAGTTGTTGGTCACCGGAGCAAGTGGACTGGTAGGTTCTCGTTTTTTGGAATTAACCAAATACAACAAATCGCTTCTTACTCCGGATCTGCCCGAGTTTGATTTAACAAGCCCCAAAACAGTACATAATGTCGTTCAGACTTTTAAGCCCGATGTGATAATTCATTTTGCTGCTTTTACTGATGTCACCGCGGCCGAAAATCAAAAAGGGGACAAATCGGGACTCTGTTGGCAGGTCAACGTTGTCGGCACAAAAAACCTGCTTACCTCTGCCAAAACAGCAGCTGCTAAATTTATTTACATATCAACGGACATGGTTTTCTCCGGATCAACATCTGACCCTGGTCCATACACAGAGGATCATCTCCCTGAATCCAACCCCGACCATCTGACCTGGTATGGGTATTCCAAGGCTATGTCAGAGGAGTTAGTTCGACAGGCCCGGGAAACAGTTGTGAGAATTATTTATCCTGTCCGCTCAAGCTTCCCAGCCAAACTGGATTACCTTAGAAAACCGTTATCGCTTTTCGATCAGGGTAAGTTGTACCCGCTTTTTTCCGATCAGCAGATTTCAATTACTTTTATAGATGAACTTTGTCTGGCCCTGGACAAAATAATCACTATAAAAAAACCGGGCATTTATCATGTCTCCTCCGGTGATACCACAACTCCGTATGATCTGATTTCTTATCTCATTAAAAAAGCCAGGGGAAAAGAGAGCGTGGTGCAAAAATCCTCGCTTATGGACTTTTTAAAAACCGCTTCCAACCCGAACCGCTACCCGATTTACGGAGGCTTATCAGTTCAAAAAACAGAAACGGAGTTGGGTATTAAATTCAGCTCTTGGCATCAGATTGTCGATCAGATTGTTGCCTCCACTGCTTAATTTTTTTGTGGTCACCTGACAGTAGAACATCCGGAACTTTCCACCCTCTATATTCTTCGGGCCTGGTGTACTGCGGATACTCCGTTTCACCTTCATTTTCATGAGACTCTTCATAAAGCGACTCTTCATTTCCCAACACTCCCGGAATCAATCTCACCACCGCATCCACGATGGTCATGGTCGGTAATTCTCCACCCGACAATACGTAATCTCCGACAGAAATCACTTCATCTGCGATGTTTTCATGGACCCGATGGTCGACCCCCTCATAATGGCCGCAAATAATAATCAAGTGTTGATTGGTCGCCAGATGTCCGGCTTTTGCTTGGGTAAATTTGGATCCTCCTGCATCAGTCAGAATTACTTTGGAACCGTCTTTTTTCAATTCGGTTACCGCTTTATCGATAATATCTACTTTCATCACCATTCCGGCCCCGCCACCATAAGGCCGATCATCGACTGTTTTGTAATTATCAACCGTCCACTTTCTTAAATCGTGAATTTGTATGTCTACCAATCCTTTTTCTTTAGCTCTTTTGACTATCGAAAAATCAAACGGGCCGGAAAACATTTCCGGAAACAGGGTCAGAATATCAATTTTCATACAATGATTATATAATCAAATTTACATGAAAGTAGTCATAATCATCCCTACCTACAACGAAAAAGAAAACACCCAGCGGATGATTAAGGCTCTGTCTAAAATCGTCCCCATAGTCAAAGACCACACTCTTGAAGTTTTGTATGTTGACGACTCAAGCCCGGATGGTACTGCTGGCGTGGTTGAATCTGAAATGAAAAAGTATCCCTGGCTGCATTTGTTATCCGGCAGCCCCAAAAAGGGTCTCGGAGTAGCCTACGCCAGGGGAATGGCCTATGCCATGAAGCAGTTATCAGCCGACTATTTGATGGAATTTGATTCCGATTTTCAACATCCCCCCAGAGACATTCCCAGAATGGTCAATGAGATTGACCATGGTTACGATTACATAATCGCTTCTCGGTACGTTCCCGGCGGTTCAGTTCCGGCCAACTGGACTATCGACCGGAAGGCAGTCAGCCTGGTGGGTAATTTAATAGCCAGGATAGGATTACTAATTCCCCAGGTCCACGATTGTACCGGAGGTTTCAAGCTTTCCCGGGTCAAAGGATTTATGGATGAGTTTGACTTCGACACGTTACTATCCAAAAAATTCGCCTACAAAATCCACCTCCTGGCTTACATGGTCGTTACCAAAAAAGCCAAAATTAAAGAAGTCCCCTTTAGTTTTGAAAACCGGATTGTCGGTAATTCTAAATATTCCACTAACGAAATGAAGGAATCTCTGAAGGTAATTTTACTTTTCCAGCTTAAAAACCCTTCGATTATTAAATTTTTCAAATTCGGGGTAGTCGGTGGGGTTGGATTTTTAGTTAACCTTTTTGGTTTAAGATTCTTCAATGGAGTCTATCAGCAGTTTTCCTGGCCGATTGGGTTAGTAAACTTTGTCGCCAATGCCACAGCTGCCGAAATTTCCATCATTTCCAATTTTATTTTCAATAATCTCTGGACCTTTTCTAAAGAAAAAATCACCAACCCCGTTCAATATATCTCTAAATTCTTTGCGTTTAACTTTTCTTCTATCATCGGCGGAATATTGGTCCCGTCCTTTATTATCGGCGTCGGCACTCAAATTTTCGGGGATCAGTATCGGGAAGTATTTTTAATTCTGGCTCTGTTTGGTTTCACTGTCCCCTTCAATTGGTTTGTTTACAACAAGTTCATTTGGGGCAAGAAGAACTTAAAGTAGAGGTCCCCAGTTGGCAATAGACAGGGTATTATTGGAGACGAAGTTGATCGTATATAAAAATAGCGGAATTATGGATGCAATCAGCAAAACTCTGATTTCCTTTTTGGCAAACATCTCCGAAAAACCCAAAAGCACTACCGGGACCAAAGGCAAGCTATAACGGCTGATGTCCCGATGACTGACAAAAAGCAGGGATGTATAAAAAACCAATCCGAACATTCCCCACACCAGATCTTTTTTCAATGCATAGTACACTCCCAGCCCTGCCAGCAGATATATCCAAACCACGTCCTCCAACCAAAAACTTCCCACCCAAGCCTGGGTTGAGTCAAACACCCTAAACGGCAGAGTTTGTAGATGAATGTTGTCTCCCGTATGAAAATACGCCCAAAAATCTCCGGTTCTTAAATAATAAAATCCGAACAGTCCCACCAGAGTCATTCCCATGATAATCAGTACCGGCCAGATTCGCATTTCCCATTTCCTGGTCTTTAAAAACTGCACGATCTGAAAAATAAAATAGGTCAGAAGAAGCAGTACTCCGGGACTTTTAGTCAGAATTGCCAGCGATCCCAGAACTGCAGCCAGTAAGAAACTTCTTTTTTTAAACAGCAGTAGTGAGCCAGCCGTCAGGGCAATAAATAATGTTTCCGGACTGCCGACGCTTCTAACCGCCCACATCCTTGGCCACCAAAATAACCACGCCAAAGCCAGCCAGAATCCACTCTTCCATTTTAATGTTTCAGCCGCCAGGTAAATTATTACGGCTCCGGCAATAGTGGCCAACACGTTTACAGCCACCATAGCCTGGGGATAAGTTGGGCCTAATTTAGCAATCCAGCTGATCAAAAGGGGATACAGTGGGAAATGTGCCGGATAATATTCCAAAGGCAGGGAAAAATCGAAATTCTTTCCTAACGCCTCTTTGTTGTACCAGGTTTTTGCTACAGCTATGTAGTAGGGCCCATCGTAATTACTATATATAGTCTGCATATCCAGCCTCACCCAGATTGCCACCGTACTAATTAATACGGTCAGAATCAAAAGCCAAATCTCTTTTCTAATCTGCATACCTTGATAATATCACTTGCCTGGCTACGATCACCAATCCCGCTCCTCCGGCCAGCAAACTAATTAGATTTGCCAATTTGTTTACTAAGGGTTCGGAAAGCCTGCTTTCGATGACATGATCGCCGGGTTCAACCCAAAAGGCTAAAGTTCCCAGACTAAACTGATCATAGGGACTGATTAGGTCAACTTTTTTTCCGTCAACGGTTACCTCCCATCCCGGCCAATAATGTGTTTTATCGTTTACAATACTCCGGCTTTGGGCCAAAACCGTAAGCTTGTGGTAATTAGTTTTCCAGACCACATTTTTAGCCTCTGCATTCCCGTAGGTTACCGTGGCAAAATTATAAGGGTTGGCTTCTTGCCTGATGTCGTGCCATATCGGGGTCTCTTCCAAAAGCATAGTCAGCGTGCCCGGATAGCCAATGGATGTATCCGCAGGATTTTGGTACGGAAAATACCTTTTAACGTTCCAATAACCCTGACTGGATGCAATCACTATCACGATTATCAAACTACCCCAAAACCATTTCGTTTTACTTTGCTTTACTAAAAGCCCCACCCCGAAACTGGCCACCAGACTCACTACTCCCAGAAGTCTCCAGGGAAATTGCAAAGCTTGAAGAAGTGATACGCTTTTCCAAACGGGTAAACTTATAGGCAGCATTAAAAACAACATCACCAGAAAAACTCCTAAAAAGTATCCGGCCTCTTTTTTCATTTCCATTTTTTTGGCTTTTACGGCTGCAATGCCCAGTGCCAGAATTCCTACCAGGCCAAACCAGCCTATTTGGATTGACATGGGATCCTTGTCTAGTTCCTGATAAGCTGCAAATCCCCAGGGGGAGTAAATTAGCTTAGGAATGTCAGTAAAATACTGTGTCCGTAAAAAGTATTCCCCGATTTGTTTTAAGTAGGTCAGATTTCTGTGAGCAAATACCGGGATGATGTAAAAACTACAAAGCACGTACCCCCAAACAGTAGCCAAAATTATTTTCTTTTCCTTTTTTAAAATACCGTATCCTAACCAAACAACGGAAAAAATAAACCCGTAGAACTGATGGCTGAGTATCACCACGGCTATCGAAATTGCCGCGGCAAACGTCCGTTTCCAGGTCGGATTTTGTGCTAGCCTGTCCAGGGCATACAAGGAAAACGGTAAAAAACTCAACGCGATTGTTTCACCTATCGCTCCTCTGACGTATACATTTGCAAAATGGTATGGAAAATAAGCGTATGAAACCGCGGCCGTTAAAGCCGGCCAATTCCCCAGCTTGTCCTTAAGCCATAGGTAAACTCCTACAGCTCCCAGCGGAAAACTCAACATCATTACCAATTTGTATGCCAGCAGCCCATCAGCCCCCAGAAACATAAAAACCGAGGTCAGGTAATAGGGGAGCGTGTATGTGAAAGTAAAGGTCGGTTGCCCCAGGCCATAGTCCAGTCTTTTGGCCCAACGCACTGGAAAATGTCCGTCCTTAAGAGCATTGTAAAATTCCTGAGCTCTGAAGACGGCCGCTTCAGTATCGTGCCCCTCAATCATTCCTATGTGTCTTAAAGCTTTATATGCCGGAAATGTCAGTGCCACAAATGCCACCAGCACCATTAGTTTTTTCCACATAGGCTGATTATAGTAAATCCCGGCCTCCTTGTGATAAACTTGTCCCGTCATGAGCTTCAAAATTGAGGAACTTTCGGTTTTTCTCCCGGCCTACAACGAAGAAGGCAACGTCGAAAATACCAGCAAACAGGTCATAAAAGTCTTACAAAAAATTGCTTCTAAATGGGAATTAATTATCGTGGATGACGGATCAAGAGATAAAACCGGAACCATTGCCGACAAACTGGCTGGTCGCGACAAACACGTTAAAGTTGTCCATTTAAGGCCCAATCGCGGCTATGGGGGAGCCCTCAAAGCCGGATTTGCCACGTCCAAATATTCCTGGGTGGCTTTTATGGACATTGACGGTCAGTTTGATTTTGCAGAAATCTCCAAGTTTATCGATGTTCAAAAACAAGTCCGGGCAGACATGGTTTTAGGCGTCAGGCTCAACCGGGCAGACCCGTTTGTCAGAAAGCTTTTTACTTTCGTCTGGTCAAAACTTCTACCCCGCCTGCTTCTCGGATTAAGAGTGACTGATTATTCCTGCGGCTTTAAGTTGATCAGAAAGCAGGTTTACGACAGCGTTTTACCTTTGGTGGGTGAGGAAAAAGTCACTCAGATTGAATTTTTAACCAAAGCCCAACGCCGGGGATATCGCTTTGCTGAAGTAGGCGTAAATCATTTTCCCCGTTATTCAGGCAAGCAAACGGGGGCCGATTTGAAAGTTGTATTAAGAAGTGTTCGTGACTTGCTCAAACTATGGTACCGTTTGCTGTAGGCAGAAGAATCGAAATACTGGCGATTGTGTTGGTTTTAATCCTGGCCGCTTTCTCGCGTCTGTACAGAATCGGGGACTATATGACATTTTTAGGTGACGAAGGTCGGGATGCCATTGTTGTTAGAGACATTGTGTTGGGTCGCCATTTTCCCTTAATAGGTCCGGGTACTTCCGTTGGCAGCATGTACCTGGGGCCTCTTTACTACTACCTGATTGCCCCGTCGCTATTTATATCTGACCTCTCACCTGTTGGCCCGTCAGTATTTGTAGCCATCCTGGGCATAGCTACCGTTGCCATGATTTTGTACATCTCCAAAGACTGGTTTGGCTTTATTCCGGCTATAGCTATTTCCACCCTTTACGCAATTTCTCCGGTAGTAATCATCTACTCCCGTTCGTCATGGAATCCCAACGTCATGCCCTTTTTTGCACTGTTAACCATGTTTTCCGTATACAAAATCTGGCAGTCCCAAAACTGGCGCTGGTTAATCGTCACCGCAGTATCACTTGCATTCGTTCTCAATTCCCATTATCTGGGTTTGTTGTTACTTCCGCCCGTTTTCTTTTTTATTCTTATCTCCAAAAATCTCCTCCCGTCTAAACGACTGATTATTAAATCATTGGCGATTTTCTGCTTTCTGATGTCTCCACTGCTGTTTTTCGATATCCGTCATTCCTGGACCAACTTCACCGCCCTGAAAACATTTTTTACCAATCGCGAAACGACAGTCAATCTCAAAGCCTATAAGGCCATTCCCAATATTTGGCCGATTTGGCAGGATGTAAATACTTCTCTTCTTGCCGGAGGTCAAAAACAGTTAGGTCAGATTGTGTCCGTTGCCTTACTGTCATTTTCGCTGGTTTTATTAATTAAACAACTGGCAACCAAAACCATTGACCCAAAATTTGTTTTCATTCTGGTTTGGTTACTGTCCGGCCTGGTGGGACTGGGTCTTTATAAACAACACATTTATGCACATTACTTCGGATTCATTTTTCCCGCCCCTTTCTTTTTACTGGGGTATTTCTTTTCCGCAGCCAGAAAAAGCAATTTTGTATTAAAGGTTTTGTTGGCCGTCCTATTTTTGATTATCTTGGCAGCGATGATTCAAAGCCATCCCTTAAGATCATCACCCAATCGCCAACTTTTTCTTACTCAAAGAGTCTCTCGCTATATAACCGAACAAAGCGGAGGTCAGCCGTTTAATTTGGCCCTGCTGGCCAAAAGTAACTACGACGCCGGATATCGCTACTTTTTCTATCTCGAAAACAGTCCCTACTTTACTATTCATCAAAAAATTACGGACCAGCTATTCGTAATTTGCGAACTTGAATCAAGAGCAGCCTGTGAACCTATCAACAATCCGTTGTGGGAGATAGCCTCCTTTGGTTGGGCCAAAATTGACGTTGAATGGGAGCTTGCCGGTGGCGTACGCATTTTCCGCTTAGTTCATAACCCAACCGGATCATGAAGCTCATAAATCGGATCATTTCACATCGGTTTTTTGTTCCTGTATTGCTCCTGGCAGCTTTGTTTCTGCGCGTTTACCGATTAGGAGCCTTGACCGGTTTTTACTTTGATCAGGGTCGGGACGCCAAAATTATTTGGGATCTCTGGCACTCGGGTAAATTCTTTTTGATCGGACCGACTACCGGGATTGAGGGCATATTTTTGGGACCGTTCTATTATTACCTGATCGCCCCTTTCTATTTAATTGGAAACGGTAATCCGGTAATAGTCTCAATTGCTTTGGCTGTCATAAACGTTCTGGGCATTTACGTTATTTACAAAATAGGCAAAGAGTTTTTCAGCCAGTCAGCCGGTCTTTTGGCCTCAACATTCGTCGCGTTTTCACTTCCCCTGGTACAGGCTCATCGTTGGCTTTCAAATCCCACTCCACTGCCTCTATTCTCCGCCACCAGTGTCTGGATGCTTCTTAAAATTATCACCGGCTCAACAAGTCCCCTGGTTTGGTCGGTTTTAGGTCTGTGCCTGGGATTAGGTCTTCAGCTTGAAGCCGCCTCAGCCGTATTTTTCCTTCCGGCTACTTTATTAGTCTTTTTGATATTCCGAAAAAATATTAATTGGAGTCTTAACCTGCTGCATCTGATTTTCACTTTTTCACTGACTCTGATTCCCCAGCTGTGGTTCAATTTTCGCCACGACAACATTCTGTTTGCTGCCTTTGCCAGGTTTTTATTGGCCGAGAAAAGTTTTACCCCGGTTCTTAGTGACTTCTATCGTCAGCGTTTATTTTTTTACTTTGACACTTTTTCTCAGAAATTCTTTTTAGACCGCAATCTGGCCATTCCGTTTGGCGTCATTTTGTTAGTGGCCTTTTTGCTGACTTTCAGGAAATTTAAAAAAGTTTTTTGGGGCCTCACCATTATCTGGGTTACCCCGTTAGTCTTTTTGTTGTTTTATCACGGCAACTACGGCTTTGTTTGGGATTATTACTTCACCGGAATCTATTCCATATTCGCTTTATTTGCCGCCGTAGTTTTGACTGCTGCCGCCGGGCAAAATAAATTATTCAGAAATGTAGTCGGGGCAGTTGTGGTGGTATTTCTGGTCACCAATGTATTTCATTTGCGAAACTATCTGTCAGCCGGAACCGATGGGCCGACTACTGTAGTGTTAGAACCGTCACTAGCAGCAGTCGATGCGGTTTACTCGGATGCCGGCGATAAACCTTTCAACGTTGACGTTTACGTCCCTCCGGTCATACCTCATGCCTATGACTACCTGTTTTTATGGCGTGGGCACACCAAATATCAAAAGCAACCCAATTCTGACCTGCAACCGCTGTTGTATTTAGTTTACGAGGTTGATCCACCACATCCGGAAAGACTTGAAGCCTGGCTCACCCGGCAAAACACTTACGCCAGGATGATCAGTCAATTCAGGTTTGGCGGTTTGACGGTGGAAAAACGCCTGCGTTTCTAATTACATGTCCAAGTACTTTCCTCTTTTATTGGTCATCATTGCCTTTGGTCTGTTTTGCCGCGGATTTGCCTTCCAGTCCCGCTATATTTACGCCCACGACTCCGATTTGGCTTCCTGGATGGTTAAGGATATTTTGGTAGATCACCATCTCAGGCTGGTTGGCCAGGAAACCAGTTCTTCCGGAATATTTATCGGTCCGCTTTTTTATTATTCCCTGATTCCTTTTTACTTGATTTCCGGCATGGACCCCATCGGCTCGGTGGCTTATTCGTGGATTATCGGGCTATTTTCCGTAGCCAGCATTTATTACGTTTTTTCCCGGATTCATAATCCGAAAATAGGTCTGATAGCCGGCTTAATACACGCCGTATCATATGGCATTTCCGTTAACGAGCGCGAGGTTGTGCCAACTACCCCGGTTATGTTGTGGACGGTCTGGTTCTACTACGCAGTGCACAGATTAATGGCGGGCGACAAGAAGTCTCTTTGGCTGTTGGCATTTCTTTTTGGTCTAGTCTGGCACCTTAATCTGGCCTTGGGTTTACTGGCAATAATTGTGGTTATCGGCTTACTTCTTAAACGAAACCACTTTCACCCCCGGGATCTGCTTATGCCCCTTCTCATATTTGTAGTTATGTCGCTGCCGCTGATTATTTTTGAAGCCAGACATGATTATCAGCAGTCTCGGGCTCTGATGTCCACCTTAAGCTCAATCGGTTCGCCCAAACCCGGTTCACCCTCACTACTTACTAAATTTCAAAAAACCGCGTCATACGCCGGTAAAAATGTTCACGCCATCTACTGGCTCGACGGCAAGCTTTCACCATATTTTCCGCTGTTTCTCATGTTTGGTTTAATCTGGACCAAATTTAAAAAACCGCGGTTCGGCATACATCTGTGGATTTATGGCATTTGGCTGGCCGTTTATTGGATTTTCTTTTCGCTTCACCCCATCAACCTGTCTGAATACTACTTAAACGGCATCAATATTCTCTGGATCGCCATGGCGGCTCACTTTTTAGTTTTGCTCATGGACACCAACAATCTCGGCAAAGCGGCCGCCTTTGTACTCATAACCGGATTTTTAGCCGTGAATTTAAACCTCCAGCTTACGGCCAATTATTCTAAAAATGGTTACATCCAAAAGAAAGCCATCATTCAGGCCATCAAAACTGACGTTTTAAAAAGGGGCATTCCCTGCATTTCGGTCTCTTATATCACCAACCCCGGCTACAATTTGGGCTACCGCTATTTTATTTACTTATCCGGACTCAAAACCCGCCCTGTTACTCAGAAAGTCCCTGTTTATTCGATTGTTTTTCCGCTTAGCTTAGTAGATCAGGTCGATCAGACCTTTGGTGACCTGGGTTTAATCTATCCCCAATACGAGCGTTACTCGCCCGAAACTGCTAAAATAGAATGCGTCGGGCAGGACTCAAACCTGTCAGACCCCATGTTCGGGTTTACTAAATAATCATATGCCAAAAAGTCCCTATCTTTCAGTTGTAATTCCGGTCTATAACGAGGCCGATAATCTCAAGACCCAAAAACTGCCTCAGATATATAAATATCTCTCCGCCATGGATTTTTCCTGGGAGATGATTTTGGTCAACGACGGTTCATCTGATGACTCATTGGCCTTATTGAATGAATTTATCAAAGACCATCCGGCAGTCAAATTAATAGACAATCCGCATCAGGGAAAGGCCGCCACCGTGGCCACGGGAGTATTTGCCAGTCAGGGAGAGTACATACTGTTTAGCGACACCGACCAGGCCACTCCGATCGAAGAATTAAACAAATTTATCCCCTTTATGCATCAGGGTTATGAAATTATTATCGGTTCCCGAACAGGCAGAAAAGGCGCCCCCTTATTTCGCCAGATTTTGGCCAGGGGAATGGTCATCTTTCGCACCCTGCTTTTGAATCTGCCGATAACCGATAGTCAGTGCGGATTTAAAGCCTTCAAAAAAGAAGCTGCCACGAAAATATTTACTATTATGAGTCGGGTTCATCCTCCTCAAGTCATTTCCGGTCCGGCCGTAAATCCCGGCTTTGACGTGGAACTGCTGTATCTTGGCCGTAAATTGGGATTCAAAATAAAGGAAATCCCGGTGGTCTGGAATTATTACACCAGCAAACGGGTGTCTTTCTTCAAAGATGCCGTCAATGGGGTTAAGGAACTGTTTTTGGTCCGCTACCGTTCCTTAACCAATGCATATATACTTGATGCTGATGGGAAATAAGAAGCGTTTGTGGCTGATACTGGCCGGGGTATTTTTTCTGGCCGCCGTTTTGAGATTTACTCATTTAAATTCACTACCGGTATTCGTTGACGAATCCATTTATATCCGCTGGTCCCAGGTTATGCGGGCCGAGCAGACACTTCGTTTTCTGCCTCTATCAGACGGCAAGCAGCCTCTTTTTATGTGGGCCACCATGCCGGCTCTCAAGCTAATTTCAGATCCTCTGGTAGCCGGAAGAGCTGTCTCGGCGGCAGCCGGATTGTTCACGACACTTGGCATCGGACTGGCAGGCTTTTTTCTCTTTGGCCGTCTTCGGGAGGCTATTACCGCTGCCGGTATCTGGGCCGTTTTGCCCTACGCCGTATTCTTTGACCGTCTGGCTTTGGCAGACAGCTTGCTAGCCATGTTTATTGTTTGGGGATTTGCCTTAGGGCTATTTGCTTTTAAGCACCTGCGTTGGGATTTTTCCATGTTATCCGGGTTTGCCTTAGGTTTTGCCTGGCTGACTAAGTCCCCGGCCATGTTTGCCTTGGCCATGACTCCGCTTTTGTGGGTCTTATTTTCACCCAAAAATAACCGCCGGCAAATTTTACAGGGCATCGGCCTGATTCTTACCATCTGGGGCATCGCCTTTGCCATGTACAACATTCTCAGATTAGGGCCGGAATTTCACATGATCGGCATCAGAAATAAAGATTATATTTATCCGATTTCAGAAGTTCTTCGTCATCCAATCGATCCGTTGATACCCCACCTCAAAGATTCACTGGACTTCCTGCTGTACTTATTTACTCCGGTTGGGCTGTTTTTTGCCCTGTTGGGACTTCTGGAAAACGGCATTAAGCACACCCGCCAAAGGCTGGCCCTTATTTTGTGGGTGATTATTCCGATATTCGCTCAATCTTTCATCTCCAAGACTTTCACCGCCAGATATTTGTTGTACACCATTCCTTACTTAGTTCTCCTGGCCGCCCATGGCATCTGGCATTTTGGGGACCGGACCAAAAAACACATTCTCAGCTTTTTGGGTCTGTGTTTATTTATATTAGTTAGCCTGATTTTTGATTTTATGTTAATTACTTCACCTCAATCAGTACCGTTGCCCAGAATTGAAAGATCCGGATATCTGGAAGAATGGACAGCCGGCTTCGGCATTAAAGAGGTTTCCGCATATTTAAAAAATGCTCCTGGACCAGTTTTAGTGGGATCGGAAGGATTTTTCGGCACTCCGTTCTCAGCTTTGCAGATGTACTTAAATAATCAAAGAAACATTCGGGTTGTGGGCCTGAGCTCCGAGATTACTGAGGTCGATCCGAAATTAATATCGGCTCAAAAGGACAATCAGGTGTTTTTGGTCGTAAATTCCACCCGCCTGCGTGTTCCCATGGAGAACCTCAATCTGGAACTGATTGCTCAATACCCCAAAGCTTTCAGGCCGGACGGAAGCAGGGAATGGTTACTTTTTTTCAAACTTAAATGAAAAAAACTCTTCTGGTAGTCTTGCTTCTCACCTTGCCGGCTTTTGCCTGGCTTATCCAGCCGGGCTATTTCCCCATGCACGACGATCTGCAGACCACCCGTCTTATGGAGATGGAAAAGTGCTTCCGCGATGGCCAGATCCCTTGTCGTTGGGTTTTGGATCTGGGTTATGGTTTCGGTTACCCGCTTTTTAATTTTTATCCCCCCCTGCCGTACCTGGTCGGACTTCCGTTTAGATTCATGGGGTTGGCTTACATCGACGCCATCAAGATTGTGGGGATTTTAGGTTTTGTATTGTGTGCCCTGAACATGTATTTATTGGGTAGGCAACTCTGGGGAAAAAAGGGCGGAATAATATCCTCGCTTGTGTATACCTACGCCCCGTATCATTCGGTTGACTTGTATGTTCGGGGAGCCATGAACGAATTTTGGGCTATGGCTTTTTTCCCGGCCATTTTTTATTCTTCGTATCGCCTGATAAAAACCCAGTCGTTCAGATATGTATTGCTTTTGGCCTTATCAATTTCCGGTCTGATGCTTTCTCACAACCTGATGTTGTTAATATTTGCTCCAGTTGCGGTAGTCTGGGGCTTATTTTGGCTTTTTAAGTTTAAAAAACTATCAGCGATCATCCCTCTGGCAATTTCCGTGTTTTGGGGATTTGGCCTATCGGCGTTTTTCACCTTACCGGTGCTGTTCGAGCAAAAGTTTGCCCACGTTGAAACTTTGACCATCGGCTATTTCAATTTTCTGGCTCACTTTCTTGATTTAAGACAAATTCTATTTCGCATCAATTGGGGCTACGGTGAATCAATTTTAGGATCAGGTGATACCATGAGCTTTGCCCTGGGCTATTTACAGTGGATCATCCCGGGTTTGGTTTTATTATCTTTATTATTTTCCAAAAAACTTCGCGAGCATAAACTGCTGATTTTCACACTGATTATTTTTACCCTGGGAGCTTTATTTTTCTCGCACTCCAAATCCACTCCTTTTTGGCTAAAATTCAAACCCCTGCAGTTTCTCCAGTTCCCCTGGCGTTTACTAACTGTGGCCGTATTCTCGGCCTCGCTTGTCTCCGGGGCCATCGGTAAAACCCACACGCTTAAATGGTTGTCGGGACTTTTTGTTTTAATCCTTTTATTAAACGCCAACTATTTCCGGCCGCGGACCTGGTATGTCACAATGACCGATCAGGAAAAATTCTCCGGCAAGTCCTGGGTCTGGCAAATAACCGGAAGTATTTTTGATTATTTGCCCATCTGGGCTCCCATGCCGCCCGCCGACCCGGCCGGTGGTGATCTGGGAATTACTTCCGGTCTGGGTGAGTATCAGACCCTGAATAAAAAAACCAATTATCAAAGCTATCGCTTAAATATCGTCTCCGACGAGGCGATTGCCGAAATCCAGACCTTTTATTTTCCCGGTTGGCGCGTCTGGTTAGACGGCCGGGAAGTATCAGTTGACCCCACTCGGGATCCGCTGTTAGGCCGGATGCAGGTTGACGTTTCCGCCGGGTCTCATTTGCTGGAGGCCCGCTTTACCGATACTCCCGTCCGCATTCTGGGCAATGTGCTTTCAGCGGTTAGCTGGCTGACAATTATTTTATTTGCTATTCCAATCCCATGGACCCGGAAGAAATTATCAGTGACGTAGATTTAAACACCGTTAAATCCAGAGCGGTTAAAGGCATGGCCACTTTGACCGGTGGGGGAGTGATTTTGACTTTTATTTCCGGAATCGGCGTTCTGCTTCTGACCACCTTTTTAGGTCCCAAAGAGTTTGGTCTGTACGGGCTGGTAGGAAGTATCATCGTCATTTTGGGATACTTCTCAGATATTGGCTTGGCGGCCTCCCTAATTCAGAAAAAAGATCAGATCACCACTTCCGATTTGAGAACTACTTTTACTATTCAGCAAAGTTTAGTCGCGTTATTGGTAATTGCTGCTTTTATCATGTCCCCGGTCATTAAAAGTTTTTATGCTTTGGCAAATCCCGAGTATTGGCTTTTGATTGCCCTGCTGGTCAGTTTCTTTCTTTCGTCGTTAAAATCAATTCCTTCTGTTCTTTTGGAGCGAACATTGCGGTTTGATTTGATCATGACTATTCGCATCGTCGAGTCGTTAGTTTTTAACGTTGTTGCCGTGACCCTGGCCATTTCCGGATTCGGAGTTTCCTCATACATTCCTGCAGTTTTACTCCAAAGTCTGGTTGGTTTATTTTTGATTTATATTTTAAAGCCCTGGCCGGTCGGTTTGGCTTTTTCCAAGGCCAGCTTAAGAAAACTCCTCAGATTTGGCGTCCCGTATCAAATAAATTCTCTTTTGGCTGTAGCCAAGGATCAGTTTGTAAATTTATTTTTATGGAAGCTGATCGGCGCCCAAGGTATGGGTTTGGTTAACTGGGGTTTTTATTACAGCCAGTTGCCCCAGAGATTGATTATGGATAACGTAACCAAAGTCGCCTTTCCCGCGCTATCCCGTCTTCAGGACCATCCGGGGGAATTTCGCTCATCGGTCGAGAAAATGATGCAGTTTATTTGTTTGTTAATTTTCCCGGCTTTGGTCGGTATTGCTCTTTCCTGGTCGCATCTGGCCTTTTTGGTTCCCAAATGGTTCAAGTGGCAGGACGCCTTAACTCCTTTGTATTTGTACTGTTTTTCGGCTCTTATGTCCTGTCTGTCCACTCCTCTAACTAATACTCTTTACGCTTTGGGTAAAGCCAGAATTGTGACCGGACTTATGTTTATGTGGTTGATTCTCGAATGGTTATTAAAACCCACTTTGGCTACCCAGCTTGGCTTCATGGGAGTAGCTATCGCATCCGCAATTATTTCATTTTCTTCATTGGTGCCGTTTTTCATTGCCAAAAAAATTATTGGCTTTAGCATTGTTAAAAGTCTGAAGGTGCCGGTAATTTCCACTTTCTTTATGGTGCTGGTAGGCATTCTGGTTCATCGTTTCGGTTTGATAGTTACCGTTATTGCCGCTTCATTTATTTACATTCTGGCCGTCGTTCTTTTGGGTGGGCGAAAACTTTTAGACGAAGCCAAACCACTGTATGTCCATTTTCGAAAAAAAATCTAAATTGATTCTGATTTTGGTGGGAAGTTTTGTTTGGTCCCTGACCATGATCAAAAGCGGACTCATGTACAGTTTTGGACTGGGCTTTTGGGGTCCCAATGGTCATGATGGCATTTGGCATTTATCTCTGATCAGGCATTTATCCCAAGGCAGATTTGAAATGCCGATATTTGCCGGAGAGACGTTAAAAAATTATCACTTCGGGTTCGATTTGATTCTGGCCGTACTTTCCCGTCTGACTTTTATTTCTCCGTCGGTATTGTACTTCCAGATTGTTCCGCCTCTTATTGCTCTGGCTTTGGGAGCTTTGGTGTATAAATTTGTTTTTGCCTGGAAAAAATCAGCCGCTTCTGCCTGGTGGGCGGTATTTTTTGTATATTTCGGCGGCAGCTGGGGTTGGTTGGTTAATTTTATTAAAAACCGCTCATTGGGCGGCGAGTCCATGTTTTGGTCTCA
>Ga0208958_1001624_pt1 | contig 21694 bp, 17 predicted proteins | sample RifOxyB1_FD_184032 | JGI IMG/M metagenome (GOLD analysis project Ga0208958, IMG submission 184032) | Soil microbial communities from Rifle, Colorado - Rifle Oxygen_injection B1 (SPAdes) | ecosystem: Environmental > Terrestrial > Deep subsurface > Rock core/Sediment | place: Rifle, Colorado... | reverse complement strand
TTTTGAACTAGGAAAAACAACAAAAGGCTCAGGTCATTTTATTTCCCAATTACTTTCATCTTATAAATTTAAAATGATAAATAGAAAAGCTAATTTTATATTAAATATGTGTAATTTTAGCTTCTTTGATAGTGCAGCCAGTCATTTTGTTATTCCAGTTGAAATAAATTTTTCATCGCAAAATACAAAATGACTGGCTATTTAATGTAAAATTAAGAATTCTAAACAAATCTTACATTTTACAGACAAGTTGATAAAATTTGTATTTAATCCAATCCGTCAGGAGAAAAGCTATGAAGATTAGAAATAATATTGTTTTTTTCAGTTTAATGATTGTGCTGTCTATTACCAATGCTAACGCTATCTTTGAAGGTGGTTGGGGAAGCGGCGGTGGTAAAGCCGTGGTCTGTTTTGATTCACCGAAAATTGCTGAAATTGTACAGAAAACAGAAGGTGTAATTTCTTCTCAGTATTTGTCCAACATTACTTATATGGAAACCTTGGATTTATTCCATGCTCGAAATGTGGTGGGTGAGACTCAAATACATAGAGTTGCTGCTAATGAATCTTATGTAGAATTTTTAGATAGATTGATTCAAAAAATTCAAGTGATAGACCCCTTCTTTGCTAGAGAAATAATCAAAAGTAAAAACGAATTCAATAAAAGAATTATTGGTTTTAAACATGGACCAGTTGACCCTACTCATGATGAAAATTATGCAGAATTTCAATTTGTTGATCAATGTGTTTTGACTAACGTAGCAGTTCAAAAATGGGATGAGGGAATGAATGGTTACCGACTCCATATTGATACCAGACTTTTTAACCATATTCGTTTTTCAGAAGAAAGCAAGGCAACCTTAATGCTCCATGAGTATTTATATCAGGTGGCCAGAGAGAAAGGTGAACGGGACTCAAAAAGTACTAGAGACCTGATCAGCGCTGTTTTAACAGATAGTCCTGATATTAACTTGAAAGAATATATTACTGAATTTGGTTTTTAAATAAATGCTAAAGCCGACAACCATTTTATTATGGTTGTCGGCTTTTTTAGTTTAAGGAGAAAACATGTTTATTTTAAAAGTTTTGTTCTTTTATTTAGCACTAACTTCATTAGTTTTTTCTCAAACTGGAAACAAGAGACAATTGCAAGGTCCATCTACCGGACTAGATGATCAAAGTAAGAGTAAAGCGTTGGGTGATGATTTTTTTTCTGATGATGATTTTTTTAAAACCAATGGACAAATGTTTCAAGAAATGCAAAAAATGCGACAAAAGTTTCACGATATGATGACCAATGATCCATTTATGGAACAATTTGACGATTTTAATAAAATTTCAGGAAATGAATTGGGAAAAAATCAAGAAATTGTAACTAAGCACTATGAAGACGACAAATACTATTACTTTGAAATTAAAAAGGATCACGCTACTGAAAGTAATTTTCAAGTGAAGGTGGAGAACCAGCAATTAATAATCACCAACAATCAAGAAATTGAAAAAGAGAATAAAGATGCTAAAGGTAATAAAAGTTATCTGAAAACTAAATCCATTGTAACCAGAAGTTATTCTTTAGAGGATTATGTCGACCCAAAGGGTTATGATATTTCGGAACAAAAAGACAAACTTGTAATAAAGTTCAAAAAAGATGCACAGATCAAGAAGAAAAAAGCAGTGGATGCCAATAAAGAAGACTATATTTAGAAAAAGGTTGATTCATGGTGAAATTTCTTTTCACGATATTGTTAATTTTAGGGACCGGCTGGCTGCATGGTGCAGAAATTGTATTAATTTCGGATATTGATGACACCTTAAAACGGACGCATGTCCTTGGTAATTTCAGTGGCGGACTATCTTTTGATAACGACTTTACAGGATTAAATACCCTCTATAAAACTTTAATTTGCCGAAAAAACTTGAAGGTTGTTGGATTGGAGAAGGATTGCTTTAATTCGAAAGCTGAAGAAGAAATGAAACATACTGGTACTTACTATGTTACAGGAGCGCCATCTTTTCTCAATTACTGGGGAAGAAAATTTCTGAAGAAAAATAAATTTCCCGAGGGTAATTTCTACTATAAACCCGACTGGGGGGACTCCACTTACTCGTTTAAAGTGGAAACAATCGCAGAAATATTAAAAGATTTTTACGATGATGAGGAAGTGGAAGTGGTTTTAATTGGGGATAACGGAGAGAAAGATCCCGCAGTTTTTGAAACCATCTCACAACAATTTCAAAATTCTAAATTTAAGATTTCGACGTACATTCATTTGGTTTATGCTTATGCTGGATCATACAAAGAGATCGGAGTAAAACCCAAAGCTGGACAAAAAATGTATCTAACCGCTGTGGACTTGGCCTTGGATTTTTATTTAAAAGATTGGATTTATACAAATGATTTGATGATGGTTTATTATGACGTTATGGAGAAATTAAATTCTTCAGATAGTGATGAGGTAGAAAAAGTCATCCCTGGTTGGATGAAATGTCATGAGTTTTTTGATGATTTCAACAAACCACAAGTGACAAACCATACTTTAAAAATGCAATTGGATATTTATTACAATACACTTATGGACATCTGTCACAAGCGGTCGCTTACGCTTGATTAAATATCGTTTACAATTATTTGGCTATCTTGGGTATTAATACTTGGTATTTTTTTGAAAATATTTTTGAATAGATCAGTGTTAAATGTTTTAACTAGGGTTTTGCCTTTTTTGTTATGAATATAATATCCTTGACCTTGGAAGATAGATTGGAGTTGTTCCATGCCAATTTGCACCCGATTATCCAGAGTGGGCGACCGTAGGAGATCAGAAAGATTAGCCTGATCATCTTTAAAAAGTCCTGATTTTAAAAAATTAATAATTCGCGTAGTGATAAATAGAGTGAAAATATCACTTTGATTAAAGGGATATTTTTTTTGATAAATTGAGGTCAGGCGTCCTAATTTAATTTCTTGAGCAGAAGTTAAAGGGTAGCGTTTTTCAATACCAGTGTCTTTGATGAGATAGAAAATGCTGGCACCTATTAAAACCGGTAGCGTTGCCAGGTAAACTAGGGTTTCGATCATGGATGCAATGCTATCTTCTGGATGTCCAATGATCTGGTAAGCGGTTATATTAAAACCTAAAGTTTTGGCATAGCTGACAATCGCTTGAAATTTTTCCAGATCAAAAGGTCTGGAGTTTAATTTATTAAATTCTCCATTGTTGGAAACCAAGGACAAATTCAAATCACTAAAACCAGCTTTCTTCATAGCAGAAAGTATATCTTGGTCAAGATGCAAATAGGAAATTCCATTCATCGCAACTAGTTTGACATCACCGTTTGGAAACTTATTGGTAATTTTATTAAATAATTCTATGGCCTTTGTTTTATTGTAAGTTAAATTATCATCTTCAAAATCAAATACCCGGTAACCCTCCTCATGCCTTGTTGTCATTTCAGCTATTATTTTGTCAGGACTACGAGGAAAAAATTTATTGTTGTACATTGAATTTATAGAACAAAAATCACATTTGTAAGGACATCCCCGAGAGGAAAGAATGAAGGTCAATGGTTCCTTATTGTATTCATAATTGGATTTATCAAGGTCTTCCAAATTGGGAAGAGGTATTTCGTCAATAGAGAAATTTTCTTTTATAGGGTTTTGAATAATCAGGTTACCTTTTTTGAAACTTAAGTTTTGAACATTTTCCCATTTCTTTTCGTTCATAAATTCGAAAATAAATTGAGTAAATGCTTTTTCCCCTTCCCCCCTTATGACAAAATCAATTGAATCATTTTTTAACATAAACTCAGGTAGAACCGTGGCATGGGGACCACCGATTATGATGGGAATATTTTGATAGTTTTTTATTAACGAAGAGATGGTTAAGACTTCTTCATAGTAGGGTGAAAAAAGGGATGATATGCCAATTAAATTGGGAGCAATATTTTTTATGTCAGACATTATATAATCAAAATCTGCTCCAAAATGATAATACTGATCAAAACTTGAAAATGGTCCTTTATCTCTACCTACATAGAAATTTTTCAGATAATTCATTTCGCTAGGATAGGGAATGGTTTTCTTGGGAAACCCACTATGATAATCCTTAACTATAACTTCAATGTTTGGGAAATGTAATTTGATTGTCGCTTTGAGGTAAGCAAGTCCCAGGGGTTGCAAACGAACATCGGTATCATAAAAATCTTGGATAGGTGGTTGTAAGAGAAGTATTTTCATAAAAAAACCCGAAGTGTATACACCTCGGGTTTAACATTTAAATGCTCTTTTGAACAATAAGTTTTTAATTTGAAAGATTATTATTAGCAAAATCCCAATTTACTAGGTTCCAAAAAGCTTCAATATATTTAGGTCGAGCATTTCGGTAATCAACGTAATAAGCGTGCTCCCAAACATCACAAGTTAAAATAGGTTTCAAGTTATCAGTTAAAGGACAACCGGCATTGCTGGTGGAAAGTATTTGTAATTTGCCACTTTTAGATTTAACTAACCAAGTCCAGCCAGATCCAAAAGTGCCAATCGCGGTTTTGGTAAATTCATCTTTAAATTTTGTAAATGAACCAAACTCTTTTTCTATCTCTTTTAGAATTGGTCCGTTGGCGGTACCACCCCCTTTAGGAGATAAGCTGTTCCAATAAAAGGTATGATTGTAAACTTGTGCGGCGTTGTTAAAAATAGCACCGCTTGATTTCATAATGATTTGTTCTAAAGTCAACTTTTCAAATTCCGAGTTTTTTACTAGGTTATTCAAATTGTTCACATAGGTTTGATGATGTTTGCCGTAATGGTATTCAATAGTTTCGGCGGATATGTGTGGGGACAGAGCATCATTTGAGTATGGTAATTGAGGTAATTTATGTTCCATTTTATTCTCCTTGATAAAAAGATTTAAATTCGATTTAATTTATAAATAGGTGTAGAATTCTATCTAATTATTACGACTTTTTCATCATTAACTTTAATGTATATGAAGTTATTAACAATATTAGATTTTTGGGGAGAAATCCGATGAAAAGCATTTTTATTTTAATACTTGTCTCGGTGTCTTTGCATGTTCAAGCGGAAAAAAAGAAGCCAGCTTGGATAAGCGATCTCTCGACTTATTGTAAATCCTCTGAGCTGTGTACCGTGGGTGAATCGGTTGGAATGATGCAGGCTGAAGCCTCGGCCAGAAAAGAAATGTCGAAGATATTTATGACTCAAATCAAATCAAAAAACACCCTTACGGCCTCGGGGAAACAAGTAAGTGCTGGCGATCAACCCATATCAGGTAGCTTTGAAGAAGAGATGTACGGTGAGATAGAAGAAAAAACCGAAGGAGCTTTGAGAGGAGTTATTATTAGGGATACCTATGAAACCTCTGATAGCTTTTATGCTTTGGCGGTTTTAAAAAAAGCTGAAGGAGCGCAATTTTTAAAATCTGAAATGGAAGAACTGGATAAAAATATTGTGGAGTTTTATAAGGACGGCAGAAGAAGTGCGCTGAATAAAGCTTTAAAAATAATGCAAGTTAGAGAAGGACTGAATATCAATTATGAGTTTCTAAAAGGTAAGAAACACCCCCCTAAAGTTACTTACCAGCAGGTTATGGAAAAAAAGAATAAAAAAAGAAGTCAGAATGTAGTTGTATTTTTAAAAGTGAGTGAGCCAAGTGAAAAAGGTGAGATTCGAGATATAATTATCTCTAAACTTTTAGAAGATGATTTTAAAGTAGTTACCGAAGATAAAAATCATAAATATAAAATAGAAGTAGATGTTAAGAAGAATAAGGAATATTTAAAAGTTGAGGGATTTGAAAAATACAAATTTATGTTGAGAATTAATTCCTTTAATCAGTCTGGAGAAAAACTGGGTAGCTTGGATTTTGATAAAGCCTCAGTGGGGAGGGATTACTCTCACGCATACAGTAATGTATTACCTGATATAATGAATTTTATCATTGATAAAATTGGAGAACTTAATATTGATTAGAGAAAGGAGATTCTATGAAAACAACGTTATTGGTTTTATTGTTATTATCAGTGTTGGTGTCTTGTAGTTCTACAAAAAAGGAAACTTTAACTGAAGAGAAAGAACACGAAGATATTCAAAAAGAATACACGGTAATAGATTCAAGCTCAGATAAAAGACCGGGTTGGATTGAAAATGCCAGTCTTTGGGCCAAAATGCATGGAAAGGATTTAGTAGTAAACAGCTATTTTTCTTATGAAACAGATCCCTTCCAAAAAAAATCCATGGCCTGTTCAAAAGCTAAAGCTTCCGCTTATTCTGACATTGCCAGACAAATTGCCACATTTATCAGTAAAACTATGGCTTCCTCAGAAGAAGGTACTGCTGCGATTGATGAAAGCAATCCTAAAACTGAAAGCATAAGAAGCTTTATGGAAGATACTCTAGCTGAAAAAATCCAAGCACTCATTCACGGTGCCAAAGTGGAAGTTACTTATTGGGAAAAACGAAAGTATGAAAAAGCTTTAGGTGCTAAAAAAGATTACAACGCTTATACTTGCGCCGCATTTGTTTCTATGGAAAATGAAAGACTAAAAGAAGCAATTGATAAAGCCGCTAATTTTACTTCAGCATCTACGGATGATCCTGAAACTAAAGCTAATGTTAAGAAAGCTTTGGAAGAAGTTTCAAATGATTTCATAAAGGCCAAGAAGGGTGAAATTTAATTTTTATAATATAAGGGAGAGCAAATGAAAAAAATATTAACAATCCTAGTTTCCGTTTTAGCATTAAGCATGCTTGCTTCATGCGGAAGCTTCAAGGCTAAAAGAGTTGATTCCTCCGAAGGGGATGAAAAAGCCTTAGAAATTACCGATAAGTGGGTGTTTGGTGATACTGAAAGGGTTATCAAAGATTTGCTAGTGCAGATGGAAAACCATAAGCAATTTAAAAATTGGGTCAAAAAGCATGGCAAAAACCCCACCGTGTTTGTTGGTGAAGTTCAAAATGATACCGCGGAAGCTTATTTTCCTATTGATGATTTGAATGATGAGTTTTTAAATGAGTTGTCTGCTTCAGGTAATTTTGTCCTAGTAGATGCTGCTTCCAGAGCATCTATTTTAAAGGAAATGACCTACCAAAATGACGGAATGGTAAGCGCTGATACCGCTAAGACGGTTGGAAAACAAGTTGGAGCTGATCTTATGATTTTTGGTGCAGTTAGAATGAATCCTAAAACATTGGAAGGAAAAACTATCAAGCAATATTCTGTTAATTTAAGAATGACCGAGGTGGAGAAAGGTATAGAAGTTTTACGTGTTAGAACTAAAATTCAAAAATTTTCTTCACAAAGCGGATCGGGCTGGTAATTAATGAAGATATTTGTTTCTAGTTTTATTTTAATTTTATTCTTTGTATCATGTAGTGCTGGTGGGTTTAAGGAGCGACAGCTCCTTACCCAGTACTTTCAAAAAAAAGATTATAAGGAAGCTCATAAGATTTTAAATGAATCATCGACGTATAAAGAAGAAAAAAATAAACTACTTTTTTTAATGGAAAAGGCCATGATTTTTCATGCGCAGGAACAATATCTTGATTCCATAGATACGTTTTTACAGGCCAGTGATTTGGCTAGCCAACTTTATACAGTGAGAATTTCTAAAAAAGTGGCAGCCCTTTTGGCCAACGACAATTACGATGTTTATTATGGTGAAGCTTATGAGCGGTCTTTAATACATATGTATCAAACGCTCAATTATTATCTTCTGGCTAAAAAAGGAGAAGTTCCCGAGAGAATTAGAGAAGATAAAAAAGTTGAGCCCGCAAGAAAACTGGAGAATCGGGAAATTGCCCAGTTTATGTCCAGATCAAGATCAGAAGTGCTGGCGTGGAATGCGCTTATTGAAACTTTTCAAAATGAAAGAATGGGAAAGTCTGTTTTTAAAAATGATTTAATGGCAAAACTTTTGGGTGGTTTTATCCACGAAAACACCGATACCATTAACGATCTGCAAACAGCTTATCTGCTTTATAGGGATGCCAGGGATATTTTACTTAAAAATTATGGAGGTTATCAAAGTTTTAATAGAAATTTTAAAAAATTTAAAGAGGATTTTGATAAGTTCCCGTCTTTGGGTATTGAAAAAGTTCGTACAGATTATATCTCCCCAACCCCCTATTTTGATGAGCTAAACGAGTATTTAGAATATAAAATTTTATCACTTAGTAAAAAAATCCGACCTGGTGATTATTCTAAACTGGTGCAGATATTTGCTACTAAACAAGCTGTTTTAGATCGGATAGAACAAGAAAAACATAAGCCTAATCTGACTATTTTATTTCATCATTCAATTATTCCACCCAAAGTTCCTGATAAATATTATTTTGGATTAAACCCGGATAATTTTCAAGGTGGCAGCCAAAAAATAATGGCTGCAGTTGGGCAAGTGGCGATGACTCATTTTATGATTAATGTTTTAAAGCTTAATCGTAATAATTCTCGCTCAATAGGGTCGGCTTATGCTACGGCTCAAATGGCAACGGTCACCAGTCAGTATGCATCCTTTGATTTTGAATTACCTAAAATTCAAAACCGACCACTTATAGATAATTTGTGTTTGGTGGTCAAAGACGAACAAGATAAAGAAGTATTAAAAAGAAAATTAGTTGTGGTCAATCCTATTGGAGATATTGCAGAAGAAGCAGTTGCCGAAACATCAGCATGGCGCTATACCCGAACTGGATCTCGTTTGGCCTTAAAATACGCCGCAGTGGTTGCTTCAGCTTATGGTGCTTATAAGGCTGCCGGGGGCGAACAAGGTACATTTTCCGGGATTGCCGCTATGGCCAGCTTTTTAGCTGGGTCTCGCATGATAAAATCATCGGAAATTGCGGATACCAGATATTGGAGTTTGTTACCAGAGGATTTGCGGATGGAAGATATCTATTTGCCAGTGGGTAATTTTGAAGTATTTATAATAGGTGATCAGACTAAGTATGCGCTTGGAAAAATAACCATCAAGGATCCTCATTCCAAGCATTTAATCAGCTATCGAAATTAAATTCCTACCACCAAGATCAAGTATTATCCTTTTTTTCCGGTAAGCATATTATTTCAACTATTTTTTAGTTAAATCGATTTTTTTTCCGATCAATTCCTATGTTGCTTGGAAAAATTTCCATTATTCTTATTTTGTTATTTATCTATCAAGGCTTACCAAGATTGGGATATGCCAGAGTTTTATTTGTGGATGAAAACACTGATTTTAACTCACCTTGGTTGGATACCCAGCTCGGTCCGGAGGAGAGTTTAAAGAAAATATTAAGAATTATCACGCGCTCTCAGGTTGGGAAGGAACTTTTGCAACTTGCTAATAGAAAAGCTTATCAACAAGGAGAAACACTTTTTGATATTATAAAAGTGGGTGAAATTTCTGTTTCTGATACAACCCTGCTTCGCAAGTTTTATCCGCAAAATCCTGAACAAATAATATATGAAACAAGATCAAAAATATTTTTAAATAAAGAACTTAATTTAATGGATGGGGTATTAGATTTGGCACATGAATTGACTCACTTTACCCATAGATCTTCATTTAATCCGTACCAGAATAACTTTAATCTCATTGATTTTATCAAATCCACCATTGAAGGTACCGGAGGAGAAGTGGACGCTTTTTTGACGGAGTGTCGAATCTTAAAAGAATTGTTTGGTTCAACCAATAAATATAATGGAAATTGTAAAAAGTTGTTAGATCCGATTAAGGGTGATTTTTCGCGAGAAAGAGGTATCGAATTATTTTATCAAGTTGGTGAATATTACAAAGCTACAGTAAAGACCATCAACATGTATGGAGATGATGTAAATTTACTGGGTAATTTGAATTCCCACGATGCCATTTATATCTCCTCCGCCTATGGGCTGCCTTACCCATTAGCAGCAGTAAAAGAGTTTGTGTCGATTATGGATAGAGTGTGTCAGAATGACCAAAAAAGACTGTCGCTTATGAAAACAAAATCAGCTCGAATGCCCGCTTCGGTGGATAGAGAGTATAATATTCAAAAAATTGACAAAGAATATCTAAGCTTTAAACAACGTTGTCAAAAGCACATTTAGCGTTCAGCTTTGTTTAATAGGAATACTGATACGAAAACATGTGTTAGCAGAAGTATTATCCAAGGTGATCGTACCACTGTGTTCTTCAACGAAGGTTTTGGAAATATAAAGACCCAACCCTTGGCCGCGGTAATCTTCTTTTGTCGTAAAAAAAGGTTCGAAGATATATTTGGCAATATCTGGTTTAATATTACTGCCTGAATCTGTCACGGAGATCTCTATGGTTTGATCTGTTGAGTTAAGCTCCAGGGATATCCATCTTGATGGGAGCCGATAGATGGCATCTATCGAGTTATAAATGAGGTTTAAAATGACCTCAGCTATTTGAGATGGGTGACAATCGATAATTTGATCAGGACTCAAATTATTTTTTACTTGTAACTCAATATCAACATTGATGAGCTTGGTTTTGACAAAGTTTAGCGTATTTTCCAAGAGTTCGTTTATTTTAATATTTCGCACAAAACCCATAGCGCTATCTTGTATAAAGGTTCTCATGCCTTTGATTACGGTAGAAATTCTTTCGACCATTTTGTCAATTTGTTCGGTAGCTTGATAAACGTTTTGTGGATTGATTTCCTTATGACTAATGAGCGAATCTTTTAAGTCATCACTGTGCCCTTGAATCATTGACAGCGGATTATTAATTTCATGGGCAATACAGCGGCAAAGCACGTTCATGGATGCTAGTCTGGAAGATACTGAGAGATTTTTTTCTATTTTTTGTTTTTGTTCATGAAGTTTTTTGTGTTCAATAATTCGCCACAGACCTTGCATAAGTAAAGTTAGCTGTCTGGCATCGGATGAATTGTAATCTTCTAATTTATTGTTAACGATACTGATAATGACCACTTCATGATGATCTTTGATCGGTGAACAGATAATTTTACGGGTATTAATAGTATTTGCTTCATGAGGGGTTTTTTCTATTTGGTTAAGGATAAACACATCATGACAGGTAAAAATACTATCATGATATTTTGCAGGAAGGGTGGTATCTAATATCTCTTTCAAACTGCGATCTTGCAGTTCCCTTGTGTTAGTAAAAATTTTGTCGTGGCCATTTTTTTCTTTGATAACGATAAAGCCGGTTTGACTTTCGGTAAGATCAACCATTTCGTTGACCGCAAACTCAATAATCTCATTTATAGGTGCATCAATCATTTGGTTGAGTTTTACTAAACTCTCTAGTCTTGATTCATTAAGGGCCAAGGCGATTTGGGCACTTTTCTTTTCATCAATATCAAACGATGTACCAATAATAATCTGGGGACGGTCATTATCGCTCCATTTTAAAATTTTACAGCGAGCTAGATTCCATCGATATTGTTCGGAGGATTTTTTGCCTCGATACTCAAATTCAAAATATGGCTCGTCGTGTTTAGGAATGGATTCAAGCAAGACTAATATTTTTTGATAATCATGGGGGTGAATCGCATTCCGGGTGACTTCGCTAAAAGGTAATATTTCTTCTTTGGGAAAGTAACCAATATGCTCATTACTTTTTGACAGTATATGGATAACGTTGTTTTTCAAATCTATATGCCAGACTATTTGTTTAGTGGCGCTGAGCGCCATTCCCAAGTAACTTTGACTTTTTAAAAGTTCGTCTTGAGTTTTTTTGTATTCTGTCGCATCGATTAACACCAAAAGGGCGGTTTTGGCCTCCTGACTGTGTGGAATAACGGCCATATTAAAGTGAATACTGTCAGCATTTTTGTTTTTGCAGATAATATCGCTGTAAGTGTAGGTGCTTTTGGAAAAAAGTCCCTGGAGAGTATTTTTGATTTTTAAAATGGAACCAGGGTCTGATATTTCCTCAATATTCAAATTTAATAATTCATTTTTTTCATAACCTAGAAGATCGCATATATTTTGGTTGGCATAGCTTATTTTTAATTTTTCATTGATGACAATAATATTGAGAGTGTTGCCAATGATGTCGATTAGGTGAGAATAAATAGGTTGGGATTTAAAATCTTCGTTCTTATGACCATTACTCAACTCTTCATTTATGTCCTTATTCTTTTCTTGTTCGACTAGTTCCATGAAATTACTGGGTAGAATTTCAAGTACTTCGCAAATTTTATTAATTGTTTTAAGGCTTGGAGATCTTAGCTCACGCTCTAAAAGACTGATGTAAGTCCGGGCCAAATTGGCTTCGAGCGATAAATTTTCCTGGGAAATGCCTTTATCGGTTCTTAGTCGCCTTAAGACCCGCGCAAACTCTCTGTTCTTTTTCATGTATTCCACCTGATTTGTCCTTCTTTCGGGGTAACCTAACAAATAACAGCCTCATTGTTAAGAAAACTATTGCAACCGTTTTAAAAATTTAATTTCTTAACTTTCCTGTTTATATTTCGTTTTTTCAACCTACAATAGTAAGCGAAATAACAGCTTTTAAAAAGGATGTTTGATCGTTAGAATACTAATCAGATTGGTTAATACAACGCAAAAGTGAAGATTTGTTCATTAAAGGGGTTCTATGTCTGGTAAATTTTATCCACTTAAAATTGAAAAACTCTTCAAGATGATTTTTTTTGAATTGAATAAAAAAGAAAGTGTTCTAGGAATTGATAAAAGTCTTTTTTTTTCACCCACTGAAAATAATAAAAAGATAAGTATGGTGAGATATGGCGAAAGAATGGATACTCCTTTGGGAGTGGCTGCTGGTCCGCAAACTCAGATGGCGCAAAACATTATTACCGCTTGGCTCACTGGAAGCCGTTATATAGAACTTAAGACCGTGCAAACTTTGGACGAACTTGAAATTTCTAAACCCTGTATAGATGTAGAGGATGAAGGGTTTAATTGTGAGTGGTCGCAAGAATTAACCTTGGAACAATCCTTTCGTGAGTATTTAAAAGCATTTATTTTAATTCATATCCTGCAGGATTATTTTCAGCATCCAAGAAGCAATAGTCTAGGAACCATTTTTAATATGAGTGTTGGATATGATTTTCAAGGTATACAAAAAGCTAATGTGCAAAAATTTTTTCGTAATATGAAGGATGCTAAGAAGGAAAAAGATGTTTATTTAAAACGACTATTGCCATTTTATCCCAGATTAAAAGATATCCATATACCTGATTTGGTATCAAATAATATAACCCTTTCAACAATGCATGGTTGCCCAAGCGGCGAGATTGAAAAAATTGGTAGGTATTTGATAGACGATTTAGGGTTACATACTACGATAAAATTAAATCCAACCTTGAATGGAAAAGATGAAGTTCGCCAAATATTAAACCGAGATTTGGGTTATCACAATATTGTGGTCCCTGATCTTGCTTTTGAACATGATCTGAAATTTCATGAAGCGAAGACTATCATCAAAAATCTAAAACAAGTTGCCGCGGATAAGGGGGTGGATTTTTCTATTAAGCTTACCAATACGTTGGAGTGTGAAAATAATAAAGAATATTTTGATGCTCAGAGTGCTAAGCATATGTATATGTCAGGAAGGGCCCTGCATGTGCTGGCGATAAATCTGGCATGTAAATTACAAGATGAATTTAAGGGAACTTTGGATTTATCATTTTGTGCGGGAGTTGATGCGTTAAATGTTGCGGATGTTTTAAGTCTTAACATAAAGCCAGTGACCATATGCACGGATCTTTTAAAACCCGGGGGATATGGGAAAACCTATCAGTATATTGAAAATATTAATCAAAGAATGAAAGATTTGTGTGCCAACAATCTAGAAGAGTTGGTTTTAAAAACGGCCTGTGAAAATGATTTAAAAAAAGCTGCACTTATTAATCTATTTAAATATAAAGATCAGTTAAGAAATAACAAAAGATACGCCAAATCTAGTTTTCCTTATAAAAACATCAAAAGTAATAGACCGCTTACGATGGTTGATTGTATCCAAGCACCCTGCGCTGAAACCTGCAAGGCCAATCAAAATGTGCCAGAATATATGAGGAAAACAGTTAGTGGAGAATTTGATAAGGGGTTACTGGAGATTATGAAAACTAACCCCTTGCCCAATATTACGGGGCTAGCATGTGATCATAAATGTGAAGATCGATGTACCCGTATCAATTATGATAATCCTCTTCATATAAGAGAGATAAAAAGATTTCTGGCAAGTAATGCAACGATACAAACAGTCCTCAACGGACAGAAGAAGCTAAAAAAAATTGCGATTATTGGAGGCGGCCCCTGCGGGTTATCCGCTGCACATTATCTTAGTAAGGTTGGATTTAGAGTGGAGATTTTTGAGTCTCGGGAAATTGTGGGCGGAATGGTTACTAATATTCTTCCTAATTTCCGAACTATAAAAGACCTGGTCAATTTTGATATAGACAAAATTAAAGAGCTTGGAGTGATGGTTCACACTGGCACCTCCATTGATAATGATAGTGCTTTAAATGAAATCATTACCGACTTCAACTATGTTATTTTTTCCATAGGGTCCCCCGAGGCGAAAAGCTTGGGAGTGGAAAATGAAGATGTGGAGGGAGTAATTAATTTTTTGGATTTTTTAGAACAGGTTAAAAAAGAAAAAATCAATAAGCTTCCCAAAAAAGTTGCAGTGATAGGAGGCGGGAATTCCGCAATTGATGCTGTTCGGACAGCGAAGAGACTCATGAGCAAAGATGATACTTTGTTTTTGATCTATCGAAGGACCTTTAAGGATATGCCAGCTGATAGAGAAGAAATAAAGGAGTTGCTAGATGAAAAAATTACCGTAATGGAATTAACCAATCCCAAAAAAATTATTATCAATAATACTACCAAAAAGATTGAAGGACTAACTTGTGTAAAAACAGAAATTACAGGTGTGGATAGCCTGGGTAGAAATAAAATAAAAGAAGTACCAGGAAGTGAGTTCACTTTGGAGATGGATTTAATTATTTCAGCAATAGGACAGGAAAAATTAAACGGGAAAAATTTTAAATCCTTGGAAAAAGAGGCTGACGGCACTATTAAATATTTTAAAGAAAATTTAGAAACCTCAATTAGAAACGTTTTTATTGGGGGAGATAGTGCTCGTGGTCCTCAATCTATCATTCAGGCCATAGCTGATGGCAGAAAAATTGTTGAAGAAATTTGTTATAGAGAAAATTGTGAATTTTTGGAAAATCGAGTTTTATCTTCAGTGGACTTAAGAGAAATTAGACAAAAACGGGTTCAAAAAAATTATGGGAAAGGACCTCATAAATTGGATCCTATGGACCGAGATAACTTTCAGACCGTAGTGGAGACCTTAACCCAAGAAGAGGCGATGACGGAAGCTAAACGTTGTTTGAATTGTGATCTGTTATGTGAGGTATGTGTAACTGTTTGTCCTAACCGTGCCAACGTTAGCTATCAGCTTCCTAAAAAGGACTACCATTTAAAGGATATAATTATTGATCAAATGAAACATTCGTTGGGAGTGGATTATATTTTCTCAATCACCCAAGAAAATCAGGTGTTCAATATTGGTGATTTTTGCAATGAATGTGGTAATTGCAATACCTTTTGTCCGACTGGTGGAAGACCCTATCAAGATAAACCCAAAATATATTTAAGTCGAAGATCGTTTCAAGAAGCAGGGGCAAATGCCTTTTATTTTGAAGAAGAAAAAAGTGCTCGCACCTTATTTGTTAAGACGTCCAGCGAAAATTACAAATTGGTTTATCCTCATCAGGGAGATCTTTTTTTTGTAGAAAACAATACGATTAAGATGCAATTGCGTAAGGATGATTTAAGAGTGGAGACCGTGGATATGATCAAACGAAATGGTCACGTTAATATACTTGAAGTGGCCATTATGAAAGAATTAATGGAGAATTGCAAAATTGATTAAGCGGAGGTCATTAAGTGAACCAAGTAAAAAAAATATCAACAGTTGACGGCATTAAAGAAATTAATAAAGTGACATGGATCGGCGTGGTTGTTAATGTGTTTCTTTCTGCAGTTAAATTTGTAGTGGGATATATCGGAGGAAGCCAGGCGGTTATTGCCGATGCAGTCCATAGTCTTTCAGATTTGGCAACCGATTTTGCTGTCATTGTTGGGGTGAAGTTTTGGAGTGCTCCTCCTGACGAAGATCATCATTACGGACATTATCGAATTGAAGCCTTAATTACGGCATTGATTGGAATTATTTTAGGATTTGTAGCGATAGGAATTGGTTACAAGGCAATTATCACTATAAAAGAACAGGATTTAGGTACAACAACTTGGATTGCAGTCGTGGGGCCAGTGTTATCTATTTTTATCAAAGAAATTCTTTATCATTGGACAGTTATAGTTGGAAAAAAAGTTCGTTCAAAATCGGTGATCGCCAACGCCTGGCACCATCGCTCAGACGCCATCAGTTCAATCCCGGCTTTATTTGCAGTTATAGTTTCTACGATAAACCCTGCTTGGGGGTTTGTTGATCATATCGGGGCTATTATTGTTTCAGTTTTTATTTTCAAAGTTTCTTGGGATATTACTACTCCGGCCCTTTTGGAGTTAACTGATCAAGGGGCTTCAAAAAACGATCATATGCTTATTAAGCAAATTGCTTTAGAGGTTGAGGGGGTTAAAGATGTTCATAAGATCAGAACTAGAAAAATTGGGCAAAACATATTTGTTGATCTTCATGTCTTAGTCAGTCCAGAAATTACCGTTAGGGATGGTCATGCAATTTCCGAAAATGTAAAACATGAATTGCTAAAAAAAGGACCGGATATTCTAGATGCCGTCATTCACTTGGAGCCTGCGGAATAAACGAATTTATCAACTGATAATTAAACTAACCTAATGTTCGGAATTAATTTTGGAGAGGTAATGACCGGAAAATAGTCTTGTAAAGACATATTTTAATATAAATATTATGGTGATTAAACTATTAAAAAAGTATTAAGCGTGACTGTTGACATTGCTGTTTGACAGTCGTACTTTTAAATAGATCAAAATTTTAAATAGGTGAGGAAAAATCAATGAATTTGAAATTATTTGGCTTGGTATATTTTTTGATAAGTAGTTCAGTTTTTGCGGAAGAAGTAGTAGCACCAAAAGCTCGTGGAGTTGATGACTTCATTGCTTATTTTATTGCTATGGGAATGGCAGCAGCAGCAGCCACACTTGCTCAATCTAAAGTTATAAGTACGGCGCTTGAAGGAATTGCCAGAAATCCTAGTACCAGTGACAAACTTTTTACACCTATGATTTTAGGTCTGGCACTTATTGAGTCCCTAGTTATATTTACTTTTGTTTCTGTATTTATGGTGAAATAAAACCGTCTATTTTTTTAAACGAATAAAAAAATCTCCTAACTTTCTAGACTTGTTTCTAGAATTACTCTCAGTGGTCTTGCGGTTAGGGATATAGATTTTTCCGATTGCTTGATTTCTATCTTGTAAGATATTTAAATGAACCTCAATATTTTTGATATGGTTTTTTAAGACATAGAAATCATTCATAGGGCCTTGGGTGACTTGGTAAACTTTAAAATTTTCTTCAAGATAAAGAAGATAATTTGCAGAAGGAGCCGACTCAATGCCTTCCATATGAATCATTACTTGAGTTTCTGGGTCTTGGCGACTTTTTTGAGGAAAGGTTAGTTGGAAGAAAAAAGTACTTTCCTTACTAAAGGCGTCTTTAAAGGTACCTACAAAATCACCTTTGAGTAGAAGTAGTTTGTTATGATTAACTACTGTGGAATTATGGCTATTGATTCTAAAATGTTTGTTCCAAAAAACGCTTAGTGGTTTAGAGAGAGGGGCGTCTTGCGTTTTATTGGTGATTTTGCTTTCGCTGGCGTTGCTAGAAGGTAGGATTAAGTCAGCCGATGAAGAGTCTATATCAGCCACGGGTTTTGTTACATCTTGTGAGATTTCTTGATTATCCCATTCCTTACTTAATTCTTCACTTCTTTGTTGATCATTTTTATAGGCCCATTCTTGCTGTAAATTAGAAAGTCTGATTCCTTGAATAATTAAAAAAGTTTGAAAGGCCTTTGCCATCAGTTCATCTGCTTTGAGGTATTTTTCTTTTAAGGTTTTTAAATTAAGATATTCATTCAAATCATCATTGATCAGTTCCTGGGCCGGTTCGATGATACTTTCTTTTTCGTTAAGACAGCTCATATGAGCCTCTTTGCAATGATTGATGATTTCATAAAGATTGGCATGACTGTTTCTTTGATACCAAAAGATGCCAATTGATAGAGCCGGAATTATAAGCAATATGATGAGCGCAATTTTTTTCATATTATTTTTTATGATCTTTTAATAATTTCGTTGAATTCTAAAATCATTTCATCAATTTTATCTACCTTATTAAACACGCTACCCCAGTAATTATCATGATCGAACCACTGATTGTTAAGTTCACTCAACTGCCGTTGTTGTTGTTCGATCCAGGTAAAATATTTTAAATTATGAATTCTCTTTTTATCATAATGATCAAGCTCCAGCATGTTATCAATGCCTTGTTGGCGGATCATCTCTACATCCATGTGAGCATTTTTCTCCTGGTAGGAGCCTCTTTCATTAGTTAACTCTTTTAATCTTGATCCATATAAATCCAGTGAGTCGGTGAAAACCGTCACCAGATAATCATTTTCATTCATTTCGTAATATTTTGCCATTTTGATAGTGGCCAGTAGGTTTCCGATTGATGATATGCCCAGCGAATTCAAGGTCTCCACCAACTTTTTAGGAACGCCATTTTCAATTAATTGTTTGCGACCTTTTTCTTCATTAAATAGTCGAAGTGCTCGAACCGTTGCCTCATCGTCAACGGCAATAACCATGTCGGTGTTTTTCATATCATGAATCCAAGGAATATGTTTATCTCCTATTCCTTCGATACGGTGTCCGCCAAAACCGTTATTAAGCAGAGTGGGGCATTGTAAAGCTTCAGCCGCCGCCAGTTTCATTTGCGGATATTTGGTTTTCAAATAATAGCCATAGGCCATAGTTCCGGCAGATCCAGAGCTGGAAACTGCTCCTCTTAAAGTATTTCCTGGTTTCATTTCTGCTTTGAGAGCATCTTCCAAAGCTGATCCTGTTACGTGATAGTGCCAAAGCGGGTTACCAAATTCTTCAAACTGGTTAAAAATTTGTATATTTTTTCTGGTTTTTCGAAGCTCCCAGCATTTGTCAAAGATTTCTTTTACGTTACTTTCGCAGCCAGGAGTTGCGATAACTTCACCGGCAATTTTGGACAACCACTCAAATCGCTCCTTGCTCATTTCTTGGGGTAAAATGGCAATGGATTGACAACCAAGTAAAGCGGAGACGTATGCTCCTCCTCTGCAATAATTACCCGTGGAAGGCCACACTGCTTTTTCATTTTCCGGATCAAATTGACCAGTGACCAGCCTGGGGGCCAAACAGCCGTAAGTAGCCCCCACTTTATGTGCGCCGGTGGGAAACCACCTGCCAACCAATGCTATGATGTTTGCTTTAATACCTGTTAATGCTGGAGGAAGAACCAGATAATTAGTATTGCCATATCCTCCCCCTTTTTCTTTTTGTTCATTTTTCCAAGTGATGCGGTATAAATTTTTGGGGTGAATATCCCAAAGACCGATATTTTTTAATTCAGCTTGAATTTTTTTATCGATGGTTTCTGGATTTTTCATTTCTTTAAAAGTGGGAAGGGTTACGCCTAAAGATTTTAATCGCTTGGCATTTTGGTCACGTTTAGATTTGTTAATAGTTAGATCAATCATTTTAACTCCGCTATATTTTTTATTAATTTTTGAGGTTTAGTGATTTTCTTGGTAGCTGAAAGAGTATCTTTTAGTCCGTTGCCAGTGGCAAGGAGAACTATTCTTTCATTTTTTGAAAGTGAGTCTTTTACTTTGAGTAACCCCGCTAAACTAGCAGCTCCGGCTGGCTCAATAAAGAGTCCAGTTTTATCCGATAATATTTTTTGGGCACAAAGAATTTCATCGTCAGAGACGATAACGGTTTTACCATTATATTTTTTTAGATATTTATAAGCAAGAAAGCCATTTCTTGGCGCATCTACCGAGATGGAATCAGCGATGGTGGTTGAATTTTGATAATCAAAAACACCGTTATTTAATAATGCCCGATGAATGGCACAACTAAATTTAGCTTGAACAGCATAGATGGTTGGAATTTTATTGATGATCCCGAGACTTAGTAGATCGGCAAATCCCTTATAGACTCCTGCTAAAATTACACCATCACCGGTTGGTACAAAAACATGATCGGGTTCTTGGCCTAAATCACGCACGAGTTCTAATGACACGGTTTTTTTTCCTTCGATGGTCATCGGATTATAAGCAGTATTCCGATTCATTCCACCAAATCGTTTACTGTAGTCCATAGAGAGGTCATAAGCTAAATCGTAATTACCGTCAGCCATGATGACATTTGCCCCATACTGAAGCGATTGAACGAGTTTTCCCTCAGGAACATTCTTGGGTAAAAAAATGGTAATCTTTTGATTGGCATAAGCTCCAATGCCTGCCATCGAAGAACCAGCGTTTCCGGTAGAAGCTAGTACAATTTCATTAATGTGGTGGCACTTTGCGAAAGCACTTACCAGATAAGAAGCACGATCTTTAAAAGATCCAGTGGGATTGGTGCTGTCATTTTTTATAAAAAGATTAGTTAGGCTTAAGTCATTTATTAGCCTTTCTGGTCTTATTAGCGGTGTGTTACCGACAGGAAGGGTGGGGAAATATTGTTTTTCTAGAGGTAAAAAAGAAAAAATATCGTCTAGATTGCTTCGATGGTTAGAATTGATAACTTCTAAAACACCCAGTAACGGAGAATTTTTCTTGGTTTTAGGGCCACAACTATCACAAAGCATGACGTCTGGTTTGATATCAAAGGTCTTATTGCAATCTGTGCAACGATAATGAAACATGAGTTTCTCACAAATAAAATTAGATATAGACAAAACTCTATCAAGGAGTTTTCTGTTAAGCAATATGTAATTGGTATGAGTCTTTCATTGCGAAGTGGTGGCAGATGTGGGAAAATTTTTTTCTTAAGATCTGCTAATTATCCAACTGAAAAAGAGGAGCTTTAAATGAGTAATTTAAACAGTTTGATTGACGGACTAAAAAATTTAAAAAATGAATTATATGAAAAAGATTTTTTACTTACTTGGGAAAAGTCTTTAGATGATTTAAAAATTGTTTTAGGAGTTGCTGAAACATTAAAAGGTTTAAGAGATAATAATATTTCTACCAGAATTTTTGAGTCAGGGATTGGAGTTAGTCAATTTAGAGATAACTCAACCCGTACCCGTTTTTCTTTTTCTAAAGCCTGTGATTTGCTAGGCCTTTATGTCCAAGATCTAGATGAAGGTAAATCACAGGTAGCTCACGGAGAAACCGTCAGAGAAACATCTAACATGATTTCATTTTTAGCGGAAGTTATCGGCATTCGGGATGATATGTATATTGGTGCCGGAAATACTTATATGAGAGAAGTCGCTAAGAGTTTACAAGAAGGGCATAAGGAAGGGGTTTTACCCGAGAGAACAACCGTGGTAAATCTTCAGTGTGATATTGATCATCCTACTCAATCTATGAGTGATCTTTTACATCTGAAAAATTATTTTGGTAGTTTAGAAAACCTAAAAGGCAAAAAAATTGCCATGACTTGGGCCTATTCTCCAAGCTACGGAAAACCACTGTC
>Ga0208958_1001622_pt1 | contig 21709 bp, 18 predicted proteins | sample RifOxyB1_FD_184032 | JGI IMG/M metagenome (GOLD analysis project Ga0208958, IMG submission 184032) | Soil microbial communities from Rifle, Colorado - Rifle Oxygen_injection B1 (SPAdes) | ecosystem: Environmental > Terrestrial > Deep subsurface > Rock core/Sediment | place: Rifle, Colorado... | reverse complement strand
AAAAAACCCACCAGCACCGTATTGAAAAAATCGCTCCCCCCAGTCCATATGATTCCAAAGGTCAGGATGCCAAACAAAAAAAGCCACTATCAATCTCCCCAAAAACGCTATCAAAAAAATCCACTTCAATTTTAATTTCATTTGCCACTAAACAAATAGAAAACCGGCTCACCAGATGGATAAGCAATTGCTTTAACTAGTATTAAGTCTCCCGGTAATCTTTCTGGTTCAGCTATCAAGTTCACATTTACTTCTTTTTCACTTGCTATGTACAAAGTTTTACTATCTAGTATCTTACCCATTTCGTAGAGTCCTACCCCAAGACTACCAAAATAAAATTTGTCAATGTGGCTCACCTTCCCGAATCCCGGTAAATCCACATCATTCCCAATCGGAAATTCTGCCTGCCACTTTTCAGGAGTATATTCATACCATGCCGCAAAAAATATCCACGGTGGCTCGTTCGCTGTTGATATAACTATTCTGTCATAATCACTTTCAGAAGACTTAATTTCAGAAATTGCTTCACGAAACCCGCTGTGCCACCAACGTTCACTATTCCAAGGATTATGAACCCAATAATCATGTTCATAAAAACCAAAATTTACCATTAACATTGCTCCAAAAACAACTAACCAAAATCTATTCAATCTGCTTATTCCGTAAGCGATAAGGAAGCCCAGCGGCGGCAAAATCAAAATTAATCTCGTGGCGTGATTCCCGCCATCTCTCGTAATTGCCGCCGGTACCGCACCTGCCATTAACCAAAAAACAATCAGTAACTTTTTCTTCTTTTCAATTTTTGATGTGAAAAACCAAATTAATCCAAGTAATAAAACAAAAGCTTCCACTCGATAAAGTTGTCCCATTCCTTTAATTGAATGTCTTAAATTCGGGTCCCCAGATATAAACAAAAATTCCGTTGAGAAAGCTCTAAAATAATTAGAAATTAAGTTCTCTCCCCAATAAACATATTTGTTATGAAGTGCCCGATCATCTATTCTCGGACTTATTCCTGTCCCCCGCTCTCCCCTCATTTGAGCATCATTAAGTCTCGCTACCCCCACTTCATGCTCCGTCGAAGGATTAGTAAACACACTTACATATCCAAATCTTTGAGCCGCACCGCCAAACAAAACACTATAAACCATCGGCCCACCAACAATTACAAAGACAACTGCGCTCCGTAGCAAATACTTTCCCTTTAAACCAAGCAAGTCCTTCCACCACACCACCACCAAAAACAATATAAGCATTGGTACAAACAATTTTGCTGTACTGTAAACCCACGGCGTCAAAGAAAAACACACCGCCGAAAGCCACAACCATCTCCCATTTTTGAGCGCCTTAAAGAAAAAGAACAATCCCAGTATCAAGAAAAACAAAAGTTGTGTCACTTCAAATGCCGCCCGGCTATATTGAATATGCCACGGACTAATTGCCAAAACAAAAGCCGAGAGGAGTCCAAACCTTTCGTCTTCAAATAACTCCTTCGTCAATAAATAAAATACATAAACGCCCAATATTCCAAAAATAGCCGCCGGCAACCGCACCCCCAAAGGGCTTATTCCAAAAAGTCCGACCGTAGGCACCACCGAGTATAAATACAGCGGCGTCCGCCACTCGGCCAATGAATGAAAATGAAGTGGCATGTAGTTGCCGTAATAATCCCTCCCTGTTTTTAATATCGAGTAGGCCTGGTATCCCACATCAAGTTCATCACCAAACAAGCTCACCGGCACTTCACTCAATCGCCACAATCTCAATAAACCCGCCAATAACAAGATCAATACTAAAACCCGCTTTGAAGTTTTCACTTCATTAGTTTACCAAACTTCTGCCCAGTCCACATCACATACCAAATTAAGTAATGTTGAATAGCTCCATGATAAGCCTTACTAGAGGGAACAAGTCGTCTCCATTGCTCGCCATTATTGATAATCTTCCTCCCGCTTGCTCCATGGTAATGATAAATTTCAGCGCTAGGCAGAAAATAAACTTTCATTCCCGCTTTCCTTACCCGCCGGCAGTAATCCAAATCTTCAAAATACATAAAATATTTTTCACTTAAAATGCCAACTTCTTTACGTGCCCGAGGCGTAATTAATAGAGCTGCCCCCACTACCGCCTCTACTTCAACCGGTTGCTCTCCTTTTGGAGAAAGCTTATCTAGCAAGCCCTTTTGCCCAAACCAATACTGTCGAATTGCCCTCTCCAACGTCGGCAAGTTAAAAACCGATTCCTGCAAACTTCCATCTTTATTTAATAATTTTGCCCCTACTACACCCACATCGTCTTTACCCTTTCCAAACTCAACCATTTTATCGATTACCCTCTTTTTTACTTCAGTATCTGAATTAAGTAATAAAATATACTTCCCTTTTGCAATTGTGATCCCTATATTATTTGCCTTCGCAAATCCCAGATTTTTCTCATTACTAATAATTTTTAAGTTCTTAAACCTCAACTTTTTAAGCGCTTCGACACTTCCATCTTGACTGCCGTTATCCACCACAATCACTTCAAAACTTAGTTTCGAAATAGATTTATACACAGACTCAACACACGAAAGCACAAGTTCTTTTGTGTTCCAATTAATAATTATTATCGAGACTTCCATAATCGGCTTTTTCTGTACTCTCTTAAGAGAGTACCAAACAATACCAAGTTCATCAAAGATAAAGTTCTTTCAACAAATCCCAAGTCCAAAACATAAACTAAAGCGTTTATCCTCGGAAACCACCACCAGTGATAGAGATTCAAGAAAAAAACTGCCGTTATCAAATAATACATTTTTTTAAAACCCAATTTTGCGATAAGTACAAATGGAAATATCGCAATCACCGGAAACAGATATCGCTCGTGTACTCTGGGAAAAAACATAAAAATCGAATAAAAAAGCATTAAAATATAAAAAAATAAATTTGCTCCACGCCAGTACCAATAAGTCACCAAAAAAATAAATCCGAACCCCATTGCCCAAGCAAACTTATTAAGTGTCAAGCCGAATATTACTTCAAAATTATCAGGGAGCCTATCTAGCCCCAATAGTAACCCCCAAAAATTAAAGGCATTCAGATTAATAAACGGCAAAGTCACCGCCCCCGGAATAATTTTCCTCCAATACATATTAACCAACCACATAATATAATTTGAGTCCGTAAAAAAGTAACCTACAACATATAAACCCAAAACGAAAAATATCCCCAAAACAGCCGCTTTTTTCAAGCCCATTTTCGCCCTTAACGATATTAGCAAAAACACAAGCCCAATCGGAACATAAGTCGCTTTCACCATTACAGAAATAAAAATTTGCCACAACGCACTCACGTACCTTTTTTCCACCAAACTCAGGAGTGCCCAAATTGCAAAGAACGAAACCACCGAATCAAGCTGTCCCCAAGAAGCAGACAAATATATAACCGCCGGATTAAATAAATAAACGCCGGCGACTGCTTTCGCTTTAGCGATATTCATGTGTTTTCTCGCCCACCGATAAATCAAAAGCCCAACCCCCAAATCGGCCGTTATCCCCGGCAACTTTAACATCGCTCTAAAACCAACCTCATCAAACCAAGTCATCACGCCCGAAGGAAAAATAGAAACATGAACATTAATCCACCAAAGTAAATCAAACACCATCTGCCAAAAGTATCGCATCCCTAAGAATAAAACCATCGCCAAAGGTGGGTAATCTGGCCTAGCGTAATTGCCAAAATTAAGCCAATCATAAAATCCCCTCAACCCAAACTCAGCTGCGTAGATTCCCCAAATCTCATTATTATTCAAATCACTGTGATACGAAAACGGGACTAATACTAACCGTATCACTAAGGCCAAAAGCACCAGTTTACTAATATTACCGCCACTAAGTGTTTTTAATTTTTTCAAATATCGCTTCATCTGAAACCCTTTGCTCCTTAACTTCAATGCCACGTAACTTTCGAACCATACCAAGTTTCCTCATAGCCAAGAATATTACTACCACATATCCTGGACCTTTCAAAACTCGTCTCACTAAACCACTGAAGTGCTTACGAAACATCTGCTTACTAGTAATATTTTTCCATATAAACAACAATTCGTTGCGCTCTTTAATCATATTCATCTTGCGCCTGGCAAAATTATTTGTATTTATCACCGACTCATGCTGATGAAGAACTCGCGCCCCAGGTTCCCATAAAACCCGATACCCTCGCTTTTGCGCCCGATAACTAATATCCACATCCTCCCAATAAAATGGGCTAAGAAGCTCTTCATCAAATCCTTTTAATTCTTTCCACATCCTTCTTCGAAAAACCCCGCTTCCCCCATTCACCCACATTGTTTCCGTAATCTCTTTTCTAGCTGGGAGCCCTCCATGCTCAAAGTAGCCATTTCGAAAGTACCCTACTGCCGGCCCATATCCTTTTTCATGCAACGAGACCGCAAACACATTCTCATCATTAAAATGCATCAGTACATACTCCAAAAAATTCCTGCTTGGGCTCACATCAGTATTTAGTAAACAAACCAAATCACCCTTAGCATTCCTCACCCCCAAATTCACTGCCACCGAAAAACCGTTATTCTCTTTTTGCTCAATTAGCCTGAGATTTGAAGTTTGAGACTTGAAATTTCTGACAAACTCCACCGAGCCGTCAGTACTCCCATCATCAACGATAATCACTTCCCTGATGCCATTTTTTTTATTATCTTTTGCGCGAATCACATCCGGTAAATACCGTGCCATAAGCTCCTTTCCGTTCCAATTTGGGATCACAATACTAACTGTCATGATTTATCACAAGCTTTGTCTATCTTTTCCTCACTTTCACTGCATTAAGCATCCCCAATATAAACCTCTTATCAATCTCGACCACAAACCCCACCTTCGTAAGTTCCTTCGCCAAAGTATGCTTTTTGTCAAATGACTGAATATGACAATCATCCCAAATCCTCCCTCTCCAAAATTTAACCCAAAAAAACCAAATCAGCCGGAATAACAAACTGTCCGTCGGCACCAAAAGCACCGCATATCCATTGCTTTTTAAAACTCTCTTTATTTCTTTAAAAACTTTTTGTGGCTCCGGCACATGCTCAAGCACTTCCAGGGCGAACACAGCCCCAAATTTACCTGTCGAAAAGTCCAGTTTATGGGCATCTCCCACTTTAAAAAACAGCTTTTTATTTTTTTTCCAATGATTATTTGCCCAATGCACGGATGTCCTTAAAACATCAATTCCCGTCACTTTTTTTGCGTCACTTTTATCCAAAACCACCTTCGTAAAAACTCCATCTGCTGAGCCAATATCCAAAACCTCACCATCCGTTTTCTCAATTAGTTTCCCCACTTCTTCAAATCTTCGCTTATGCCAATACCGCTGAAAGGGGTTAATTTTTATTGAACTAAAATACCAATCCGGCGGCACATTCGCGTGCATTTCCTCACCCAACTTCTGCGTATATTTACTCTTCATTAGATTTTCTCCCTTTTTTGAACCGTGACTTGATCAAACTTCACCTCTTCAACCAACTTTGATACCCCATCCTCAGTTTGATAAGTTTCCTCAACAAACTTCGGCGGTATCCCCTGAAGTGGCTCAGATATTAAAAAATACAACTTTGTTTCCTCATTTACCATCGCCAAATTATTACCCAACCTCCCCACCTGATCTCGACCATGCCACTCAGGCAAATATCCATAGTGTTCCACTCCGTACCAATTAAACATGTATGACCAAACGGTGTTCACCCACAAAGGACTGGTGATTGTGTTTACACTAAAAGGTTCCCTTCCAGATTCACTATAAATATAATTCAAAGCCGCTTCGTGATTATCTATCGTCATATCACTTTGAATCGAAAAGATTGTCTGACCATGATGATTCTCCTTCATAATCATTGATAAATTTCCATAAATCATCACCGCCAACACAATTATTGCGATCATTTTTTGTTTATCCCACCATTTTGCCAAATAAACTCCCAATAAAACGCTCACTGCCGGCCCAATTCCGACAAGCAAAAACGGTGTGCTCGTCCCACCAACCGAAGCCACTGTAATATGAGCCAAAAGCCATGTTCCCAAAAATGGCTCCCAAGTCAATTTCTTTTTGTCCCAAGTCATTAACGCATACATCAAAAGCCCCAAAACAAACATTGCCCCATAACCTACATTTCCTGGATAACTATTGTGAGCGTAAACTCGACCTAATTGGTTAAGAAAAAGTATTATGAAATCTCCCAAACTCTTTCCATGACTCACTGATTCTCCCGAAGAAAGTAAATTAGCTACACCCCCAACTCCTTTAAATCCAAACTTTACCTCAACCAAAACCATTGTCGACAAAGTCAAGCCTAAAGTTATAATAAAATTAAAAAATTCTCGAACTGGCCATTTCTTCCGAAAAACCCATACCCAAATCGTAACTGGCACCAAATGATATACCAGAAATATTTCAGCCTGAATCGATAACCCCAACCCTAAACCAGCCAAGACCACTCCCCAAGGCTTTCCCTCCCACAACCATAACCAAAGCCCAAGATAAATCATCGGTACCGTCCATGCTCCCAAAGTTGGGTTACTGAGCCAAATCGCATACTGTGTCGACTCAAAACTAATTGCAAATAAGAAGGCCGCCATATACCCTGCCAACTTTTTCTTTGTCATCAGTAAAGCCAAAAAATAAACCAACACCACGCCTATCACGTTAAAAGCCGCTGTCCAGTAAGCAGCAACAATTGGGCTCTTTGAAACCGCGTATGCCGACGCCAAAAAATAATAATAAAACACGCCATGATAAAGTCCTTGTGTAGAAGCTGGTGGCCCCAAAATTTTCATGTCTCCAGCTACAATTTCCTGAGCCACGTACGCATCTCTGGCTTGATCATACCCAAACGTCAAAGCACCCACAGGTAAAAACATCACCCGCAAATAATATCCAAATAGAATTATCGCTCCCAAAAAAATTGATTCTTTTTTTGTCATCAATCTAATGAAGTATATCGCGACCAAACTCCTCTGCCAACAAAAAGAAGCCATAAGACTATTGCTGATCCCACCGCCATTCTCAACCCATTAATAAACGATTCTGGCTTATATTCCATTTTCACCACGTGTTCACCTTTTGGAACTTGAACTGCTCGAAAAGCATAATTCGCCCGATAAACTTCGTGCTCCACGCCATCCACATACACCCTCCATCCCGGATAATACAAATCAGAAACAAAAAGTAGCCCGTCTTCACTCATTTCAACCAATATCACGCTCTTCATTGCCTCATACTTTAAATATTTCGCCTCACCAACTCCTTTCTCCACTGTTTCATCCAAACTTTCACTCAAAAGCACTTTCGTACCAATTGGAAAATCTTCTTTGAGCAGTTCTCCAATGAGTTTTTGATCCTCTTCAATTACCTCCCAATCATACACAACAAAAGCGCGCGGCAGAACCGACTCACTTTTAAGAACCGCCACCGCTCCATCATCTATTACATTTTGAAATCGCCCGTCATCAAACCGATCCGGAATCTCTCCATTCTCATTTGGTTCTCCATTGTTATCACGCTTGATTGTCAAGTAATATTTCGTGTTGACCATGTCAAGTAACCTCGAAGTGTCATTGTCAATAATCCCATATCTCCCTGCTGGGCTTGCTTCAAAACTGTTGGAATTCAAAACCGCCAAAAACTTAGAAGATAAAGCCGGCCTCATCGTCTCATATCCCTCAAAATACTCAAAACCATATGGCATATGAAGATTTACCGGAATCACTCTGCTCCCCACTACCCGAAACGGTTTCTCTTGGTTTTTCAAAAACTCCAAGGCTGGCGTTTCGGGAAACACAAACTCCCTCGGCGAAAAACTCGTGTACTTCCACCCAAATCTAAAGATCTCAATAATAAGCAAAAACACAACAAGCACCCTCACTAGCTGCCCCAATACTTTTATCCTCGCCAGAGGAACGAGTAACCCACAAGCCAAAAAAACCGCCGCTGGAAAAACCAAATTCCGTAACGCCACACTATTACTCACCCCTGCCACCCCAAAACCAACCAATAACAAAAACGGTATCAATAACACCCGCACTTGTACTTTTTTCTCACCAATCAAACGGTCAAAACCAAAGCCAGCCAACAGGGCCATCGACAAATTAGTCACGACCAAAGCCCTCGCCGCCGATGAGGAACCCATTCCAAATATGTCGTTTTTCCAAAGCAAAAACGAAATTGGTGATTCAAACACCAATAATAAAGAAAAACCCAATAGTAAAAACAAAAACAAAACTTCCTTACTATTTTTCCATAAGCTCACCGAAAATCCCACCAAAATTGTGGCCACGACCCCCACAAAACCAGCACTTCCCGTGTAATCTTGTGGCCCCCAATAATTTCTCGTCACATGGTTCCCAAAATAATCAGGCGCCACAAAAGTAATTATTTTTTGCCAAGGTAAAAATGCCCATTCATAAGGTTGACCCTCTTGCTTCCACTGAGATAATTTAAGAAGCTCGTAACCTGGCAAAAGTTGAAATCCAGCCAAACCAAACCCCAATCCAATAAACAATCCAACCATAATCGTTTTTGGTAAATATCTCTTGTCAAACTGAAATCTTACTGTCCACAGTAGCCCCACCGCAACCAGCCCATAAATCACGCTCTGGGGATAACCCGAAAGTATCATAAACATGGTCGCCAAACATATCCCCAAGCCACTCAAAAAAGTCGGCCTCAGTAAAAATTTATCCACAAAAAGAAGCATTAGCGAAATAAAAGCCGCAGCTAATGCATGTCCATTCCACTGTGACCAAATCATGTTATATCCACCAAACGCAAAAATAATCCCTCCCACCACACTCCCCAACCTTGTTATCCTCCAATGTCTAAGTAATAAGTAAGTAAAACCAGCCGCAAGGAAGTGCTGCATCATAATTTGGATACTCCAAGCTGTCAACCTATTTGAAACCACAAAATAAATTAAATTCGTTGGCGAAAACGGCGCCGACTGAAAATTCGCCAGAAGTGGTACACCCCCTAATATATTAGGATTCCAAAGTGGTAGTTCCCCACTCTTAAGAAGCTCCACTGCGTACATCTGCATCGGAAAAATAAATGATGGCACATCCGCCATGATTGGGTTTTTTACCGGCACCCCTACCAAAAAGCCCCACTTATAATTAAGCCAAGGGTAATACACCCCCACCACAAAATCTCCAGGAAATGGTATCCACCCAAGGGCGAAAACCTTCCAAAAAAAAATTGCCACGAAAAGAATAATCACTCCAAATGGCCAATGTTTTTTAGAGAAGATCAATAATTTCTTTTTCAAACCTCTCATAAGAATATTTCTTACTTTCCATTTTTGCGGCTCTCGCTATTCTATTCATTAACTTCGGATCATTAATCAACCTTCGTGTTTTGATCCTCAAACCATTCTTGGTTTTCCATAAAAAACCATTGCGTCCATCCTTTACTGTTTCTCTGTGTCCACCCGCGGCAAAAATTACCGGCACCGCTCCTGCCGACATAGCTTCGATTGGCGTAATTCCCAAATGCTCAACCCTCATCGGTTCCTTTTCTTCATCAACTCCGTAACCACTCGCCGACCAAAATATTTTTGCTTGTGCGTACAAATCTCTCAAACTTTCAAAACCCGGACTCTCAACAATTTCAATATTTTTTCCACTTGCCATTTTTTTTAATTTCTTTAAATATCTATCCGCTCCAACCTCCACCCCGCCAGCCAAAATGAGCTTCCAATCCACTAAATTTATTCTTCGAAAAACTCTGATAAGTACATCTTGCCTCTTGCTCTGCGCCAGTTCACTGAATCGCCCTACATACAAAATCACGTTCTCCTTCTTCTTTTTTGGTCGAAATTTTTCAATATCGACCGGTGGATAAACTACCACACTTTTCTCGCCAAACCCGTACTCGCGATCTACTACACTTTTTGTGAACTCAGAATTACATATAACTTTTTGAATTCGATACAGTTTCATTTTGTTCATTAAGTTTTTACCCCGAACTCCCTTAAACGGAACCTGAAAATGAAGTAAATTTTTTCTAGCTCTCAAAGTGGGAATGCTGCCATCACTTACCCAAAAACACACCTCGTAACCATCTCCGCGACGAACATCTTTAACAAAATTGATCTCCCGTAGCTTTATGCCAAACCTATCTTCCAACTTACTTTTTATCAACTCTTCCTCCCATTCCACATCTACCTTATACCCCACCTTAGATAGCGCCACCGCCACTGCCATCGTATATCGCTCACCACCTCCCAATGTATCTAAATATGGATTTACAATCGCCGCCTTCATATAATAATTAAATCACTGTCACTTCTTTACCGTTTTCAAACATTCTGGTCTTTGCTCCCCCATAACCAACATCAAACTCTATTCGACCATTATCGAACTTTACATCTACACCCTCAATGTGAGAATCATTATCCGGAGCAATCACTCTCGCTCCCAACATCGACATTTTCTGCGCCATACTGTCATCACCTCGTCCCGTCGAGCAGGAGATCAATACAACTACCGGATCATCAACAAAAAATCTCTCTTTCGCTTTCCGCATCACATCTCTTGGTTTATCTTGCCAACCTCCAGGGTAAACATGTTCAACAATGTCAACAGCATACAAACCACCTTCAAATCCTCTGTTATGTTTACCCAATCGAATGCTACTCTCGGTACCATGCCCACCAATAAACATAAAGCTCATTCGTCCATACCGGCCAGTCGCCCTAATAAGCGCTTCAGCCAATTCACGTTTACTACCACACTCATAAACTCTCAATGCGTATTGGTCATCAATCTGATCTGAAACAGATTCAATTACCTCAGTTTTCTGATGAAATGCGCCATTGTGGTCTTGCCGGGAAAATATAACTACCCCATAAGGGGCATCTACTTTAGCAATTTCTTTTGCCTGCCTTAATAACATCCTCTCCGGATATCTCCCAAAATTAACAATACCAAACTCACGCAGTAGCAGTGCCGCAACCCCTTTTTCGTGCGCCTCAAGAATCTCTATTGCTCTAATATTGCCATTGATATTACGCTGCGCCTTACCCTGCCAATCACCCGATGTCTCTCTCCATTCATCCACCAGTCTCCTTCCTGGAAGACCATACTTCTTCTCGAGTAACACTGCGGATATTTCCTCACCTTGACTACGCACCTCAGGCTCGCTAGACATCAACATGTCTGTCAAAAAACTCGACTGGTATTCTTGATCACCATCAACCATCTCATCAATAATTGTATTCACTAACAAATGCTTGGGAAAACCTGCCTCATCCGCCAACACGACCGACCGTATCACGTCTTTCATCTTATATCTCTCATCCTTACTTCCCAGAACATCAGCTACGTGTCTTATATTTCGAACAATAAAACTCAAACCAACCTCCCTCACAGTCGCATCACCACTACCTATCAAACGACCCACAAGTCGAATCAAATCCGCAGTTCCCTCTAAATCTGTAGTACTCAGGCAACTCTCAAGTCGATCAATATTTTGAACAATTACTAAATTCACTGCTTCTTCAACTTGTCTGTTCTGGTCCGTCGAACCATGCCAATACTGGAATTCACTAGCATGGTCTAATACACTCAATGCCTCTGCAAAATACCCATCTATACCCACACCTTTGGCAACTTCACCCAAACCAGTCTTCAATGCACCTATTTCTGATTCAGATAAAACTCTCTGCTCTATATCAAACGGTCCGCCATTCGGTTTTTTCACTCTCATTGAAGCGTATGTTTCCTGCACATCACCCTTTGCCTTCAAATACGCCAAATTAACACCATTAATTATTTCGTCTCTTTCAACCACTTCAATTTCTATATCAGCACTCATTTCTCCCCTTTCACTTGCATCTCCCACAATTTCGCATAACTAATAAATCGACTATACACCTGATACAAGGCCATAATGATTCCCTCTTTCCCATCTAAAAAAGCCATTTTTCTGATCATCCTATACCAAAATTCTCTTCCCATCGCTGTTATAAACCTCAGCACATTCATCTTGGGATGCCCCGCATCATACATAAGTTTTGCTTCAATCTCGCTCCATTTATTTGTCTTCTCAAGCATTTCATGAAGATCCTCGTGTTTCTCGTGTCTTAGTGGGCTTTTCAGTTTCCCCATTTCGCCAATAACCTCCGGCTCTTCATGCAAATCCCCCTTCCACTTTTTCAGAGCCGATTTTTTGTACAATCGCTTCACATAATCCGGCCACCAACCACCATGCTTCATCGGTCTACCAAGTATTACATTCAACCTTGGTGTGGCATACCAAGTAAACTTATCACTCAACTGTCTTGAAAAATTAATTAATTCTTTTTTCAGTTCCTCGGGCACCCGCTCATCAGCGTCAATATAAAATATCCATTCCCCTTTTGCCTCTTTCAAACCAGCATTCCTAGGTTTTGCATAATTATACTTTTCCTCTCGCGGCAAACTGATCACTCTTGCCCCAAGCTCTTTACTCATTTTTGCCGTATCGTCTATCGATCCGTGATCAATCACCAAAACCTCGTCAGCCCACTTTATAGACTCCAAGCACCCAGCAATCATCTTTTCTTCATCTCTGGCAATCACCACAAAAGACAATTTACTCACCATAGCTTCCTTTCCCCATTTTACCAAGCGCAAAATCCCAAGCCCCTTTTTTTTGCCATTCACGCCCCATATATAATAATTTTATTGCCTCTTTCACAACCGCCATTTTCACTCTCATGGGCGCATATTTAAGCGCAAATCCTATCCTATTTCTCGTTAAGTAATAATCGTTTAAATCACTTCCAATTCCCGAACTTTGTGCCACTTTGTGCCAAAGCTTTGCCTCCGGCACAAACAACACTCTCCAACCCTTCCGTTTCATCCGTAAAGATAAATCCACATCTTCTAAATACATAAAATAGCGCCGATCAAACCCGCCGACGTCTTTGAGAGCCTTCGTATTTATCATCAAACAAGCCCCCGTCGCAAAATCTATTTCAGAAACTCTGTCATGTTGTCCACTGTCAACCTCATCTACTCCACGATTTTTCCCGTAAACATTATTCCAATCCATCTCTCCCCCCGCATACCACAAAACACTCCCCAGATCACCCTTTTTGTATCTCTTTTTATGAAACTCAAAACCATTCGCAAAATATATCTTGGGAGATAACATCCCCACTCTTTTTTCGGTTTTTGCTACTTTCATCAACTGAACAACTAAGTCTTCATCTACTACCGTGTCATTATTCAATATCATCACCCAATCGGCCCCATGTTCTATCGCCCAATCCATACCCACGTTGTTTCCCTCCGCAAACCCCAAATTCTCCTTATTTTCCAAAATCTCTAAATCAAACTGGCTAAAGCTTAACTTCTCCAATTTCCCCACACTCCCATCGCTCGAATTATTATCAACGACTAATACTCTTAATTCGTAATTCATGATTCTTAATTCTGCAATGCTTTCCAAGCATTGCTTCGTATCCCCAAACCCGTTCCAATTCAAAACAACCACAAAAACTTTTTGCTTAATCATCGAAGCTTAAATTTCCTCTTCACCCTATCAATCACACCACCACCATTTTTTACCAAAGCATCCGCTTTCCAATAATCTAAATCCCGCTCGACCAAACCCAACTCCTTAATCACGTCTTTTACGCCTAATTTTTGTCTCTCAAACCCACCCTTTTGCCAAACCTTCAATATCACCGCTAACTCACTAAAAGCCTGAAGACTCGCCAAAGCGAGCCCATGCACCCCATCTTTATAACCCTCTCCCGCAAAATACCGAGCCACGAACTCTCTTGCTGGTTTATGGATCACATCCTGCCATCGGAAACTGTACCCCCCTCTCAGCAAATTTTCAGCTTGCTTCCCAGTATAACGATTCATGCGCTCGATGTATTGCTCGATAGTTTGATAATTGTGATGAATAATTGCACTTTCTTCCTTTGCCGGCAAATCGGCCCCCTCCCCCATTGTCACCTGCACCCCATGAATCTCTTCCGTCCATTCAACCTTCCCCTTCTTAAATAAACGGATATTATAATCCGGCCACCATCCTGAATGCTCTATCCATTTACCAAAAATAATATTCATTCTCGGCAATCTGTAATAATCAGCCTTCGGCTCATTTACAATCTTTTTTATTTTCCCCATCAAACTCACTGGTATTTCTTCGTCCGGATCAATAATGAGTACCCAATCTCCCGTCGCTTTTGTAATACTAAAGTTACGCACTGGTTCCACATAATCAACAAACTCATGTTTGTATATCCTCGCCGCAAACTCTTTGCCAATCTTAGTAACCTCCTTACCATCAGTTGTCATATCCACAATCACAATCTCATTCGCCAACTTTTCCACCGATTTCAACGCCCTCGGAAGGACCTCAATCTCTGCATCGACCACATTTACTACCACCGAAATCTTACTCATTTGTTTTATTGTACTTTAACATCTCCGTGTTATAAACATAAGATAACATAGTCCAAGTTTTCTCATTGGACCATATATATATCTACTCTCTCGTTTTCAAAAATCCTTTCAATTCCCAATTGTGTTTCTCCCAACCTCGCCCTTTGCCCATCCACCCAGTAAATATAGGAAATATTATTTTCTCGCAAAAAATTACGAACAAATTCTTCATCCAAACTCTCATAAAACCTTTCAACGCTTTCTCTTCTTCCTCGCCAATCAAATCCCGTTATATCAAGATTCATTTCATCTTCTAAATAAATTGACTTTTTTGAGTAAGCGCTGACATAAGCTGTCGTCACGTATAAATACAATGGTTTGGGCGCTTCCACTCTCATACTCGCTTCCACATCAAAAGGATAAGTCAAAACCACTCCTTCTGGCTGCCCGCTCAAAAAACTCAAAGCCTCCACCTCTTCATTGGGTAAATAGCTTGGCGGTTGCACTGTCAAATAATTATTTCGTAACGTCTGATAAGTCGTTGGTAAAGTCAGCACAACCATACCACTTACCAAAAGTAACTGAGAACCTTTCTTTTTCACCAGCTCAACAATCGTCCCAAACCCAATCCCAGCCAAAACGCCCGCAAAAAACAAGCTGTAGTAAAAAAACTGAATTGTATTCCACGGCGTCCCTTTTTGTACGAAAAACATGGGTAATACCACCCCGCCAAAAATAACACTCATGATGAGTACCCTCACCACATTCATTTTTCTCCAATCTTTTATCCACGTCGCCATTGTAAATTCACCTATTAATCTCATTCCCATGTTGCCGTACCAAAATATTAAAAATGCTACACCGTACGCCGGTATTGCTTTCCACCAAACTTGTCCATATTTATAATTAACCATTGCCTCCCCAAAACGGACCCACCCCACCCGATCACCCACCTGCATCATCGTTTCTAGTAACCAAAATGGTCTTAGAATTAATAGTCCACCCGACAAGCCATTCAATGGCAAAAATAGCAAAAGTGCCAGTACCGTACTTAGGACCCACACTCCAAGTAACTTATACTTACGCTTCAAAATAAATTCATACGCTGCCGCTACAAATAATCCTCCCAAAGCTAAAACTCCAGCATAAGCTTTAACCTGAACTAAAACCCCAAAGCACAAAATTACCCATCCGTACTTCTTTTTGGCAAGTGCAACAATTCCCAAAAGCATAGTTGTCAAACTCATAGCAAACGGAGGGTTTATCAAGGTTGATACCGCTTGCTGTGCCCAAAAAGTTGATTCACCCTTCCCCAATGCCCACCCCCAGCTTCCTCCAAAATAAATTAAAAACTCAGCCCAAAAAGTTTGCGTCTCTGAGCACCTCAGTGCTCTCAAAAGCCAAAACAACAATCCCCCAATTAAAAGCGCGAATATCACCGGCAATATTTGAAAATACCAAACAGAAACACCAACTCCGGTTAGCCTAAACAATCCTGCTAGCATCAAATCAAACCCAACATGATAATTCATGAGTTGACCACCCGCAAATGTCGGCATTTCAAAGCTCCCACGAGCCAAACTTTCCGCTAATGCCAAATGCCAAACTCCATCATGTCCATTCGGTCCCCAAAACCCAATTCCATATTTATACACAAGTCCACTTCTCACCATCACTCCCACCCAACTTACTGATCCCAGGAGTATCACTAGGAGTGTGAACTTACTTTCCCAAAAAATTGTAAATAATTTTTTTCCCATCTCTCAAAACCGAAGGCCCGATAATCATTATTGAGCCAAGGCCATAAACCATTCCTCCCAGTAAAATCATGCCCACTGTATTCATACTCGTCGGCTCAACCAATCCTCGTATCCAGTAAACCACACCTCCCATAATGAGTGCCGCCATTAACGGTTTCAAAAAAGAAGTCACAAGCGAAAAATTAACTTGTCGCTTTGCCACCCAAATTGCAACTACCGAGCTCATTCCCACCAGAGCATAGCCCCATGCCGCCCCCGTAAAATCATATTTGCTTGCTAAATACGGCACCAAAACAATCGTTAGAACCGTATACATCACGGTTAGTTTTATTACAATTCCAATTTTCCCAATCGCCGTCAGCATGTTAGTTAATTGTGTCGCCACAGCCGCAAAGATCACATTTATTGAAACGATATAAAGCGGAATCAAAGCTGGCTCCCACTTTTGATATTTAGGCAAGATCACCATCAAATTCGGCACAATCACCAAAAATCCAATCAAGCTTGGAAATACCAAAAAACAAATAAACTGCACCGACATCGTTACGCTTTTCGCTAGCTCCTCCTTTTGCTCTTGCAGTCTTGAAAAAGCTGGAAAACTCACTTTCGTCACATTATCCATAAAAAGTCTTAAAGGAATTTGAGATAACCTCATCGCGCTTCCCAAATATCCGATCGCCGCTTGTCCTAATATCCCCCCCAAAATTAAAGTAATTCCTTGATCCTTCATTACCGAAACTAAAGTGTTTATTTGATACGGCACCCCAAACCTCAGAAGTCCTCGCACTGCCTTCTTACTAAAAGCAATCCTCGGCCTCCATGGCTGCAAGATATAAATCACCACCACCCCCACAAAACCCCGTATAATCACCGCGTAAGTAAAACTGGTTATCCCAAAACCTCGATAAGCAAGATAAACCACCGTCACGTTATAAAAAAGATTTTCTAGTATCTCTGGCAAAACAAACTTTCCAAACATGAGCTTCCTTTCAAGTAGCACCGATGGAATACTCTTCAAAGAAGACAAAAACAAACTCACTCCCAAAGCATAGATAAGCATTCTGCCCTCGTTTGTTAATTCATAAACTCTTGCCAAATATGGTGAAATCAAGTACAAAACCAAAAGTAAAATCAAAACCAAACTTTGCTGAATCGTAAACGTCGTCGCAAGATCCGTCTCTGTTGGCTTCTCCTTTTTTTGGATTAATGCCGCCGCTAAACCAATATCGCTAAAGTAAATCAAGAAGGCCACCGCCGCACTTACAATCCAAAATGTTCCAAGCTCAGAAGGGGACAAAAATGCCAGTAAAAAAAGCTGGGAAATCTGGGCTACTCCGTTGAGAAGAAACCCTCTACCTGTTAAAATCGCCACTCCACGCACAGCACGTTTTTTAACCGTCTCCAGACTCACCTCAATCACCGAATCTAACCTCTCCTGTTCGTATGGTGTCTCCACGCTTTAAGTATATCAGTTTAAGCGTGCCACAAAATCGGTCACCTCACCATCGGGTCTCTCATTCAAATCTTCATAAAAAACTTTTATCCCGAAATCATGATACTTCAGTTGCCAGGCGTCACTTCCACTTAAAGCATAAAAAGCTTGGCGTGACGTCCCCCCCCATTCCTGAGAAAATATCGCATAACTGGGATCATTTTTTACGTAAATCGATGATTTACGCGGCAAAGCCGGATATTCCTTCTCAAAGTCACTCAGTATTTTTTCAGCCACTCTCGCCCTATTAATTGCCCAATACGTTTTGCCCGCTAATTTCACTGAGACGACATTCAGTGAGATTAATAACCCTACCAAAACCACAAACACACTGTTTTTCATTTTTTCTGTTAAATACACTACCCCCATCCAAAAACCCGGCAAACTCAAAGCTAGATAATAGGTTTTTTTATGAATCGGTAAAAATAGAACCGGCAAAATCCCCACCAAAAACCAGAGCCCCAAAATCACAAATCTTTTTCCAATTACTTTTTTCAAATTCCCCAAGATTTGCCACAAAATCAATAATCCTGAAGCAAAAAACGCCGGCCAAATTACCACATAATATCTTCCCCACATCTCCATTAATCTCGGATCTACCCGAAGTCCCGATCGCACAAAGTCAACCGTCATCTCAGGCAGTCCCAAACTCCACACCCCATACCACCCCAAAGTATTAATTAATTTAGGAATTGAAAACACCAATTTATATTGAGCCTCCGCCTCACTAAACCCAATCACAAAAATATTTAAATATAAATAAATTCCCAATATTATAAAATACAGCCAAAATTCAAAATAATCCCGCCATATAAATTTTTTTGCTTCCATCCACTTCCAACCCATTAAGATTACTGGTATCCCAATCGCCATTTCATGGCACGCTAAACCCAATACAAAAAAGGTAAACGCCTTTAACTTTTTACTACTACTAAAACTAAGTATCGAAAGTAGTCCAAAAAACGTTGCCCCCTGAGCTTGAATGCCACCCGCCAAATAATATAAAATTCCCACATTAGCGGCCGTTAATCCAAAAAATAAAGCACTAAAAAAAGCCATACGAATACTTCCCAACAGCTTCTTGGCTAAAAGATATACCAATAATATATTTCCAAATTGCAACGCAATTTGAGTTAATCGAAAGGGGAGTATGTTTAACCCAAAAAGTGAATAAAACACATTGTAAGTCACTTCTCGAAAAAAAGGCCTATAAAAAGCGATTCCCCTCTCACCGAACGGATAAAATCCAAATAATTTTAAAAAACCTCCAAAACTTCCGTCCGTCAAACTCACTTTAAAATGAAAAAAATCATCTCCACCAAAGTATGTCCCCAATACCGGCCAATACACAAGAAAAACAACTACCCAAACCATTCCCACAAAACACCAATCAAATCTATTCACTCTCCCAATTCTATCACTACCTTGACTATAGGACCTAAAACAGGTATCCTAACTCACCCTTGAAAAAAGTGTCCATAAGGAGGCACAACAATGATTGGCAAGCAGTTCACCTATGAGGAAATTAAAGGACTCGCCGGTGACGACCGAGTCATCTATTCCAACAATAAGCCTGGCGACAATGCCATAATCTGCGAAGCCACCGTCAAGGGTGTAGCAAGCAACAACATTATTCTTGAACTCGACGATAGAAACATGGCCGACGGACCAATAATCACTGCCACCGCCGCCATCGCTCACTGGGAAAACCTTTTTCACTTCGAGTCAGAATAACGCTGTTTGCTATGACTAGAACCCCTTCACACCATGGAGGGGTTCGCTTCATTTCTATATAGATAATAGATTGCTACCGCCAATCCCGCCCAAGCAACCACACTTACCCAATTCCCCACCGTTCTCGACCAGGTGTTCTGAAGTTTAATATCAAGCTCGTGCCTCCCCGCTGATAAATCAAGATGCATCCGGCCCCATTCTTCATCTTCCGGCACATATTGAGTTAATTTTTCAGTCCCATCCGTAATCACCCAATTTGGAAACTCAAATATGTTTAGTCTCACCGTTCCTGCGCTCTGCATATAAACCGTAACCTTTGCCCAATTGGTGCCTAATTGCGCTGCTGGTATTTCACCCTCACCACTCACTACCTCCGCCACATACCCTCTCGGTGCTTTCGGTGCTGTCTTCGCGGTGTTTGGTAAATAATCATAAATTCCCGCTGTCTGAAGCATATCCCACGCCACTCCACTGAATTTCTCTTCATCAGTGAGTGGACCTAACTTTCCGTGTTCTGGCCTAAAAAAACTCCAGCTGTACACTAATACTCCCAGAAGTATCACTAATATTAAAATTTTTCCGAGCACCCTATTCTGAAACAACTTCACCATACTCCCCGCCGCAAAAGAAAAGCCGAGTATCACCATCGTTAAAAACCGCCAGGGGAACTGCACAAACTTCAATTCACCTATCATTTGCCAAATTGGCGTCGACCGGCCATGAGCAATAAATGCACCAAACCAGCCCACAGCAATCAAAAACAAAGTAGCCGCCACCCATTTTTCTATTTTCTTATTTTTCGCGTATTTGAAGCTAATCAAAACCAACAAAAACAAGGACAATCCCCAGTGAATCCAGCCAATCTGAAAACTCATTCCATCTCCGTCGACCAACCAAGCCGATGGCCCATAACCCCAGAACCGACTGAAAAGAAGCTGAGAAATCGTCGCAAAGTGAGCCGTATATTCGTAATAACCAACCACCAGGGTGTTTGTTTGGACAATACTCTTCTCGACTAAAACCGGCAAAGTAAAAAAAGCCGCTAATGCGAAAGACCAAATGCCCGCCGTCACTAAGTAGGGGAGAGTCTTCCATTTTTTGGTCATTACATACCAAATCCCACACCACGCCGCAAAAACAGGACTAAAAATTAACACCATTAGATTGTGCGACGTAAACAATCCAAACCACGCCAAGGCTAAGATCATCATATACTTTAGTAAATGCTTCTTTTCGCAAGTAATTAACTTGTATCCACTCCACAAAATCAAAGGAAACCATATTAATGCCCACGCTTCATTCATCGCTCCACGCACATACACATCCTCCGAATGATAAGGTGCCCAAATATAAAAGATCGAGGAGATCACACCGCCAAAACGGCCAAAAAAATCTTTCGCCAAATAGTACATCGTAATTCCGCTTGCCACAAAGGATAAAACAAATAAAATCTTCGCTGTCGCGACAAAAGAGTAGCCCACTAGGCGTATCCCCTCCCCCACCAAGTAGGGTAGAGGTGGATAGTAATTAAAAAGAGGGTACCCAAATCCATAACCCATGTCGGGCACCCACCGACAAGGAATTTGCCCATCCAAAAAACACTTCTCCATTTGCAATTGCCGCATCATCTGAAGATCGTCATGCATATTGAAGTACCCCGAGCCAAATAACCCCTTCCCCGCCAAAAGTCCAAAAAAGATGACTATCAACAAGGCTAAGCTATCAGGTTTCCGTAACCACCTCCACACTTTCTGCATATCTCAAATCATACCAGAAGAAAGATAAATTACGAAAGGCGAGGTTAATCTGTGTAAAACAGACCAGGTACCAACTGTTATTGGCATCGCCATTCTCCCCTGAAATTCGGTTTACACCGTTTTGAAAACCTGAACAGCCGCTTCCAACTCAGGGAAGGCGAGTTTGACCCAAACCTCAGGATCATGCGTCGGGACAATACCAACGTACATGATCCAAGCTTGGTCGCCCTCCTTCTTCAGATAAACCGTTCCCTGGGCCGTCAGAATCCCAAACGTGTTCCCCGGAAACCAGGAATTCCAAAGTTGACCGGGAGCACAATTCAATCTGTCCGTCTTCCCGCTAACCTGGATAATCACCTGATCTCGCAAAAGCGTAACCAGCACTTCACGTCCACGCGTGTCGCGCCCTAGAACTTGTTGGACCTTTCGTCGAGTCATAGTTGCTCACTCCTTCTAAATCCAACTGTCCAATACCATATTCTCTCAAAATAAACCCGATTTGTCAAACTATGGGCCCCTACTCCCCCACTAACTCCCAAAG
>Ga0208958_1001621_pt1 | contig 21723 bp, 20 predicted proteins | sample RifOxyB1_FD_184032 | JGI IMG/M metagenome (GOLD analysis project Ga0208958, IMG submission 184032) | Soil microbial communities from Rifle, Colorado - Rifle Oxygen_injection B1 (SPAdes) | ecosystem: Environmental > Terrestrial > Deep subsurface > Rock core/Sediment | place: Rifle, Colorado... | reverse complement strand
CCCCAGACGCGCGGTCAGCCGGTCGATCAGTCGCCCCAGATCTTCAGCGGTGGACGGGGCGGCCTCGAAGCCCCGCTGGCTCGAGGCCAGGCGGTCGGCGACTGTCACCGACAGACGCAACTGATCGAATCCGAACCCCGGATCCAGGGGCCGCGCCAGACTGGCCAGCCGTTCGCGGAACAGGCGCAGCACGGCCGCCGCCTCGCGGGTGGGACGGCCCGTGCGCACGGTGATATGGCGCACCTCCCCGTCCAGGCGGAAGAAGCCGGCCTGGAAGGCCCGGCCGCCCTGTCCGCGAAGGTCCAGCCGGTCCATGGCTTCGACCAGCAGGTCGCCGATCACCGACTCGACATCGACGGTCTCCGTGATCGGCTCGACCAGAATTCGGTCGACGGAAATCAGAGGGACGGGTCGTTCGGGACGGATGCGGACGTCCTCGCGTCCCAACACCCGATTCAGCCGCGTCGCCGCCGCCGCGCCGAAGCGGGCGGCGATGGGGGCGGTAGGGCGATCCGCCAGATGCCCCAGGGTCTTCAAGCCCGCCCGCGACAGGGCCTGGGTCTCCTTGTCCGACAGCTCCAGCGCCGCGACCGGCAGGCGGCGCAAGGCCTGGTTCTGCCCCCCACCCTCGTAAATCCCGCCCCGCCCGAAGCGCGCCAGGGCGCGCGCCGCCTCGGGCGTGCCGGCCAGGGCCAGACGCACCGCCAGACCCACGCCCTCGGCCCGCGCCGCGACAGCCCGGACCAGCCCCGCCTCGCCCCCGAACAGATGGGCGCAACCGGTCACGTCCAACGCCAGACCGTCCGGCCCGTCGGTCGCCGCCATCGGCGTGAAACGCCCGAAGTCCAGCAGCACCCGTTTCAACAGGGCCGCGTCCGCCTCCGGCCGGTGCGCGACCACGCGAATATCCGGCGCCCGCGCCCGTGCATCGGCCAGGGTCATGCCCGGCGACAGACCCAGGGCCAGGGCCGCGCCGTTGGCCGCCGCCAGGCGCAGCGCCCCCTTCACCTTCTCCACGAGCACGGTCGCAGCCTCAGCCGTGGCGTCTGAGCCCCTCTCCTCGCGCCGCAGTCGATCCGTCGGCAACAAAGGAAACCAAACCGCCAGATAGCGGCGGTCGTTGCTGTCCATGCCCGACATTCTGCCCGCCATTCTGGAAGACTCCGCGCTCACGATCCCACTCCATGATCCAGGTCCTCGGCTGCGCGCCCAGCCGATGCCGCAACAGTTCGACCGCATAGGTCGGATGGCCGGGCGCCTCCGCCTCCAGGGCCCGCGACAAGCCGCCCCGGACCCGCCACCGCGTCTCCGCCGCACTAGGCTGGGGTTGGGCCCTGAGACGGATCAGCAGCGCCGTCGCCCGCCCCTGCCCCGCGGCCATCGACAGACGCCGCGTCGCCGTCAGGTTCAGCGCCGGGCTCTCGCCCCAGGCCGTCAGCAGCACCGCCCCCGCCGCGCCGCTGGAGAGGCCTTCCTCGCCCGCCGCCAGCAGGTCCTTCATCTCCTTGACCCGAACCAGAACCAGTCGTCCGGGATCCAGCCCCAGTTCGCGCAGGCCCGGCCCATGGATCTGACCCGTCTCCAGCCCGACCATCGTCTGGACGCCCCAGACGATGGGTCGGTCGCCCGCCGCCCGGCGGACCAGCCCCAGAGCGAACCCCAGGGCCGCCGTCGTATCGGGCGTGGTCGCGGCATAGACCTCGTGCAGCCCATGGGTCGCCAGCCCGCCCAGATGCCTGTCCGCCGCCCCAAGCCCCAGATCGAAGCGCGCCTGATCGACCGGATGGCCGTCGGCCTCCAGAGCTTTCAGATGGTCCCTCAGCGCTTGGATCTTGCGGTCTGGCCGCACGTCAGTTCTCCATTTGTTCTCTTATATGCCGCCCTCACGCCCTTGGGAGTCAAGCCGAGTCCGGTGAGATCATGGGAATTTATTCCGCTCGCCAGGGCCGGGAGAAATATCGAGAATACTTGACTTTGGCGCAGGGACTTCTATATGGCCCCCAGCCTCGGGACAGGTCTGCGATCCGCGCCGCCCGCTCGCCCAAGAGGGGCGGTTCCGTTGCTTTGACGCACGTAGACGCTTTCGTCCCAAGGATTCATGACCGAATTTTCCCAACTGGGCCTCTCGCCCACGACCCTTCAGGCGGTCGCCGACACCGGCTACACCACCGCCACCCCCATCCAGGAGCAGGCGATCCCCGTCGCCCTCGCCGGACGCGACGTTCTGGGCATCGCCCAGACCGGCACCGGCAAGACGGCCGCCTTCACCCTGCCTCTGGTCGATCGCCTGGCCTCCGGCCGCGCCCGGGCCCGTATGCCGCGCGCCATTGTCCTGGCCCCGACCCGCGAACTGGCCGACCAGGTCGCCGAGAGCTTCGCCAAATACGCCAAGGGCACCCGGCTCAGCTGGGTGCTGCTGATCGGCGGCGTCTCTATGGGCGACCAGGTGGCGGCGCTGAACAAGGGCGTCGATGTCCTGATCGCCACTCCGGGCCGCCTGCTCGACCTGTTCGAACGCGGCAAGATGCTGCTGACGGGCGTCGAGATCATGGTGGTCGATGAAGCCGACCGCATGCTCGACATGGGCTTCATCCCCGACATTGAGCGGATTTTCAAACTGACGCCGCCGCGGCGCCAGACCCTGTTCTTCTCGGCCACCATGCCGCCCGAGATCACCCGCCTGACGACGGCCTTCCTCAAGGATCCGACCCGGATCGAGGTCTCGCGTCCCGCCCAGACCGCCGACACCATCACCCAGTATCTGGTTCGCATCCCGACCAGCGACCCCAAGGCCAAGCGCACCGCCCTGCGCGCCCTGATCGAGCGGGCGGACGTCAAGAACGGCATCGTCTTCTGCAACCGCAAGTCTGAAGTCGATATCGTCGCCAAATCCCTGCAGAGACACGGGTTCGACGCCGCCGCCATCCATGGCGACCTGGACCAGGCGCATCGGATGAAGACCTTGGCCGACTTCCGTTCGGGCGCCCTCAAGATCCTGGTCGCCTCCGACGTCGCCGCGCGCGGCCTGGACATTCCGGACGTCAGCCACGTCTTCAACTATGACGTCTCCCATCATGCCGACGACTATGTGCACCGCATCGGCCGCACCGGTCGCGCCGGCCGCCTGGGCCAGGCCTTCATGATCGTCACCCCCAGCGACGACAAGTCATTGGATAAGGTGCTCAAGCTGATCAAGAAGAACCCCGAAGAACTGGTTCTCGACGGCATCGACTTCGCGGCCATCAAGGACGGCCCGCGCCGGGACGACAAACGTTCGGGCGGGCGTGAGCGCGGCGGCGAAAGAGGGGGTCGCGGGCGTAGCCGCGCCGCCGAGGCCTCGGTCGCTTCATCGGTCCTTCCCGCAAACGAAGAGGCCGCCGTCGCCGTGGAGGCGCCCACCCGCTCGCGCAGCCGTCGCAAGGCCAAGCCCGACATTGCCGCCGAAGTGCTCGAAACCGTCGTCGAGACGCCCGTCGTCTCCGCCCAGACGGAGACCGTCCGTTCGACGCACGCCGATCAGGAACCCCATCTGCGTCAGTCCGACCGTCGCGGCGAACGCCGCCCGGAAGAGCGCGAACGCTCCGGGGTGAAGGGCTTCGGCGACGATATTCCGGCCTTCCTTCGCCGGCCGGTCGTCATCCCCGCCTAACCTCTGTCCGTTTACTCGCTATTACGGATCGGCCTGTAGGCTGGGCCCAAAGCTTCAGAATGGAGCTTTGGGAGAGATGAATGACAGCGCCCATCGAAATGGCGGTTCGCGGACCGGAGGCCTATGCCCTTGCGCGTGACGTCATCACTGACCTGGAAAAGGTCGGTGTCTGGCCGACGCCGCTGAACTTCGAACTCTGGCTTCATTATCTCGGCGACCCCGCCGGCCCTCTTGGGCGCGAGATCAAACGTCTTCTCGCCGAGAAAAAGGTCATCACCGACGAGGCGGCCGAGCTGCTCGCGGCGGAATTCCTGCCGCGCAGTCGGCTGTCCGAAGACATTCGCGACGCCGGCGCCGTGTTGGACCGGGAGCTGGCCAATGTCGCCGGCGCGATCGCCAAGGCGCACAAGACCCAGGCCGACTATGGCGAGACCCTGGTAGCCGCCTCCCAGACCATGGAGTCGACGGAAGACGGCGCGCCTCTGAAGACCCTGGTGGGCGGCTTGGCCGTCGCCACCAAACGGGTCCGCCGCGAGACCGCCATTCTCGAAAAGCGTTTGGAAAGTTCGAACAAGGAGGTCGCGCGACTGCGCGAGCACCTCGAGCAGGTCCGCCGCGACGCCATGACCGACGCCCTGACCAATCTGGCCAACCGCAAGGCGTTCGACGAGCGGCTGGACAAGGCCTGCAGCGGCCAAGGGCCCGCGCCCCTCACTCTGGCCATTCTCGATATCGACCATTTCAAACGCTTCAACGACACCTGGGGCCACCAGACCGGCGACCAGGTCTTGCGGTATGTCGCCACCATCCTGTCACGCGTCTGCACCGGCAATCGCTTCGCCGCCCGCTTCGGTGGAGAGGAGTTCGCCATCATCTTCCCCGGCGAGAGCGCCGGGGCGGTGAACATGGCTCTGGAGACGATACTGGACGAGGTCTCGTCCCGCTCCCTGCGCCGCCGTTCGACCAATGACGACCTGGGGGCGGTGACCCTTTCGGCCGGCTTCGCCGAACATATCCTGGGCGAGACGGCCTCCAGCCTGCTGGAGCGCGCCGACGCGGCCCTCTATGCGTCGAAGCACGGCGGCCGCAATCGCGTGACCAGCGCGATTTCGCTGGAAAACGCGGCCTGAGCCATCTGACAAGGCTCAGCTTTCTGCCATAGTCCGGCCATGCGCAGCCTCGCCTTCAATATCGCCTACTGGATTCTGTCGATCGGCTACGGCCTGACCGCCGCCTTCGCGGCCCTCGCGCCCGGTCGCGGCCCGACCAGCCGGGTCATCCGCGCCTATGTCCGACGCATGGTCCAGGCCATGGCCGTGTTCGCCGGCATCCGCCTGCGGGTCCTGGGCAAGGATCGCCTGCCCCAAGGCGCCTTCATTATCGCCTCGAAGCATCAGAGCTGGGGCGACGGCTTCGCCACCTACGACCAGTTCGACGATCTGGCCTTCGTCACCGGCGACCATCTGGAGAAATTTCCCCTGCTGGGCGGGGTGCTGAAAAAGCTGGGCGCCATCGTCGTCAACAGCTGCGGCGGCCACGAAGCCCGTCAGGCCCTGGCCACCCGCGCCGCCGAGGCCAGGGCCGAGAACCGCAAGATCCTGATCTACCCCGAGGGTCATCTGGCGCCCGTCGGACAGAAGTACCGCTACCGCTCCGGCGTCTGGCACATGTACCGCGACTTCGACATGCCGGTCGTCCCTCTCGCCACCAACCTCGGCCTGTTCTGGCCCGAGGAGAAGTACGAGAAGCACGCCGGGACGGCCACGCTGGACTTCCTGGAGCCGATTCCGACCGGCCTGGCCAAGGACGAATTCCTGGCCCGGCTGGAAGCCGTGATCGAGGCCCGCACCGCCGAACTGGTGGCGGAGGCCACGGGGCGGCCCGTCATGCCAGCAGTTCTCGTGGATACGCCTAAGTAGCTTTCTTCGGCGTCTTTCCCGACGCCTTTCGCACCGCGACCTCCAGCGACCGCCGCGCCCACACCACGGCCTCGTCGGGATCATCCAGCGCCGTATCCGGCAGGGTCCAGTAGCCCATGGTCATCGTCCGCCCGTCCTTGGTCGGATAGCTGAACTGCCGGCTTCCCGTCTCCTCGAACGCCGAGCCCAAGTCGTCGTCCCCCTTCAGCCAGACTACGCCGTCGTCCAGCAAGGCGAACATCACGCCGGAAGCGTAGACGCCGGCCCCGCCGAACATCCGCTTGATCTCCAGTCGGCCCAGGCCCGCGAAATGCTCACGCACCCATTCGCCGAAGTCCGCGTCGTAGGCCATCTCAGACGGCGGCGGCCGGGATGATGGTGACGCTCTCGCCGCAGCCGCAGGCGTCGGTCTGGTTCGGATTGTTGAACACGAACTTGGACGCCAGCCGGGTCGTCTCGTAATCGATCTCGGTGCCGATCAGGAACAGCACCGCCTTGGGTTCGATCAGGATGGTGACGCCCTTGTCCTCGACCACCTCGTCCATCGGACCGATCTCGTCCGCATAGGCGAAGGTGTATTCCTGTCCGGCGCAACCGCCGTTCTTGACCCCGATCCGCAGGCCGATGTGGTCGTTCTCGGCATTGTCCAGGATTTCGCGCACGCGCTCTGCGGCGGCGTCCGTCAGGGTTACGGCCTTGGGGCGCGGGCGGCGCGGACGGGATGTGGTTTGAAGTTCGCTCATCAGAACATGTTCAGGGCCAGCTTGGCCTCGTCGCTCATCTTGGAGGAATCCCACGGCGGGTCGAACACCAGATTGGCCTTGGCGCTGCGCACGCCGTCCACCTTCTCCACCGCCGTCTCGACCCAGCCCGGCATCTCGCCGGCGACAGGGCAACCCGGCGCCGTCAGGGTCATGTCCACCACTACATCGCGGTCGTCGGACACGTCGACCCGATAGATCAGGCCCAGTTCATAGATGTCGACCGGAATTTCCGGGTCATAGACGGTCTTCAGCGCCTCGATCAGATCGTCGGTCAGCTTGTCCAGTTCGCCCTGCGACAAGGCGCTCTTCTGGGGCTCGTCCCAGGCGTCCTTGAAGGCGTCGCTGTCTTGAATGGTGTCGTCGGTCATCAGCTTACACGAAGAAGTTCCGCGCCTTGATCAGCGCGTCCACGAAGGCATCGGCATCCTCCACGGTGTTATATAGGGCGAAGGAGGCCCTGGTGCTCGATGTCACGCCCATTCTTTTCGCCAGCGGCTCGGCGCAGTGCAGACCGGCCCGCACCGCCACGCCGTAACGGTCCATGATCTGGGCCACGTCGTGGGCGTGCGCGCCTTCGACGGCGAAGGTCAGGATCGCGCCCTTGCCTTCCGCCTGGCCCAGGATCCTCAGCCAGTTCTGTCTCTGAAGGCGATCGACGGCGTGCTGATACAGGGCGTGCTCATGCGCCTGAACCGACGCCCGGTCGTATTGCGCCAGCCACTCCAGCGCCACGCCCAGGCCGATGGCTTCCAGGATCGGCGGCGTCCCCGCTTCGAACCGATGGGGCGGTTTCGCATAGGTCACGCGGTCCGTCTCGACCGTCTCGATCATCTCGCCCCCGCCCTGATAGGGCGGCAGGGCCTCCAGCGCCTCGGCATTGCCGTACAGGGCGCCGATGCCTGTCGGGGCGAACAGCTTGTGGCCGGTCAGCACATAGAAGTCGCAGCCGATGGCCTGCACATCCGGGGTCGCATGGACAGCGCCCTGGCACCCGTCGATCAGCACCTGGGCCCCGGCCGCATGCGCCAGTCGGGTGATCTCGGCCACCGGATTGATGGTCCCCAGCACGTTCGACATATGGGTGACGGCGACCATCCGCGTCTTCGGCCCCAGCAGGTCGGCATAGGCCGCCATGTCCATCGAACCGTCGTCCAGCACCGGGACCCATCTGATCACCGCCCCGCGCCGCTCCCGCAGCAGATGCCAGGGCACGATGTTGGAGTGATGCTCCATCTCCGAGACGATGATCTCGTCACCGGGTTCGATGCTCAAGCCCAGCCCATTGGCCACCAGATTGATCGCCTCGGTTCCGCCCTTGGTCCAGACGACCTGTTCGGCGCTTTCGGCGTTCAGGAAGCGAGCCACGATCTCGCGGGCCTTCTCGAAGGCCTCGGTCGCCTCGTTCGACAGGGTGTGCAGCCCGCGGTGGACATTGGCGTAGCCGCCCTCCATCGTCGCGACCAAGGCGTCGATCACCGCGCGCGGCTTCTGGGCCGAGGCCGCATTGTCCAGATAGACCAGGGGCTTGCCGTTCACCTGTCGCGACAGGATCGGGAACTGCGCCCGGACGGCGTAGGGATCGAAGGTAGTCACAACCGAGCCGTCAGCCATTCCCGCGCCACCTCTCTTGCGCCCTCATGCTCGATCCGGTCGATGACCTCGATCAGGAAGGCCTGGGTCAGCAGGGCGCGGGCTTCCTCGGCCGGAATCCCGCGCTGCTCCATGTAGAACAGGGCGCTCTCGTCCAGCGTCCCCACCGTATTGCCGTGCGCGCACTGCACGTCGTCGGCATAGATGATCAGTTCCGGCTTGGCGTCGATCTCGGCCCGTTCCGACGCGATCAGAGCATGGTGGCCCATCCGGGCGTCGGTCCCGTCAGCCCCGCGCTCGACCACGATCTTGCCCTGGAAGACGCCGCGCGCCGTGTCGCGGGCCACGCCCTTGATCAGTTGGCTGGTCGTGCCGTCATGCTCCATGTGGCGGACCACGCTGGTCAGGTCGGTGTGGCGCGATCCATTCAGCAGATACAGACCGTCGGCCTGAACATGCGCGCCCTGGGCCAAATGCTGGATGCGGGTCTCGATCCGCTGCAGCTTGGCCCCGGTGGCGATGATGGTCTGGCGATAGACCCCGCCTGCCTCGACCTTTACATGGGCCTCGGCGATGGAGATGGCGTCCTCCGGCTCCTCGACCAGGACGACGCGCGTCACCTCGGCCCCGGCCGCCACGTCCAGCTCCAGCGTATTGTGGGCGACATAGGCCGAGCCTGCGCCCTCGTGCGTCTCCAGCAGCAGCAGCTTGGCGCCCGCCCGCACGGCCACCCGCGCCCTAGCCGTATGGCCGGTCCCGACGGCGTCCGAGATATAGCGCAGCCGCAGGGTCTGCTCGCCCGAGGCGATGAAGTCGGTCACGCCCACCGGTCGCCCATTGGCGAAGACGATGGCCTCTCCACCCAAGGCATAGAAGGGCCCCGGCGCGCCCACCGCCGCCGTACCCGACGGCGCCGGCGCCTCGCGCAGATAACGCTTCAGGTCGCTGTATTTCCACGCCTCATCACGCCGCGACGGGAAGGTGGCGGCGTCGGCCAAGTCAATGGCGAAGGTCGCGCTCACGCCGGTTCCGGAAGATATTTGTCATATCCTTCCGCCTCCAGCTGATGCGCCAGCTCCGGCCCGCCCGAGGCCACGATCCGGCCGCCGGCCAGCACATGCACCCGGTCCGGTTTGATGTAGTCGAGCAGGCGCTGATAGTGGGTGATGACCAGCATGGCGCGGTCGGGACGACGCAGGGCGTTCACGCCCTCCGACACGATGCGCAGGGCGTCGATGTCCAGGCCGGAATCCGTCTCGTCCAGGATCAGCAGCGACGGCTCCAGCAGGGCCATCTGCAGGATCTCCATCCGCTTCTTCTCACCGCCGGAGAAGCCGACGTTCAGCGGCCGCTTCAGCATGTCGAAGTCCATCTTCAGCGCCTTGGACGCCTCGCGAACCAGCTTCAGGAAGGCCGGCGCCGCCACCTCCTCCTCGCCCCGTGCGCGCTTTTGCGCATTCAGCGCCGTCCGCACGAAGGTCAGGGCCGGCACGCCGGGGATTTCGATCGGATACTGGAAGGACAGGAAGACACCCTTGGCCGCCCGCTCGGCCGGCTCCAGCGCCAGCAGGTCCTCGCCCGCCCATTCGACAGACCCTTCCGTCGCCTCATAGCCCGGCCGCCCCGACAGGGCGTAACCCAGCGTCGACTTTCCGGCCCCGTTCGGCCCCATGATGGCGTGCACTTCGCCGGCGGGAACGTCGAGCGTCAGGCCTTTCAGGATCGGCTTGTCGCCGACGGAAACGTGGAGGTTGTTGATCTTCAGCATGTTTCTTCTTTACCCGACCGAGCCTTCAAGGCTGATCGCCACTAGTTTTTGCGCCTCTACGGCAAACTCCATCGGCAGCTCCTGCAGCACATCGCGGACGAAGCCGTTGACCAGCAAGGCCACCGCCTCCTCCTGCGACAGGCCGCGCTGCTGGGCGTAGAACAGCTGATCATCCGACAGGCGGGTCGTCGTCGCCTCGTGCTCCAGCTGGGCCGAGCCGTTGCGGGCCTCGATATAGGGGATGGTGTGCGAGCCGCATTCCTTGCCGATCAGCAAGGAATCGCACTGGGTGAAGTTGCGCACCCCCGTCGCCTTCGGATGCACCGAGACCAGGCCGCGATAGGTCGAGTCCGATTTCCCCGCCGACACCGCCTTGGCGATGATCCGCGACTTCGAATTCTTGCCCAGATGGATCATCTTGGTGCCCGTGTCGGCCTGCTGATGTCCGTTGGTGATGGCGATGGAGTAGAATTCGCCCGAGCTTTCCTCGCCCTTCAGGATGCAGGACGGATATTTCCACGTCACCGCAGAACCGGTCTCGACCTGGGTCCACGACACCTTGGAGCGATCGCCCCGGCAATCGGCGCGCTTGGTGACGAAGTTGTAGATGCCGCCCCGCCCTTCCGCGTCGCCGGGGTACCAGTTCTGGACCGTCGAATATTTCACCTCGGCGTCGTCCAGCGCCACGATCTCGACCACCGCCGCATGCAGCTGGTTCTCGTCGCGCATCGGCGCGGTGCAGCCCTCAAGATACGAGACGTAGCTGCCCTTGTCGGCGATGATCAGGGTCCGTTCGAACTGGCCCGTCTGGCTCGCATTGATGCGGAAATAGGTCGACAGCTCCATCGGGCAGCGCACGCCCGGCGGGATGTAGACGAACGACCCGTCCGAAAAGACCGCGCTGTTCAGGGCCGCGAAATAGTTGTCCGAGACCGGCACCACCGATCCCAGATATTGCCGCACCAGCTCTGGATATTCGCGCAGGGCCTCGGAAATCGGCATGAAGATCACGCCCGCCTTGGCCAGTTCCTCCTTGAAGGTGGTGACCACGGACACGCTGTCGAACACGGCGTCCACGGCCACGCGCGGCGCACCCTGCACCCCTGCAAGAACCTCCTGCTCCTTCAGCGGAATGCCCAGCTTCTTGTAGACTTCCAGGATTTCGGGATCGACCTCGTCCAGCGACTTCGGCCCTTCCTTCTGCTTGGGCGCCGCGTAGTAGAACAGGTCCTGGTAGTCGACCGGCTCATACTTCACTGCCGCCCAGGTCGGCTCTTCCATCGCCAGCCAGCGCTCATAGGCGGCCAGACGCCATTCCAGCATCCATTCCGGCTCGCCCTTCTTCTCGGAGATGAAGCGCACGATGTCGGCGTTTAGACCCTTGGGCGCGAACTCCTGCTCCACATCCGAGGTGAAGCCGTACTTGTACCGTTCCAGTTCGGCGACGGTGTCGATCGTTTCCTTGACGGCGGCCATCAGGCGACCTCTCTCACGCGCTCTGCGGCGCGTGTCTTGTGCTTGTCGTAGGCGGCGATCCAGGCGTCGGCGAACCGGCTCCAGTCGCTTTCGGCGGTGGCCCATCCCCCGGAGGCGCGCACGCCCCCGGTCGCCAGAGTGTTCAGCCCCATGGCGCTGATCGTCTTCGACGGCTTGACCTTGCCCGAGGAGCAGGCCGATCCCGCCGACACCATGACCCCGGCCAGGTCGAGCACGATCAACTGTTGAGGACTGTCCCAGCCCTCCACCGCCATGAACAGGGTGTTGGGCAATCTCGCCGCGTCGGCTCCGATCACCGTCGCGCCGGCGGCCTTCACCCGCGCTTCGGCGGCGTCGCGCCAGCCGACGTGGGATTGCAGGGTCTCCAGATCCCGCGCAGCGCAGTCGGCCGCGACGCCGAAGCCCGCAATGCCCGGCACATTCTCGGTTCCGGCGCGCAGTCCGCGCTCCTGTCCGGCCCCATGAAGGATACGGACGCCCGACACCCCTTCCTTGAACACCAGGGCGCCCACGCCTTGCGGACCGCCCAGCTTGTGCGCCGACAAGGTCAGACTGTCCGCGTCCAGAACGCGCATATCGACCGGGATCTTGCCTGCCGACTGAATGGCGTCGACGTGCAGCCAGCCGCCGGCCGCACGCACCAGGGCCGCCACCTCGACGATCGGCTGGATCACGCCGCTCTCGTTGTTCGCATGATGGACGGCGACCACGGCCCGGCCCGGACGCGTCAGAGCCTCGGCCAGCCAGGACAGATCGACCACCCCGTTCGCATCGACCGGCAGCACCTCGACAGGAGCGCCCGCGTTCGCCGCCGTCTCGGCCACGCACGGATGTTCGGTGGCCGACACGATCAGCCGTTCGCACCCGGCCGCCAGAGCGCTGGCGATCCCCTGGGCGTTCGCCTCCGTGCCGCCGCTGTTGAACACCACGGCCGTGGGATCCGCCCCGACCAGTTCTCCGACCTGGGCCCGCGCCGTCTCGACACGCGCCCGCGCCCTCCGTCCGGCCGCATGGACAGCAGACGGATTGCCGTTGTCGGCCAGGGCCTTGGCCATGATTTCCAGAACCTCGGGCCGGACCAGCCCCGAGGCGTTGTAGTCCAGATAGACCGTGCTCACGCCGCCGCCTCCACCGCCACGGGCGGATCGACATGCTGGCGCCGCCGGCCGGTGCGGTTCAGGACCACGTCCTCCAGCGACACGCCCGCCAGATAGCGATGGATCTCGTCGCCCAGGTCCTCCCAGAGATTGTGGGTGATGCAGCGCTCCCCGGCCAGCATGCAGCCCTTGGGCGTGCCATGCGCCACGCAGCGGGTCGCACGGATCGGCTCGTCCACCGCCAGAACGATCTCGGCTACGACCGTCTCGTGCGCGCCCTTGGCCAGGCGATAGCCGCCGCCCGGTCCGCGCACGCTCTTCACCAGACCGCTTTTGCGCAGACGGGCGAACAACTGCTCCAGATAACTGAGGGAAATCTCTTGCCTTGCCGCAATCTCCGCCAGCGAAACGGCGCGGATTTCCCCGCCTTCGCCCCGGCCGTTCTTCGCCAGATCGGCCATCGCCATCACGGCGTATCGTCCCTTGGTCGACAGACGCATCTCGCACCTTCAAAAATTGCGCGCTTTTTGGGGCTCCTGTGCTAGAACCCGCGCCTTCGCAAAGGCGGCGCGCTTGCGGAGGGACTTAGAAAGTCCCACCTCGGCGGTCAAGTATTACGCACACGCGAAATGACAGTTGAACGGATTCCAGAGCCCCTATGCCTGAAGTCATTCTGCCCGGCGCCTCCGGCCGCATCGAAGGCCGCTATTCTCCGGGCAAGCGCCCCAATGCGCCGATCGCCCTGATCCTGCACCCGCACCCCAAGGCGGGCGGCCATATGAACAACCCGGTCACGGTCACCCTGCACCAGTTGTTCCAGCAGCGCGGCTTCGCCACCCTGCGCTATAATTCGCGCGGCGTCGGCAAGTCGCAGGGCGAGTTCGATTCTGGCGTCGGCGAGCTGGCGGACGCGGCCACGGCGCTGGACTGGCTCCAGTCGAACAACCCCGGCGCCAGCCAGACCTGGGTCGCCGGATACCAATTCGGCGCCTATATCGGCATGCAACTTCTGATGAGACGGCCCGAGACGGACGGCTTCATCTCGGTTTCGCCGCCGTCGAACATGTACGACTTCAGCTTTCTCGCGCCCTGCCCCGCCTCGGGCCTGTTCCTGCACGGCACGGCCGACACCATCGTCCCGCCGGTCGAGGTGGAGCGGGTGGTCAACAAGCTGCGCACCCAGAAGGGCATCGTCATCGACTATGAGCTGGAAGAGGGCGCCAGCCACTTCTGGCAGGACCACATGGACGCGGTCGACCGCCGCGTCGGCGCCTATCTGGACAAGCGGCTGGAAGAAAAGCCGGCCTGATCACAGGCCGGCTTCACGTCGTCACGCCGTCGGCGCCGCCGTCCGCGTCCGCCACAGCGAATAGACCACGCCGCCCGCCAGTATGACGGCGGTGACGCCCAGCGACAGGGCTGGCGGAACCTTGTCCAGCCCCATCAGGGGCGCGGCGATCACCTTGCCGCCGATGAAGATCAGCAGGACGGCCAGAGCCTGTTTCAGATAGGCGAAGCGGTGAATGACCGCCGCCAGGGCGAAATACAGCGCCCTGAGGCCCAGAATGGCGAAGATGTTCGACGTATAGACGATGAACGGATCGGTCGTGATCGCGAAGATGGCCGGCACGGAGTCGACCGCGAAGATCAGGTCCGCGAACTCGATCATCACCAGGGCCAGGAACAGCGGCGTGGCGTGCAAGGCCATTCGCCCCGCCTTGTTGGGCTGACGGGCGAAGAAGGCATGGCCGTGCAGCTTGTCGGTCACCGGCAGATGGCGACGCAGCCAGGCCAGCATCCGGTTTTCGGTGATGTCCTGCTCGCTCTCGTGCCGGGTCGCGAACATCTTCACGCCGGTGAAGATCAGGAAGGCCGCGAAGATATACAGCACCCACTCGTAGCGGCTGACCAGCGCCGCCCCGGCGGCGATCATGATCGCCCTCAGGACGATGACCCCCAGTATGCCCCAGAACAGCACCCGGTGCTGGTAAAGCCGCGGAATCGAAAAGGCGGAGAAAATCATGGCGATGACGAAGACATTGTCCATCGCCAGGCTCTTTTCGATCGCGAAACCGGTCACATATTCCAGCCCCTTCTCGCGCCCCAGCTCCCACCAGACGAAGCCGCCGAAACCCAGGCCGATGGCGATATACATGGCCGACAAGGCCAGGCTCTCGCGCACCCCGATCTCGTGATCTTTCCGGTGCAGCACGCCCAGGTCGAGGGCGAGCAGGGCAGCGACCACCCCCATGAAGCCTAGCCACATCCACGCAGGCTTACCCAGCCATTCAGCCAGCAAAATTTCCATATTCAAACCCCGTCATGTCACATCGGCGTTCGACATCGCGATCATCAGGATCGCCAGAGGGGCCCGCTTCGCCGCACTGCAACAGCTAGGTCAGGCTGGGCTTTTCGTCAACCGGCGCTACATTGTGCGCCTGCGTCATCCCGACGCTTGGAACCGCGCTCCGCGCCTGCCGCTTCACCCTGATGGTTCTTTCCTCTGATGCCACGTCCGCCTCTTCGACTTCCAATGGCGAAGCCGTGGTCCACGACATCGTCATCGTCGGCGGAGGCGCCGGGGGGCTAGAGCTCGCCGCCCGCCTGGGCCGCCGCTTCGGCCCGCGCGAGGGGCGTCGGCGCGTCCTGCTGATCGACCGCTCCATTTTCCACCTGTGGAAGCCCAGCCTGCACGAGGTGGCGGCCGGGTCGCTGGACAGCCACCAGGAAGGCCTGTCCTATCCCGTCCTGGCGCGGCGCAATCACTTCAGTTTCGCGTTCGGGGACCTGACCGGGTTGGATCCCGCCGCCAAGACCCTGACCCTCGGCGAAATTCGCGATCAGGACGGCGTCGTCCTGGTCGCCTCCCGGACCCTTTCGTTCAACACCCTGGTGCTGGCGGTGGGCAGCGGGTCGAATCTCTTCAACACCCCGGGCGCGGCGGACCACGCCCATCTTCTCGAAGACGTCGCCGACGCCGAGGCCTTCAACAAGCGACTGACGGCCGCCTTCCTCGCCTCGGCCTATTCCGACGAGCGGACGCTGAACATCGCCATCGTCGGCGCAGGCGCCACCGGCGTGGAGCTTTCCACCGAACTGATCGAAGGCCATGACGAGCTGTCGGCCGGGCTGACGCCGGGCCAGAGGTTCGGGCTCAACGTCACCATCGTAGAGGCCGCCAATCGCATTCTCGGCGGCCTGCCGGAGCGGGTCTCGACCAAGGCGGCTCAGGCGCTGGAAGCCAAGGGCGTCCGGTTGATGACCGACGCCAAGGTCAAGGCCGTCCACCCCGACCGCCTGGACACGTCCCAGGGCGCGGTCCCCGCAGACCTGATCGTCTGGGCGGCCGGGGTGAAGGCGGCGGATTCCAATCGCGACCTCGGCCTCGCCACAGGTCGCCTGAACCAGTTCGTGGTGGACGATCATCTCCGGACGTCCGCGCCCGGCGTCTACGCCATGGGCGATTGCGCCGAAGCCCCCGGTCCGGAGGGCCGTCCTGTTCCGGCGCGGGCCCAGGCGGCCGCCCAGCAGGCCGCCTATCTGGCGAAGGCCCTCTCCCGCCCCGACCGCGATCCCGGCGCCTATGTCTATCGCGACAAGGGATCCCTGGTGTCCCTGGGCGGCGACCGCGGCGTGGGTTCGCTGATGGGGAACCTCGGCGGACCGAATTTCCTGATCGAAGGTCTGGTCGCCAAATGGGCCTATATGGCGCTGCACCTCGATCACCACCGCGCCATACTGGGCGTGCGCCGAACCGCCCTGCTGGCCCTGTCGCGCCTTCTCCACCGCCGCGTCTCCGGCCGGCTGAAGCTGCACTAAGGCCCGCTGACGGGCCGCCGCCGTCGCGAAGACCTCAGAGGTATCGAAGCTCCTGGAGATCCACCTCGCGGATCATCTTGCGCACCGTCACCTCGTCTAGTTGGCGCGATCGCGCCATGCGGATCAGTTCGTCCCGCTCCGCCGACAGAGCCGCCAGCCAGAGCCGTCGCTCCACATCGTCGATCTTCCGCGCCAGAACGGCGTCGTCTTCCTCGCTGCGGGTGTGGGTCTCGATGCGGCGTCGGTAGACCTCCATGATCCGGCTGGCGACGTCGGAATAGAGATCAGGATTGGTCTTGCCCTCGGCCATGGCGTGGGACGCATCCTCGACCGCGCGCAGGGCGGCCGAGGCGGCGGCGACGCGCCCCCGATCCGCCTCCCGCTCTTGCGACGGCTCCGGCGGCAGTTCGACGCCCCTCATCAGACGCGGCAAGGCGAAGGTGGCCACCAGCAGGGAGACGATGATCACCCCGGCCGCCAGGAAGATGGCCAGGTTGCGCGACGGCATGGGCGACCCGTCCGCCAGGGCGAAGGGCACCGTCAATATCCCCGCCAGGGTGATCGCGCCGCGAACGCCGGCCAGAGACATTACCATGGTCAGCCTCAGCCCCACCTTGGGCGGCGGCCCCCGATGGCGGCGGCGGAACAGGGTCAGTTTCAGCGAGGTCCACACCCAGACGAACCGCAGAGCCGCCAGGGCGGCCACGATGGCGAAGACATAGACGGCCAGCCACCAGACCTCCGGCCGGCTGGTGCCCCGCACCACCTCCGCCGCCCGCGCCAGGATCGACGGCATCTGCTGGCCCAGGATGACGAAGATGATGCCGTTGGCCACGAACTGAACCGTATCCCAGACCACGCCGCGCCGGATGCGGGTCATAGCCAGGGACTGACCGCCGACCCCGCCGCCTCTTTCGGTGAAGCTCATGGTCACGCCGGCGGCCACAGCGGCCAGGATTCCGGATGCGTTCAGTTCCTCCGCCACCAGATAGGCGGCGAAGGGGATCAGAAGACTGATCAGGATCTGCGCCCCCACGTCCTCGCCCCAGCGCCGGCTGACGAAGGCCTTGGCGTAGCTGATGGCGATGGTCACCAGCACGCCCGACGCCACCCCGACCAGGGACAGCCAAGCGAAGGTCGCCACCGCCTCGCCCAGCGAAAACACGCCGGTCGTCGCCGCCACCACCGCAATCCGCATGCAGGTCAGGCCGGTCGCGTCGTTCAGAAGCGACTCGCCTTCCAGAATATGCATCAGCCGCTTGGGAATCGGCGCGCGCGCAGCGATGGCCTGAACTGCGATGGGATCAGTCGGCGACAGGATGGCGGCCAGGGCGAAGGCCACCGGCAGGGGCATCTCGGGGATCATCCACCAGATCAGAAAGCCCAGGCCGACGACGGTGAACAGCACCAGCCCCAGGGCTAGCTCCAGGATCACCGCCCGGTCGCGAAACAGGGCCTCCTTGGGGATTCGCCAGCCGTCCAGAAACAGCAGCGGCGGCAAGAACAGCAGAAAGAAGATGTCCGGCTCGAGGTCCACCGTGGTTCCGGTGACCAGGACGATGACCGCCCCCAGCCCGATCTGCACCAGAGGCAGGGCGATCCGGGTGATCCGCGCGATCGAGCCCGACACTACGACGGCCAGAAGCAGAAGCAGGACGGTCTCGATCAGGTGCATGGGTCAGTCGGCCAGACCAGGGTACAGACGCTCGAACCGTCCCATGGCCGCCGGATGAAGTCGTACGGCCACATGGGTCCGCCCTTCCGGATCGGTGTCCCGGAAGGTCACCCGCCCGTGCTCGTACAGCCAGGCCAGGGCCTCGCCCTGCTCGGGCTCCAGAGTCAGCCGCGTCTCCGGATCGTCGTCGATCAGGCCTGCGACGGCCTGGCGCAGGGGCTCTATCCCCTCGCCGGTCCAGGCAGAAACGGCGACCGCCTCCCCATCCCTGGCCAGACGTTCGGCCTGGCCTAGGACCGCCTCACGCGCCTCCTCGTCCAGCAGGTCGATCTTGTTCCAGACTTCCAGCACCCGCCGCGTCTTGCCCTCGGGCGTTTCGATCTGCTTCAGCACGGCTTCCACGTCCTTGGCCTGGGCGTCGCTGTCGACCGAGGCGATGTCGCGGACGTGCAGGATCAGGTCGGCCTCCCCCACCTCTTCCAGGGTGGCGCGGAAGCTTTCGACCAGTTCGTGAGGCAGGTCGGAGATGAAGCCGACGGTGTCGGCCACGATGGCTGGGCGGCCCTGGGGCAGGCGAATGGTGCGCTGGGTCGTGTCCAGGGTGGCGAACAGCAGGTCCTTGGCGAAGACCTCGGACCCGGTCAGCCGGTTGAACAGGGTCGACTTGCCGGCGTTGGTGTAGCCGACCAGGGCGATGGTCGGGAACGGGACCTTCTGGCGCTGCTTGCGGTGCAGGCCGCGCGTACGGCGCACCTCCTCCAGCTCGGCCTTCAGCCGTACGATCCGGTCGGCGATCAGACGTCGGTCCAGCTCGATCTGGGTTTCGCCGGGGCCGCCGGTCGAGCCGGTGCCGCCCCGCTGGCGCTCCAGGTGGGTCCAGGTCCGCACCAGACGCGAGCGCTCATAGTCCAGCCGCGCCAGCTCGACCTGCAGCCGACCTTCCTTGGTCCGCGCGCGGCGTCCGAAGATTTCCAGGATCAGGCCGGTGCGGTCGATGACCTTCACCTCCCACGCCTTTTCCAGATTGCGTTGCTGCACCGGCGTCAGGGCGTCGTCGATGATGGCGACATCGGCCTCGGCCGCCCGCATCAGGGCGGCCAGTTCGTCGACCTTGCCCGATCCGAACAGGGTCGCCGGCGCGACCTTGCGCACGCGCACAATCTCCTCGCCCCGGATGTCCAGGTCGAGCGCGCGGGCCAGGCCGGACGCCTCCTCCAGCCGCTCTTCGGCCAGACGCGGCGACTCGGACCGTCCGTCGGGGTGGATGACGACCGCCCGCTGAACCGGGGCGGCGTGATCAATCAGTTTTTGGGTCAATCAATCTTCTTCGGCGTCGGGCTCGTACAGTTGCACGGGCGCGGACGGCATGATGGTGGAGATGGCGTGCTTGTACACCAGCTGGGACTGGCCGTCGCGGCGCAGCAGCACACAGAAGTTGTCGAACCAGGTCACGATTCCCTGCAGCTTGACCCCGTTAACTAGGAAGATGGTCAGCGGCGTCTTGGTCTTGCGGACCGAGTTGAGGAAGGTGTCCTGAAGGTTCTGGCGTTTGTCTTGCGACATGGCAGGTTTTTCCTGTTCTTGGTTGTTCGTCGCCATGGGAGCGGCGTCGGGGCCGATAGCGACCGGAGACGACCTTAAACGTCGCCTCCATGCTCCGGCAACGCCCTAAATGGCGTCCCGTCGCGCCTGATCAAGATAGAGCTGGCGCAGCTTCAGCGTAATCGGCCCCGGTTTGCCGTCGCCGATCCTGGTTCCGTCGATGGACACCGCCGGGGTCACGAAGGCGCCGGCGGCGGTGAAGAAGGCCTCGCGCGCCCGCTTGGCCTCGTCGACGCTGAATGGCCGCTCGTCCAGTTCCACCCCGTGTTCCTGGATCAGCGCCATCAGGGTCGTGCGGGTGCAGCCCTTCAGGATATTGGCCTGGGTGTCTCGGGTCCGCAGCTTGCCGTGCTCGTCAACGATCCAGGCGTTGGTCGAGGAACCCTCGGTCACCAGCCCCATGTCGTCGACGAACCAGGCCTCATAGGCCCCGGCCTCGCGCGCGGCCTGTTTGGCCAGGATATTGGGCAGCAGCCCCACCGTCTTGATGTCGCATCGCCCCCAGCGGATGTCGGGCTGGGTCAGGACGGCCACGCCCTTCCGAGCCTGGGCCTCTCCGCGCGCGGGCGAGATCGACTTGGCGGTGACAATGACGCTGGGCGGCGTGCCCGGAGCCGGAAAAGGATGATCGCGACGCGCCGTGCCGCGCGTGACCTGCAGATAGACGATGCCGTTCTTCACCCGGTTCCGACGCACGGTCTCGCGCAGCACCCTCGTCAGGGCTGGCTGCGACATCGGGATGTCGATCCGCAGTTCGGTCAGGCTGCGGTGCAGCCGGGTCATATGGCCGTCGAAGTCCGCCAGACGGCCGTCGAATACCGACCAGACTTCATACACCCCGTCCGCAAACTGGAAGCCCCGATCCTCGATATGGACCACGGCCTCGCCATGCGGGCGATAGGTTCCATTGACGTAGGCGATGCGGGACATCAGGCGGGATCTTCCTCTTCTCCGCCGCGGGTCGGTGCGACCCCCAACGACTTCAGCTTGCGGTGAAGCGCCGACCGCTCCATGCCGATGAAGGCGGCGGTCCGCGAGATATTGCCGCCGAACCGCATGATCTGGGCCGCCAGATACTCCCGTTCGAACACCTCCCGCGCCTCGCGCAACGGCAGGGCTATGGTGCGCTCCGCCCCCAGACTGGAGGAAGGACTGTTGGAGGTCGCGACCTCCTGCGGCAGCATGTCGGCGGTGATCGGCTCGTTCGGATCGCCGGTCGCCAGGATCAGCAGCCGTTCGATATTGTTGCGCAGCTGACGGATGTTTCCGGGCCAGGGATGGACCTGAAGCACCGCAACGGCGTCATCCCCAACCAGGCGGCGCGGCAGCCCCTGGGAGGCGCTGATGGTCTCGACGAAATATTCCACCAGTTCGGCTATGTCTTCCCGCCGTTCCGAAAGCGCGGGCACGCGGATCGGCACCACGTTCAGGCGGTGGAACAGGTCCTCGCGGAACCGCCCCTCGGCGATCTCGGCCTTCAGGTCGCGGGAGGTCGAGGTAACGACCCGCACGTCGACCTGCACGTCCTGTTCGCCCCCGACCCGACGGAATCGCTGATCCACCAGGACCCGCAGGATGCGGCCTTGGCTTTCGCGCGGCATGTCGCTGATCTCGTCCAGATACAGGGTGCCGTTGTGGGCCCGCTCGAACACCCCGATCTTGCGGGGGCGGCCGTCCTGCCCCTCCTCGCCGAACAGTTCGACGTCCAGCCGCTCCGGCGTCATGCCCGCTGCGGAAATGGCGACGAAGTCGGCCCGCGCGCGGGGGCTGGCCTCATGGATCTGGCGCGCCACCAGTTCCTTGCCCGAGCCGGCCGGACCGGAAATCAGCACCCGGCTGTTGGCCTGGGCCACCTTGGCGATGGTGCTGCGCAGGGCCTGAGCCGCCTGGGAGCGGCCGATCAGGCCGGACGGCGTCATGGTCTGGGCCCGCAGCCTCCGGTTCTCGCGCTTCAGCGTCGCCGCCTCTATGGCGCGTTCGACCACCACCACCAGCCGGTCCGACTTGAACGGCTTTTCGATGAAGTCATAGGCGCCGCGCTTCAGCGCCGTCACCGCCGTCTCGATATTGCCGTGCCCCGAGATCATCACGACCGGCAGGTCCGGGTCGATCTCCTTGACCACCTCCAGCAGCTCCAGCCCGTCCAAGCCGCCGCCCTGCATCCAGATATCGAGGATGGCCAGCGACGGCTTGCGCGCCCGGATCGCGGCCAGGGCCTCGTCGGAGTTGGCGGCCACGCGCACAGCGTGCCCCTCGTCCTCGAGCAGGCCCGAAACCAGATCGCGGATGTCCGCCTCGTCGTCGACGACCAGAATGTCGGAACCGGTAGGTCGCATCTTGCCT
>Ga0208958_1001618_pt1 | contig 21809 bp, 21 predicted proteins | sample RifOxyB1_FD_184032 | JGI IMG/M metagenome (GOLD analysis project Ga0208958, IMG submission 184032) | Soil microbial communities from Rifle, Colorado - Rifle Oxygen_injection B1 (SPAdes) | ecosystem: Environmental > Terrestrial > Deep subsurface > Rock core/Sediment | place: Rifle, Colorado... | reverse complement strand
GCTGACTTTATATAAATTTTTGTATTTTTTTAGTTGAATATATATTATCGGATGTATTTAATTGAATTTGAAAGTATTTTTATATCGGATAACTCTTTGGTTGTTGAAATGGCGCTTGAACTTATTACGGGATGTATGTTTTCCGGTAAAACAGGAGAATTACTTGACCGATTGGATAGATTGGATATAACTAAAAAACGTATTTTATTATTTAAGCCTACTCTTGATAATCGATCTGAACTTGATGAAAAATATTCTGCAATTGATGTTTCATCGCATAATGCGCATAAAAGACCTGCGATTGTAGTACCTAGCACGGACGAATTATACAAAATCGTAGGTGAGCAAAAACCAGATATTATTGGCATTGATGAAATACAATTCTTTGATGAAAAAATAGTAGATTTTTGCTATGAGTTTAGACGTGATAAACTGATTATTGTTGCGGGTTTGAATATGAGTTTTAGGGGAGAGCCTTTTCCCTTTAGAGATTCTAAACATTTGGGTGAGGAGCCTATTGTCTTTTCAGATAAGCATATGGGAGATTTGATGGTAATAGGATTCAATATTTCGAGAAGGGCACTTTGCATGTATGAATTTAAGAATGGCAGTATATGCGGGCATGATGGTGTGCCAACTGCAATTTATACACAGAAGCTTATTGATGGAAATCCTGCACCTTACAATTCTCCTTTAGTCTCTGTTGGCGCAGATATTAAAAATAATGAAAATGTTTCTTATCAGGGAAGATGCGAAAAACATTATAGAATTAATGGACACTGATTTTATTTAATTAACTGCGATAATACTTATTTTCTTTCTTTTGCGTTTTATCTAACGCTGAATTGTGCTTGTTGATTCTTGGACGGTTGTTTTCTTTATCTACTCTATAAGTTATATCTAACATTTTTAAAACTTTGTTCATGCCATCTGTTTTGCTCAAGGGACCTTCAACTTTGCCGTGCTTTCCAGGAACGCCTTCGAAAACAAGCATAGAATCTGAAATGTAATCTATGAACTGAACATCATGGTCTACTACTATTGCAGCTTTGTCTTTTTTGATTATGAATTCTTTTATTACTTCTGCAACTTTTAAACGATCTTCGACATCAATGAATGCTGAAGGCTCATCAAAAGCATAAATATCTGCATCTTGCGATAAAGTAACTGCAATGTAAACTTTCTGCAATTCACCGCCCGAAAGATGCTTTATTTCATTGTCTAATAATTTATTTAATCCTAATTTTTCCAGAATGTTCTGCTTGTACCAACCGGAATTGAATAATTCTCTTGCGGATTTTAAAAGCCACATTTGCACTGTGCCTTCAACATCCGATGTAGGATATTGCACCTTGTAAGCGATCTTTATTTTTTCTTTCACTAAACCTTTATCTGGTTTTATTTCTCCTGCTAATAATTTGAGGAAAGTTGTTTTTCCTAAGCCGTTTGCACCCATGATAGTCATAACTTCGCCTTTAATGATTTCACCTTTGATTGTTTTTAATTTAAAATCACCGAATGATTTTTCAAATTCGGGGAGTTCGAATAAAATTTCATGCCTTCTTTTTTCTACGTTGTATTTACCAAAAACAATCGAATAGTCTCTAAAACGAACATTATCACTGGTTATGAAGCCGTCTAAATATTCATTTATTCCACGACTTACACCTTGGGAGTTGGATATAACTCCATAAGCGCCAGCTTGACCATAAACGATCTGAATTTCATCGCTGATATAATCTATTGTTGCTAAATCATGCTCAACTACTAAAACTGCTGAATCTTCTGCCAAATCTCGAATTAATTTTGCAACTTTAATTCTTGCAGTAACGTCTAAAAATGAAGCCGGCTCATCAAAATAGTAAACATCTGCTTTTTTTGAAGCTGCTGCGATTATTGCGACCTTTTGCAATTCACCGCCTGAAAGCTGACTTAATTCACGGTCTTTTAAGTTTTCCAATTCTAATTCTTTCATTAATTTTTCTGAAATTTTTCTTTCATCTATTTTCTTTAATAGTGCTCCGACCTTTCCTGAGTATACTTTTGGTAATAATTCTATTCTCTGAGGTTTGTATGAAACAACTATTTTATTTGCATATAATTGCCTAAAATAATCCCCTAATTGAGTTGTTGAATATTTTGCAATAATTTCTTCTTTCGATGGTTCCTTATTATAATTGCCTAAATTGGGAATAACTTTTCCTGAAAGAATATTGAAAGCAGTAGATTTTCCTATACCATTTCTTCCTATGATTCCTACAACTTTGCCTTTTTTAGGAATCGGCAAATGAAATAATTCGAATGCATTGGCACCAAAACGATGGACCGGATTTTCTTTTAATGCCTCCGGGAGATTTATTATTCTTATTGCTTCGAAAATACAACGATGTGTGCATATGCCACAGCCGGTACAGAGAACTTCGTCAATTATTGGTTTTGAGTCTGGTCCCTTAACTATGCACTCCTCTCCAAGCATGTTCCTGGGGCAGATACGCATGCAAAAATGGTTGCCGCAGTTTACCGGATTACATTTATCCTTATTTACTATTGCTATACGTGACATATTGCTTCAAGAATCTAATTTTATTTATATACTTTACCTGTTCCAGATACGATTAAACTCTCTCAGGTAATAATTTGCAATAGTTTCATCATGAATTATCAAAATATTTTCATCGTTCTTTTCATAGCCCCCTTGCGTAGGATTAGCAGAACCTGTAAGAACTATTTTTTTGTCTATTATGAAAACTTTGTGGTGCATGTTATATTTATTTGAATCCCACTTAACCGAGATATTTGAATCATTCAGCTTATAAAATTCATGATACTTATTTACTTGAGTTCTTTCAAAGACCCCCTTTATATCCAAGTCAGATTGTTTTTTTATTAACAAATCACCTATTTCATCTAATGTAAGACTGAAAGCTAGAATATAAATTGATTCTGATGCGCTGTTTAAGGTTTTTAAGACCTGCTTTTTGCAATCATCTTCAGGACAGAAATAATTTTCTATTTTTTTATCATTAAAATAAATGATTGGGTTGCTTATTTCGTAACCTCTGCCGTAAATTCCATTCCAAAGCTCTACGAATTCAGCCTCATAATTTTTTGCCAAAGTTTTTGATTCTATTACTATTGCATTATTATCATTGAGATAAGTACAGCGATCTGTTGGATTCTGGCTGCCAGTCCAGATGATTGAAGAATCGAAAACGCAAAATTTATTATGACTTAATTGATTTTGATTATCTGTTCTTGCATAAGGATAAGTTGTTTTGCTTGTATCATCAAGAACAATTTTAACATCTTTTTTATTTAATAATGCATTTATTATGGGTTTATTGTCTAAATCAAAAAATGCGCAATGAATTGTAGTTGCGTTTTTAATATATTCTATTAATTTCAAACTACAGTTTTCCATCTGACAGAAATAGACTTTTATTTCAGGGCCATATTCCTTTATTACAGGTTTTTCTTGAATTATTGTTTTTGAAGTTAGCACTGGTTCTCCGGTGTTGAGCAATACTATTAAAATAGAGAACGCAATTAATGCAGTAATTAAGATAGTTTTATTGAAATTTACCATATTCTTGTGCTAAAATTACTGGTTTTTTAAGCCTTTTTGAGCTATTTCCGGAAGATTTTCGAATAATTGCCTAAAAAGAAAGTTTAGACTACGACCAAAGGTTTAGGAATCTTCCTTAGTCTTTTCGCATAATCTGAATATATTGTTAAAAAATATTTGCGCGTTCTCGATACTTTCTTGCGCTGGCTCTTGGTTTGCCTGCGGTATTCTTTTGTAAGTAAACTTCCCCCGCTTGCTTTTCTCAAATTCAAAAATGTGCAAGAGTGTATCTGCTTTAACTATCATGTTCTGATAAATCTTCAGCAATTCAACATCAACTATGCCTTTATCAACAAGCTTTGAAAACTCATCAAACGTTTTCTTATGCTCTTCAGGTGCCTGCGTTTTAATCCCTTTTAGCAAAAGATATGCTTTTGCGGCGTAGAATATTGAATAGTATGCATGAGAGGTTGTTGCACTATAATAAGTGTCTTCTTTCACTCCGAAGATTTCAATCTGCATATTTTTATCATCACTTATTTTTTGAATCATAGTTGACAAGTTTAATTCGTTTTGAGCTCTTGCAAGATAAATTTTATATTCGGAATCCATGATTCATTCCCTCTTTGATTATATTGTAAAATATCCCCTGATTATGAACGGCCAAGTGTTTTCGTGCTATCTGCTTGCCTAAATTTTCTTCTTTATTGGTTAGCATATCAAGCATTTCTGCTTTTGGTATAATATGAACATCCATTTCAAGAATACTTTTTAATTTGGCACTATTTGCTGATGCTTCTATCTGTTTTCTTTTTCCCTCATTTTCAATAAATATTGCTATGTCCAAATCTGAACCTTTTTTCTGCTCATTTGCCGCATAAGATCCAAAAATCACAATTGAATAGAAAGGTGTATCTTCAGCAATTTCTTTTTTCAGACTTTCTAAGGCAATCTTTGCAAGGCGATTAATCCGATTGTCATTGGATAAGGCAAGATAATAAAAGGTCAAATCATTTTCAAGATTAAGAGTCAAAAGCCCAGATTTTCCAATTTTTCTCTCTATTAACACGTTTTCTTTTTTTAATTGATTTATAACCAATGCTAATTTGTTGTTTGATTTTTCTTTTGATTCTTTCTTTATCTCTTTCCGCATATGTTCTGCAAACGGTTTTTTTGCAAACACTTCAAATAGTTTTAGCTGTTTTTCGGTAATCATATTTAACCACTTTATTGGTTCATATAAACCTAAATATTGGTTATTTATAAAACTTTCGCTTTGGATGCATAATGGAACCACGAAAACGGAGAGCGTAAGTGAAACAATAATCAGCAGATGTATATTCCAATTTATCATCTTTTTATGCTTGAATTTTGGGTTTTTTAAGCCTTTTTAAGCTATTTCCGGAAGATTTTCGAATAATTGCTTCGAAAAACAGAAATCTTTATAAAAAGCTAGACAATCAAGAGTTCAATCAAATTTATGGGGGGGATTACATGAGAAAAATTTTAATGTTTTTAATGGTATTGGCTATGTTAAGTTCTGTAGTTTATGCTGCAGAAAGAATAGACGTAACTGATTCTTTTAATAATGTCCAGTTCTTTGAAATGGGCGAAAAAGATGAAATAAAATTGCACAATATTTTTGATGGGACACACGTTCTGGGAATAGATAAGATTAGAACAGAAGGAAGCAAACCAGGGATTGATTTTAAACTATTTTCTTTTGCTGACGATTCTGATAAAAGATACCCTGTTGCATATATGTCTATTGCGCTTGAAGGTGAAGTCTTAAGGGTGGATGTTAATAGAGACATGGTTGATGATATCGTCATAGATGTAATTTCTGTTAAGAAAATTGAAAATATGAGCAGGGCAACTATTGCCATTAGGGATTTAACTGCTGAAGAAAGAGCACCTGATGAGAAGAAATATTTGGATGAAGATAAAGAAATAATCGATTCTGTAGAGCTTACTGGTGCAGGTGTTGTTGATTATGCAAAAGTTAAAACATTGGATATAAGGCAATATGCCCGTTATATCATAGGCATATTGATTGCATTGATTGCTCTTTTAGGGATATACAAATACTCTAGCAAGAAAAAAGTTGTTTATTTCCCATAATTTTTTTATTTTATAGTTAATTTTTTAAATATGGCTTGTCTTTTTCTCTTATATGCCTAAAAAAGTAGTTATTGAATTAAAAGATGTATGGAAAATTTATAAGATGGATGAAGTTGAAGTTCCAGCTTTACGTGGAGTTAATATAAAGATTTATTCAGGAGAATTTGTTTCTGTTATGGGTGCATCTGGTTCCGGAAAGTCTACCTGCCTCAATATGATTGGTTCTTTGGATATACCTACAAGAGGACAAGTCTTTCTTGATGGAAAAGATATTTCAAAACTGGAAGAATCAGACTTAGCAAGATTGAGAGGAAGAAAAATAGGCTATATCTTCCAAGTTTTTAATTTAATTCCTAGTTTAAGTGCAATAGAAAATGTTGAATTGCCTTTAGTGTTTCAGGGAATATCAAATATAAGGCGGCTTGCAAGAGCAAGAGAACTTTTGATAAAGGTTGGTTTGGGTCACAGACTTTATCATAAACCTTCAGAATTATCTGGCGGTGAAAGACAAAGGGTTGCGATAGCAAGAGCTTTAGTAAATGATCCAGAAGTACTTTTGGCAGATGAACCTACAGGAAATTTAGATTCAAAAACAGGGCAAGAAGTTTTAGCATTATTAGATACCTTGCATAAGGAAGAAAAAAGGACCATAATTTTAGTAACACATGATCAAACAATAGGGAACAGAGCCGAAAGGATTATAAAGCTAAAAGATGGTAATGTTATTGAAGAGGCAAAGCGATGAAAAGGGGGATAATTTTTGCTTTAATTGTATTTTTATTGATAGTTATTGGTGTAAATGCTGTTGCAGTTTACGTTCCAGATTCACAGTTAAAATTTAAAGTTCTAAGATATGAACCTGCTCCAGTGCAAGCAGGAGATCAATTCACGATATGGCTGGAATTAACTAATGAAGATTCTAATTTCGATTATAATGATGTTTCCATTAAGGCTTTATCTGGCAATCCTTTCTCAGTGGTTGGCACAGATACAGTTATACTGGGGGATATTAAAGGAGGAAACTCTCAGTTTTTTAATTTTAGAATACGAGCGGATGAGAATGCTCTGCCTGGAATTTATAATCTTAATTTTGAGGTTAAATACAACGGGGGAATAAGTGTAGTTAAAGATATGAAGATTGAGCTAAAAACAAGGGATGCTTTTTTAAATATTGAATCGGTAATTTCTGAACCCGAATTATTAAATCCCGGCTCGAAGGGAAAATTAACTTTAATGCTGAGGAATAATGCAGGCACTTTCTTGAGTGATGTAAATGTAGCCTTAGGATTAACCAACGAATCAATTCCTTTGGTTACAGTTGGATCAACAGCGATAAAGAATATTCCTAAAATAGAAGCTAATTCAAAATATAATATCACTTTTGACCTGTTTGTTATGGCTGATGCAGAATCTCAAGCATACAGACTGCCTATTTACCTAACTTATTATGATGCTTCAGGAGTTAATTACTCTCGATCAAATTACATCGGCGTGTTGGTTGGTGCAGATCCAGAGTATATATTAAGTTTAAAATCTTCTGATGCTAAGCAAGAAGGGTCAAGTGGAAAAGTTGTGTTAAGCATATCAAATACAGGAATGGGGGATTTGAAATTTTTATCTTTAAAACTTATGCCCTCGAATGAATATGAAATAATCTCTGCGGATGATCAATATATAGGCAATTTGGAAAGTGATGATTATGAAACGGCAGAATATAATATATATGTAGATGATTCCACAGATGGATTTGTTAAATTGAAAGTTAAACTTGATTACAAAGATGCTTACAATAATAAAATTGAAAAAATAGAAATGGTGGATATGCCAATTTATAGTTCAGGACAGCTTGCAAGATACGGACTTGCAGTATCACAGAGCAAGGGATTAATGTATTTAATTTATTTGATTATGGTTATATACGTTTTCATGGCATATAAAGAATGGAAACGAGACAAAGATTTGGTTAAAGCTTTGAAGGGGGCATTTTTAAGGTTTTTAAAGGGTGTTTTCAACATTATTCGAGGACTAAGGTGGCGCAATCTAAAAAGATGGCCTACAAGGATTAAACTCTTCTTGATGAAAGATGGAGAATAGTCCTCTTCACAGGAGGAAATATGATCAGGAGCTATCTTAATTTTTCTATTACAAGCATAAGGCACAGAAAGTTTCGTTCTATATTAACAGTGATAGGGATAATGATTGGGATAGCCGCAGTAGTTACTTTGGTTATGATAAGCGCAGGATTGCAGAACTATATAGTGCTTGAATTTGAACAAATGGGCACAGACTTATTGATGGTTATGCCCAAAGGGCAGATTTCCGCTCAAGGCATGGAAGGGTTAACAATAAAAGATGAAGATACGATAAAATCTATGGCTGAAGTCAACTGGGCGATGGCTATATTAATTAAAAATGGATATGTTGAATATTCCAATGAAAAACAATTTGCACAATATCTTTTGGGGCTTGATACTGAAAATTTTGATCATCTTCTTGAAATGCTAGATATAACTCCTGCAAGTGGTAGGTCGTTTCAAGGCGGAGAAAAATATTCTGTAGTGATGGGCCCAGTTTTTGCCAAAGATGCGTTCGACAAAGAAATAAGCGTGAATACCAATATTTATATTAAAGGACAAAAATTTAGGGTTATCGGAATTTTGGAACCTGTTGGAAACCAACAGGACGACAGCCAAATATATCTGCCCATTGAGGCGATAAGGGAAATATTTGATGAGCCTACAGAAGTCTCGATGGTTTATGCAAAACTGAATAAAGGGATGGATGCAAAAACTGTTGCAGATAAAATGGAACGAAGAATGAAAAGAGCTAGAGATGATGAACTTTTTATGATTCTTACTCCTGATCAATTGCTTGATCAATTCAACCAAATCTTATCTATATTAGAATTTGTCCTTGGCGGGATAGCTGCAATTTCTCTCTTAGTTGGAGGAATAGGAATAATGAACAGCATGTACACAAGCGTATTGGAAAGAACCAAAGAGGTTGGAATAATGAAGGCTATAGGCGCATCAAATAAAGATATAATGATGATGTTCGTATTTGAAGCAGGGCTAATGGGGGTGATTGGGGGCGTTATCGGAGTTACATTTGGGATTATCTTTGCCTTTATGGTCCAATTTGCCGCAAAATATTCAGGATATGACCTGCTAAAAGTTTTTGTTGACTGGGAACTTGTTGCATTTATTTTGCTATTCGCTTTTGCTGTCGGATCATTTGCAGGGTACTTGCCAGCTAAAAGAGCTGCAAAAATGAAACCTGTGGAGGCTTTGGCTCAAGGAAAATGATTACTGATTTTTTCAGACTGGGTTATAGATCAATGCGGCACAGACAATTGAGAAGCTGGCTGACCATATTGGGCGTTTTCATCGGGATTGCCGCAATTGTTTCTCTTATCTCCCTAGGTGATGGGCTGCAGAATGCAATATCAGATATATTTGGAAGGATGGGCAAAGATACTATTATGATTTCTCCTAAGGGACTTCAAGGCCCGCCTACAGGTGTGGCAGGATTGACAATTAGAGATGCAGAAGTGCTAGATGGATTAGTTGGAGTAGATTATGTGTCCCCCATATTGATGACCAATAATCTAATTGAATATAACCGGCAGAAAGAATACCTTCTTGTACGAGGAATTGATGCAAAATACATTGAAAATCAAATAATAAAAGATTTTGGTGCTTCACTTGAACAAGGTAGTTATTATGAAACAAAAGATACTAAAGTTGCAATAATTGGCTATGGCCTTGCTGAAAAAGTTTTTGATAAAGAAATTTTACTAAGGAATAGTATACTTATTGATGGAGAAAAATTTAGGATTATTGGAATACTAAAAAGCATGGGCTCCCAAATGGATAACATTGTTATTATTCCGTTGCAAGATTTAAGGGACTTAACGGGGAAAGAAGATGAAGTTAGCACAATCGTCGTGCATGTTTTGGCAGGAGAAGATATTTCTGTGGTTGAAGAAAGAGTAAAAAAAGAATTAAACAGAAGAAGGGATGATGAGGATTTTGAAGTTTTCACGCCTGAACAACTTTTGGAACAAGTAAAATCAATTTTAAATGTTGTCAATATTATACTGATAGGGATTGCAGCTATTTCTTTATTAGTTGGAGCAATAGGAATAATGAACAGCATGTATACAGCAGTTATAGAACGAACAAAAGATATAGGCGTGATGAAATCTATCGGTGCTTCTAATGCAAATATTTTAGTTATATTCTTGTTAGAATCTGGGCTCATGGGTTTGGTTGGCGGGATAATTGGCGTTAGTTTAGGTTTAGGGCTTGCATTTTTGGTACAGGCTGTTGCTGTTCAAGCAGGAGTTTCTTTGCTAGTTATTAAAATAAATTGGGACCTGATAATGTTTGCTCTTGGTTTTTCTTATATTATTGGAACAATTGCTGGAACTTATCCGGCATATAAAGCAGCCAGGTTAAAACCCGTTGATGCCTTAAGGTACGAGTAAGGCTTATTTCTTAAGAACTAATATAATTGAAGGCCCCAAATAATTGTCTAAGAAACTTCTATTGCTGTCAAATCTTCGTTTTATATTTATTTTAAATAATTTGAAAGGCTTTCGTATTAGATCATATGCGGAGCTATAGAAACCAGACAGATGCAATTCATAATTAAGATGATTATCTTTTGCAAATTGAATTAATTCGCTTTTTGAAAATGGGACCTCTATGCCAAAATCCCATTGGCCTGTAAGCTCTGCTAATGCCTTGTATATACGATAAAATATCCCGTACTTATACGGAACAGAAATTATTGCTAAACCTTTGTTCTTTAGAAGATTAACATGCAGTTGCAAAGCAGTGGTTCTTTTTTTTCCTGTAAAATGCTCGCACAAACCGAATGATGTTATTATATCAAATCTTTCTTTGGAGTTATATTTGAATAAATCTGATTGGATGAATTGGAATTGTCTGTTTTTCCAGAACTTTTTAGCTAGGGATTTGACTTCTTTTGACTGGTCTAAGAGCGTTACTTTAATGCCTTCATTTGCGAAATAGTATGAGGTTATTCCCATGCCTGAACCAAGCTCTAATAAAGTTAAACTTGAAAGGTTCTTTTTGTTAAAATGGTTTTGAATTAGGTTTTTATATTCTTTTAATGATTTAGATTTGAGAATATCTTCCTGGTTCCATTCCATTTTTGAACCCTTGCTTTTCCAGAATTTGTTCCAGGTTTCCATAGTAAATATAAGCGCCGAGGCTGGGATTTGAACCCAGAAATCCTTTCGGAAACAAGCTTTCCAGGCTTGCGCGGTACCAGGTTGCGCCATCTCGGCAGCTTGCTAAAAGTTAAAGAAAAACCGTTTATAAAAGTTTCTAATTCAGCATAGGCTTTCGCATTCAAACTGCTTATCTATTTCATTAATGTGGATCAAAATGCAGTTATTAACACAGGCCTTACATGCATTAAATTCTTCTGAAAAATAAGGTTGGCATTGATCTTTGATGATTTCACAGCTTGCAAGAGTCCTGCATTTATCTCCTAATTGATAAATCTCCGTACATATTTCAGCAGGTTCAGGACCGCATTGAATATCTAATCCATGGCAGTTTTCTATGCCACAAACTTGCTGCGGAGCAAGATAATTATTATAAATGAATAAAGCGAGAATGAACATAAGAAAGATAATTGCTAAGTGCAGGAATTTCTTAAACAGATACCAAGAGATTATTAAAATAATAACCAAAGCAATTATACCATAAATAATCCAAGTATTCATATTTTAGGTTAATGAAATATGCTTTATAAAAGTTTCTAATAATCTAAAGAAATAAAAGCAAGAACCTTAATCAAGCAGTTCGATATTGATATTCAATCCGTCTGGAATCTCAACACGCATAACCAAACGCAAAGCTCTTTCATCAACTCCGAGATCAATCATTCTCTTGTGAACTCTCATCTCAAAGTTATCAAAAGAAGCTTTACCTTCTCCATCAGGACTTTTACGGGTAGTAATCTTTAGCTTTTTTGTTGGCAAAGGAATTGGACCATGCATTTTTACTTTGGTCTTTTCAGCTATATCTTTTATAGAATTACATACCTCGTTAACCTTACCAATATCTGCACTTGAAATGTTTATTCTTGCTTTTCCCATTTTTTAAAAATAAATTAAAAAAAACCCTTAAAGGGTCTTTTTAACCAGGTCTATACACATACCTGCTGCAACTGTCGTGCCTGCGTCTCTAATCGCAAACTTGGACATCTGCGGTATGTCTTTTTGTTTCTCTAAAACGACTGGCTGTGAGGGCTTCAATTTTACTCTCGCTGCGTCACCGTTCTTTAAGAAATCAGGGTTCTTTTCCAACACTTCACCTGTTGCAGGGTTAAGTTTTTCTATTAACTCAACGAACTGACAAGCAACTTGCGCTGTGTGGATGTGGAACACTGGTGTGTAGCCGACTGTCAAAACAGTTGGGTGATTCAAAACGACAATTTGTGCTGTGAATTCACTTGCAACAGTTGGTGCATTGCTTTCATGGCCTAGGACGTCGCCTCTTGCGATGTCTTTCTTTCCTATGCCTCTGACACTGAAACCAACATTGTCCCCTGGTTCAGCTGAAGTAATTGATTCGTGATGCATTTCAATTGATTTGACTTCACCACAAACGCCTTTACCTTCTCTTGCTGGTACAATTATGACCTTGTCACCAACTTTCATTACACCTGTTTCGATTCTACCTACAGGAACTACACCGATTCCGGTGATGTTATAAACATCCTGTAATGGCAATCTTAAAGGCAAGTTAGTTGGCTTTTCTGGCACTTTTAATTGGTCCATGAATTCCAAAATTGTTGGACCTTTGTACCAAGACAAATTTGCACTTTTCTTTACAACATTGTCTCCATTGAAACCTGAAATTGGTATGAATGTCACCTGATCAAGCTTGTAACCAACGCTCTTCAAAACCTTGCTTACATCTTCTTTGACTACGTTGAATCTTGCTTCATCCCACTTCACTACATCCATTTTATTTATCAAGATGTTGATTTGACCGACACCCATAGTCTTAGCCAAGATAATATGTTCTCTTGTCTGAGCCATGACACTGTCTGATGCAGCTACAACTAAGAATGCAGCATCTGCCTGAGCAGCACCTGTAATCATGTTTTTAATGAAGTCTTTGTGACCTGGCGCATCGATTATTGTAAATTCATATTTTTGTGTTACAAATTTCTTGTGCTGTAAATCGATAGTTACGCCTCTTTCTCTTTCTTCCTTCAATTGGTCCATGACGAATGCGAATTCGAAACCACCTTTTCCTAATTCTTGTGCGGTCTCTTTAAGCTTCCTCATGGTCTGTTCATCAATAGCCCCTGCGTCGAAAAGCAATCTGCCAACAGTTGTTGACTTTCCGTGGTCGACGTGGCCTATGAATACCAGATTGATATGTGGTTTTTCCCTTGCCATTTTACTAATATCCTCCTATTATTATGATATGCTATTCCCTTTAGAAAGTTGTCCTTTATAAAGGTTTCGCCATTACTCTTCTATTTTAAGACCTTTTCTTTCTCTTATCTGCCTTATAATTTTTTGCTGGAATGTTTCTGGCAGTTTTTCGAAAATTTGGTCTACAATAAAATGAGATCCTCTGCCACCTGTTGCAGATCTTAATTCGGAAGTTAATCCAAACATTTCAGCTACAGGGAGCTTGGCTTTTAATGAAACAAAATCTTCCGTCTGATCCATACTTAACAACTGACCTCTTTTATTCTGAACTAATTTGGACATTTCGCCCATATATTGTATCGGACCATCAATTTGTAATATTTGCATTGGCTCGAAAATAACTGCCCCACCAAGCCTTATTGCTTCTCTTAATGAATCTCTGATTGCAGGCAAAACTTGTGAAGGGCCTCTGTGAATTGCATCTTCATGCAACTTACAATCCATTAAATTTATTTTTACTTTCATACAAGGCTCTCTAGCCAATGGGCCATTGCGCATGACATCCTCAACTGCATCCAATATCAATTCAATAACTTCATTCATATGAACGATACCTCTTGATGCATCAACCAACATATTTCCATGGTAAATATCCTTTACACTTCTTGCTTCTTTGGTATCCATGCCTAGAGCAACTAATTTTTCCCAAGTTTCTCTTTGGTCTTTCTTTATTCTGCCTTCAGGAATTTCTCCTGATTTTATTGCCTGATAAATATTATCCGCTAAAGGTTCAATTATGAAATAGAATTTGTTATGTTTGTTTGGGGATTTACCTTCAACTTCAGGAGATTTTTTTATTGCTGTTTCTCTGTAAACAACAATTGGCGGAGAAGTAATAACTTCTAAACCTTTTTCTGTCCTAATCCTGTTTTCAATAACTTCTAAGTGGAGTTCACCCATACCACTCATGAGGTTTTCTCCGGTCTCTTCGTTAATAGTTATGTGTATACAAGGGTCTTCTTTGTTAACCTGTTTCAATACTTCAATTAGTTTTGGCAAATCCGCAGAACTTTTTGCTTCAATTGATTTTGTGACTACTGGCTCAAAAATATGAGTTATTGCTTCAAAGGGTTCAATTGGTTTTTCTGAAACAGTTTCACCTGAAAATGCTCCTTTGATGCCAACAAGGCCAATAATGTTTCCTGCTGTTACACTATCAACTTGTGTTCTTTGCGGACCTTTGTAAATAATTACCTGCTGGGCCCTCAATTCCTTTTTTGCACCATTAAGGTAAATGGTCATACCTTGCTTCATTGTTCCGGAGAACAAACGACCAGCTGCAACTTCACCTGCATGCTTATCTATCTCTATCTTGATAACTACAAAAGCAGCAGGACCATTAGGATCACAATTCATCAATGCTTTTCCTTCAGTTGATTCTGGGTCACCATGCCATATCTTTTGAATTCTGTAAGCTTGAGCTTGAGCAGGAGTAGGATGGTGCTTAATTGACATTCCTAAAATAACTTCATGCAATGGCGCTTTCTTTGCCAATGATGCAGAGTCACCATTTTCATAAGCAGTGATAACATCCTTGAATGAAATGTTTTTCTTTTTCATGTATTCGAATGACAAAGCCCATTTATGGAATGCAGAGCCGAATGCAACAGAACCATCTGTTACACTAACTTTCCATTTCTGCTTATATTCTTCTGGGGCTAAGTTTTCAATTAATTTATTAACATGAGTTATGATTTTTATGAATCTTTCTTGCATTGCTTCAGGTGTAAGTTTTACTTCTTTGATTAATCTGTCCACTTTATTTATGAAAAGAACCGGTTTTACTCTTTCTCTTAATGCCTGCTTCAAAACAGTTTCAGTTTGAGGCATGACTCCTTCTACAGCGCAACATAAAACTACTGCTCCATCAACTGCCCTCATAGCTCTTGTTACATCTCCACCGAAATCTACGTGACCTGGAGTGTCGATAAGATTAATTAAATATTCTTGACCATCATGCTCATGAACCATAGAAACACAAGCAGAATCTATTGTAATACCTCTGTCTTTTTCATCTTGGTGAAAATCCAAAACACATGCTTTTCCTGCGAGTTCTTCGGACATCATTCCTGCACCGAATAGCAAATTATCTGAGAATGTAGTCTTGCCGTGATCAATATGTGCGCAAGTGCAAATATTCCTGATTTGCGCAGGGTTAACCATAATCCTTTGTATCCTATCAATCATCTTTTCTGCCATGTTTTATTAAACCTCGTATAAGCGATTTTGTATCCTTAAAGAACTTCTGAGGGGTTTATAAATATTTTGGTTTTTCAAACTGATTTTTTTGAATAAAACTATCCTATTGTTGCATAGAAGAGGATTCTTTTAGGAAATATTTAAAAAATAAGAGTCTCTAATTATTTCTTTTTTTAGAATATAAAAATTTATCTTGAAGCGTCAGCTTGCCTCTCAAGCTCTAACTTCTTTGCTATTGCAACGCTTGCTTGATCCATTTCATAGGCTTTTATAATCTCTTCAGAAAGTGTTTCATCGATTTTTTTCTTAGAATTGAATGACTTTTGATAAGAACCCTGAACCATCATCCTCAATGCAAAATCTACTCTCCTTTGAGGAGATGAATCGACGGCTTTTGGATAACGTGCACCACCATATTCAATTGTGGTTATTTCTTCTCTTGGTGCCGCATTTTCAACGGCTTTGACTAAAACCATGATTGGATTTTGCTTGATTTTTTTTTCTATTCTTTCCAATGTTTTAAGAACAATATTATAACACTTTATTGATTTTCCTGTTTGATGGCCGGATGAGATTTTATGCTTTCTGCTTTTGTGGCCGGCACCCATCATCTTGTTCATTAATCTTTCTACAATAGTATATTTTGATTTGTGGAACTGAGTTTTGACGCTTCTACCACTGGATCTTGGAACAAGCATTGGGCGAACATTGATATAACCTTTAAGACCTTCATCTCTGATTTCAATGCTTGCAGTATCCCAACGATTGCACAACTTCATCTTCTACCTTTCTCCTTCTTACCTTTTAATAAAGCATCTAAGGATTGATCATTAACTTTTATAACTTGCCATCTGATGGAAGGCAAATCACCCTTTGCTCTGCCCTTTTTACCACCTATGCATTCAATTATGACTTCATCATGTTCATCAACTAATTTAATTGCGTTGTAGCCTGGAACAAAAGCAGAAATTTTCTTACCATTCTTAGTTAGCTGAACTTTTACAATTTTTCTCATGGCTGAGTTAGGCTGTTTAGCTTCTACTTGAGATTTTTCAAGAACAATTGCTTTTGCTTGAGAAGAACCACCAAGAGGATCTGATTTGGCTTTTAGACTCAACATTCTAGATTTGTATGTTGATTTCATCCAATTGCCGGTGTGCCTTCTAGCGATAAGCTTTTTTGCAGCGCCTAATCCATTCGGTTTTTTCCCCATTCTTATTCTACCTTTATTGTTATATCGCCGAAAAATCTTCTTAAAATTTCATGAAGCGCATCAAGGTTTTTTTTATTCTTACCTATCATCATGCCTCTTGATTTATAATCTTCGGCTTGGATATCTATCAAATTGTCTTTTGCTTTATAAAGTTTACTGATTTTTGCAGGATATGTCAGGTTCTTGATAAACTGTTCAATATCTTCGCTAAATTCGATTATGCGAACTCTTTTATGCATCCTTTCTGAAAGATTTTTTGCTTTCGAACCATTTGGGCCGACAGCCTTACGACCTTGACCCTCAGGAACAATGAAAACTACAAAATCCTCAAATATAAAACAATCTTTTGCTTGGACGTGTATGACCTTATCGAAATAGTTCAAGTAACCGATAATTTCTTGATCTAAAACTCTAGTAACCATTCTTATACGCTCAATACACTTACCTTATAGGGCTTTTTGCAAGCCATGCCCAATTCATCATTTTTCATATCTAATTCAATAACTTCGATTTTTTTAAGCGAGGCGTATTTTTTTATATCTTCTGCAACTGAAATGCTGCAGTTTTTTGCTAGAAAAATCTTTTTTAGTTTGTCATTTTTGAGCTTTTTCAAAGTAAGCTCTGATCCTATTGTAAGGTTTTTATCTTTGATAATTTCTTTGAAATCATGCGCCATTTTAAATTTACTCCTTTTTCATTTTTATTACTAGGTCGGGCAAACCAGTACCCAATGGAATTGGCTGGTTCAGCATAACATTTTCTACTATACTATTAAGGTGGTCTGTTTCTCCAATTAGACTTGCGTTTATCAAATGTTTGATAGGTGTTTCGAATGTAGCTCTTGCAAGAACACTCTCTTTTTCGCTTGTGATACCACTTCTTGTGATACCTTTTACATCACCTTTAACTGTCATTAAATCTGCGATGAACATTATATGTCGGACATCAATATCAAGACCCTGATTTTGAATAACTGATGCAGTTTCATCTGCAATTAATTGCCTTGCAGCTTCAACACCTAACAGATTGAATGTTTCAAAGACATTATTACTTCTTGTCCTTGTAAAATCAACTTCGGGAATTTTAAAAACATCTTTTAAATTTGAACCGGAAGTTTTTATAACAAATTCATCATTTTCTTTTACTGGAAGAACTTGGGCTATACCCTTGACTCCCCTCAAGAAAATTTCTTTTGCTTTTTCTTTCAATGTGTAAATATCAATTAGATTTCCTCCGGTCTTTTTCGGCTGGATTGTGATTAGACCCTCACTTTCTTTAACATTTGTAGTTTTCAATGCATTAGCAACGATTAATTTTATATCTGATGCCTTAAGACCGAGCTCATCCAGTTTTCTTGGATTTAATGTAATCTCAACCATTGATTCCAAAAGATTGATTGCAAATTCCAATGCAACCTCTTCAAGTTTCGTTTCTTTTATTCTTGCAGCCACTTTTCTTGCTGCACTTGCATCTTTTCTGAATTCTTCTTTCAAATAAATGTGCATCATAGGTGTACTTGGATTTTTTCTGGCATCTAAGATTTCAATCAATCTTGGAAGACCTAATGTAACGTTAACTTCCGCTACACCTGCTAAGTGGAATGTATTTAATGTCATTTGCGTTCCTGGTTCACCAAATGATTCTGCGATGACTATCCCAATTGCCTCGCCACAATTTATCAACGCATCAATGTATCTTTTGTAAAGTCTTTCAATAACCTCTTTTTGTTGAGGCTTTGTAAGATTAAATTCTTCAGATGAAGCTTCAAATTCATTTAATAGCTTTGCGGGAATCTTATGGCTATATCCTTTGATAAGTTCTTTGTCAGCAACCATTTTATTTTTTACCTTCCATAATTACTTGCTCAACAATTTTTCTTACATTGATTGTACCGTTTTCACTTTTTGAAACATCAATATTATCATCCCCATAGTTGAATTCAACTATAGTTTTGTTCGCATCTCTTACAGTGTAATCATATTCTACTTTAAGGTCCTGCAATGCATTTGCAAGTCTTCTATATAAATAACCGGACTTAGGTGTTCTTAATGCGGTATCCATAAGCGAATCTCTACCGGTCATTGCAGCAAAGTAGAATTCTACTGGATGTAGTCCCTGCTTATAGCCTGAAAAAATAAATCCTCTGCTTCTAGGACTTAAATCTCCTCTTTTGAATAATGAGAGCGTTCTGCCTCTGTAACCATCTTGGATACGTTTGCCTCTAAGGGCCTGCTGACCTACAGTAGATGCCATCATGGCAATGTTTAAAATATTACCTTTTCCTGCTTTACTCATATAAATTATTGAATTTTCCTGATTGATTGTTCTAACTATAACCTTACCTACTTTGTTTCTTACATTGTTAAGGACTTGGGAGATCTTAATCTCTAAAGTTTCGTAAAGGGTTTTACCTGGATATGTTTCCATATCTCCTCTCTCATACTCTTTGATAAATTCATCAACCTGTTTTTTTGTGTCTTCAACAATCATGTTAATTTCAGTTTTAACATCAAGAGGAAGCTCGATTTCGTCAAGGTTGATTGTGAATCCTTTCTTCAGCAATACTGCAATGCCTAATTTGAATATATAACCCATGATTTCTATTGTCTTTTCAGCACCTAACAGCCTATGCAATTCTCTAATAAGGCCTCCACCTTCTTCACCGATACTTTTTTGGTCTATGACCCCACATTTTAATTTTCCTCTTTCTATGACAACATCGTGAATTGGACACATTGATTTGCTTTTTTCATCCTTACAATGTTCACAGGCAGTATCTTTTTTTGCCTGACCATGGTATTTCAATTCTTTTGGCATAAGAACACTGAATACTTCTTTGCCCTCAACCTCCTTACCGAATGACTCGAAAAGAGAATTATCATCAATACCAATTGAGGCCAGTAATGAAACAGCGTCTTCCCTTGAAAGAGTCATTCCCTTTGTAAGCATATAGCAACCAGTAATAGAATCTTCAACGCAACCAATGATATTTGTTCCATTTTTAGGAGTCATGATTTGAGTTTGTACCTGCATTAGAATATCTGCTTCCGCTCTTGCCTCTTCAGTTTGAGGAATGTGCAAATTCATCTCATCACCATCGAAATCTGCGTTATATGGATTACAAACTGCAGGGTGCAATCTGAAAGAACGACCAGGTAAAATCTTAATCTTATGACACATGATAGACATACGATGTAAAGAAGGCTGTCTGTTAAAAATTGCAATATCTCCATCCATAATATGTCTTTCAACAATATATCCGGGTTGGATTTCTTCAAATATTACGGCTTTAGTTTCTTCTGTAATTTTCTTTTTTTTGCCATCAGGCTTCATTACATAATTTGCACCAGGATATTTTTTTGGCCCATTGTTAATGAAATTCTTCAACCAATCTATATTCCATTCTGTAACTCTTTCTGGAACTGTAAGTTCTGTTGCAATCAACTGAGGAACACCAACTTCATTAAATTCTATTTCTGGGTCGGGAGAGATTACTGCCCTTGCAGCATAGTTAACTCTTTTACCTGCTAAGTTATGACGGAAACGACCCTCTTTACTTTTGATTCTTGCCGTAATTGTCTTCAATGGCTGGCCAGATCTGTGTCTTGCCGGTGGAACTTGAGGTACACTATTATCTATATATGTAGTAATATGATAAGTTAATAGATCCCAAAGGTCTTCGACAATTACTTCTGGCGCACCTGCGTTTATGTTTTCGAATAATCTTTGATTTATTCTTACGATGTCACCTAATTTGTGAGTCAAGTCATCTTCTGATCTTTCACCTGTATCTAATGTAATTGACGGCCTCATTGTCAATGGAGGAATTGGCAGTACTGTCAGGACCATCCATTCAGGTCTGGCATGCTCGGGCTCAAGACCAAGCAAGGGTAAATCTGCATCAGGAATTTTCTCTAACCTAGCACGAACTTCTATTGGCGAAAGCTTATTCTCTTCTTCAAGGAAGGTCATAGGCTTTTCAATCTTGATATCTTTCTGAGAATCGCCACAGTGAGGACATTTCTTTGTTGATTTAATAGCATAAATAACTTTTTTTGTAAAGCTCCTTCTATCTTCAGCAGTTCCATTTTCTTGGATATCTGAAAGTTCTTTTTGGAATTTTTTTATCCTGTCTTCAGCAATCATAACTCTTCCACAATCTCTACATGTGCATCTTAGGAGATCTTGGATAATTTTTACATATTTGATATGAATAACTGGTCTTGCAAGTTCCATGTAACCAAAGTGACCGGTGCAGTTTTTCAGTTTCTCACCGCAGGTCTTACACCTCAATCCCGGATCGATAACACCAAGACGAACATCCATCAAACCACCATCTACAGGATAACCTTCTTTATCATAAAGTTCAGGTGTAACTATCTTAACACTTGCGCTCTTTTTTATCTGCTTTGGAGACATCAAGCTGAAAGTTATACTGCCTATTTTTTTGCTTACACCTACCATTTTAATATTTACTCTCCAGTTTCAATTTTGGATTCAAACCAAATGCTCTTAATTCGTCAAGCAATAATTTGAATGCGTATGAAATTTCAATTACGGATATATCTGTGTTTGCCTTGCAGGCAGGACAGAATTTTTTGTTTCTATATGAATCGTGAACTGCCAGACCGCCACAGGTTTCGCAAATATACAACTCTGTTTTATCTGAATCGAATCTTTCTTTTAATAGCAATGATGCTCCATGGGCTACCAAACAATCTTTCTCCATTTCACCCAATCTAAGACCTCCGCCTTGGCTTCTACCTTCGATTGGCTGTCTTGTTAATAATTCAATTCTTCCGGATGCTCTTGCATGCAATTTGTTTGCTGCCATATGCTTCAATCTCATATAATACATATTACCTACAAAAATTTCAACATTATACTCTTCACCCGTCTGACCATTGTACATTCTTTCTGTACCATTTGATCTGAATCCTAACTCCTGTAATTCTTCTCTCAATTTGGCTTCAGGTTCTGAATCGAATACAGTACCATCAATTTGTCTACCTGATAGAGCACCGACTTTTCCTGCTAAGACTTCTATCAAATGAGAAACAGTCATTCTCTTTGGAATGCTGTGAGGCGAAAATATTAAATCTGGTTTAATACCTGATGCTGTGAAAGGCATATCTACTTCTGGAACAATTGCACCGACAACACCTTTTTGACCATACCTGGATGAAAACTTATCACCCACTTCTGGAATACGGATATCTTTG
>Ga0208958_1001617_pt1 | contig 21813 bp, 19 predicted proteins | sample RifOxyB1_FD_184032 | JGI IMG/M metagenome (GOLD analysis project Ga0208958, IMG submission 184032) | Soil microbial communities from Rifle, Colorado - Rifle Oxygen_injection B1 (SPAdes) | ecosystem: Environmental > Terrestrial > Deep subsurface > Rock core/Sediment | place: Rifle, Colorado... | reverse complement strand
CTGTTCTTCGGTTCTCGATGCCAATTCTTGGTTTCGGCTGGCAATATCTTGGGAAGTATGAACTACCTTGCTACTTGATTGTAAAAGATTTTGAGCGAACTTAAAAAGTCCTCTAGCACTTGTGACTGCAAAAAAGATGGAAGCCAATATAGCAACCACACTCACCACAATCAGCAGGGTAAAAACGAATTTAGTGGTATTTGCGACACTATGGTTTAGTCCCGTAACTTCCTCATTTAAAGCTCCCTTAATATTGCCTACTTTTTCTCGCACGTTTAGCAGGTGTAAAGCAGTGTGTTCAGCATAGTAAGTAATTGCTCCATGTCGGTTGGTGGCTGGGATAATATTGGATTGAGCGAATTGGCTGAGTAGTTCTTTGCCTGATTCATGAAGTAATTTATGCACTGGTTCCAGTTCATGAATATGTTTCATCACTTCAGGTGAGAAATTCTTATCTTGTAAACTTTGATAAATCCATTTACCAATACCGCAAGCGGTGGGATCAAGGGTGATATTGATAGGTTTTTCTTCAATCAATCCCTTGGAGATATTATCGGCCCAAAGGAGGTGATCAATTTCTTTTTCCGTAGTAAATTTAGCCAGCTGTATTTTTTCCTGTGTCTGATTAAACAATTTCACAAAATTGTTGAAGGAAAAAAAAGAGGTAGCGGTTACGGCAATGATCATAATAGTGATGGCAACAAAACCGAGCACAATCTTCTTATCAATTTTCATACTAAAATCCTTTTTGATACGTCTAAAAAACAATGTATATTATTATGGTTTCTGCAGACTATAGTTTATCAAACTTTTAAAAGCACGATATGTTTTTTTATATAAATATTATCAGATCAACTTTCTCAGGTAATTTCACGAATGACCGTAGTAGCACAAGGCTGGGCCAAAGGCAGTATCAAAGAGTCAGCTATGTTAACATGAAGAGGTCTGGAAATAATAAAATAAATTAAGTCGGCTATATCGTAGGGAGAAAGTGGGGTGAAGCCCTGGTAAGTCTTTTTTGCCATGTCTTGATTGCCTTTGAATCTTACCATGGAAAATTCAGTTTCTACTAACCCGGGGTTAATATTACTAACTTTGATCTGGTGCTCTGCCAGATCAATTCGCATGGCTTTTCCCAGAGCATCTACGGCAGATTTGGAGGCACAGTAGACGTTGCCTTTGGGGTAAACTTCTTTACCTGCAATTGATCCAATGTTGATGATATGACCGGCTTTCTTATTTACCATGGAAGGTATAATTTCCTGTGACACATACAAAAGACCCTTGATATTCGTATCGATCATTTTTTCAAAGTCTTCCATATCACCTTTATCAATAGAACTTAGTCCGTGGGCATTTCCGGCGTTGTTAATTAGGATATCAATACGAGGAACTAAATCTTTGATCGATAAAAAAGCACTTTTAACTTCGCTGGGTTTAGAAATATCAAAAGGCAAAATGTCCACTTTAACCAATTGTTCAAGTTCTTTTTTTAACATGTCCAAACGCTCTTTGCGTCTGCCACAAAGCACCAGATTAATGTGATGGCTCGCCAAGATTTTGGCCGTTTCACGTCCGATTCCAGAAGTGGCTCCGGTAATTAAGGCAAGTTTTTTTTCCATTTTTTACTCCCATTGAATTCAAAATTTTGACGGTAGTTGAACAAAAGGATAATATAAGAGCAAAGCAATTGAAAATTGATAAATTGAAGGTTTATGGAAAAAGTTTGGTTTGTATTTAATCAGGATCATCATACGGGGCCTTTTTCTTCGGAAGAGATGTTTCGTATGTTCTATGATGATGTTATTGGCCAACAATCCCTGGTTTGGAAAGAGGGGCTTGGGGGATGGGAGCCGTTATCACAGGTCAGAGAACTTTATAGCATAATTGATAGTAGTGACACACCAGTTGAAAGTGATGATTTTATTCCTATCTATGAATTAGATGAGAAAATAAATGGATTGGGTGAAACGTTGCTGGAAGAGCAGTGTCAGGAAAACGAAGTGAGCAATGTAACGCCACCGCCTCAACCGCTCCAAATGACAGCTAATGAAATTAGCATTCCAAAAGAGAAAACAGATTTACAGCACACTGTAGATATTTTAGTAGAACCAGCAGTAGTACCCGAAAATATTATAACCCCATTGCCACAGACATCTTTGTCGGTAACCTTTTCAGATGAATCAGTCCAGGATGAATCGTTGATAGAGCCGTTGTTGGAAAATGATTTATTAGCACCGAATAAGTATGCTCGTCGTAAGCAAATCATCGCCGCTTTAGCAATTATAGTTTTAGTGGTAGTGACTTGGATGATTGTTCCATCTGGACAAAAAATTAGGGAATTTCAAGGACTGACGGTGGATGATCATATGAGGTTGAAAGAAACTATTACTATGAAAAAAGGTTTTCAAGTTAATCTGGCCTTGCAAGATGAACAAAAATCGCTTTGGATGACAGCCAATAAAGATGGTAATTATTTGATTCATCTGACTTTGCAGTCAATCAAAAACAAAATTTTATCGGAAGATGAAGCAGTCTTTTTTAGCAAAGCTGTACTTAATAATCACATTGCCCGCTTTGAGCAATTGGAAATAGTTAAAGGTAAAAAATTTATCCCTGGCTACTACGAAGCTGAAATTTACGTGCATGAACTCGGATTAATGCCAACTCTCAAGCAGTTTTTAAAACAGATAAAATATTTTGATAATTATTTTTCGGATTATGAACGTAGTTTTAAAATAAAGAAAACTGTTTTATTGCAAGGCTGGTCACCCTCCAAGTTTAGTAAATTGCTGGAAGATTATATAGCTCAACGGGATAGTAATAAACAGCGTCCACTTCTAGAGCTTAGAGAGTCATATCGCACATTATTGGGACTTATGGATCAGATTTCTCTAATATTTAATAAAGTGATAACTTCCTCAACAAAATCTAAGATATTTTTAGATGACTTTAATCGGGCCTATGCTAATAATGTAAGTCCTGTGTTTCAAGGTATCATGAATGACAATAAGAAAATCCATGACGATATTTCTGATATCAGTCAGTCTAGAAAGAACATGTATAATGAATTTCTTACCATCGGCAAAGAAATGGGTGGAATTGTAGCCGATATTGTCGTCAAAACCCAAAAGTTTAATAACTTGACTGCAAGCACCAAGGCAACGCTTATAGAAGACTTGCAAGAGAAACTTGGTCGTCAAAGAAATATGGTTAATCGTCATATAGCTTATCTCGACAAGCAAACGGGCAAGGCTGAATAATTAGAGAAGCTCAATTAAGTGAAAGGTAGGAAATGCGTTTTTTAGAAAGTGATACTAAGCAATTATTGAAGGAAAATGGAATCAAGGTTCTTGATTATTATACCTTAAAGAATTTTGACAACGCTCGGGAATTTGTAAATGGCTTGCAGGGGGAACGCTTTTTTTTACGTCCTCATACCTATGAACGAGGCAAAGAGCGCTTTGGGGAGGTGGTAATTGCCAGCAGCAAGGAAGATGCGATAGATAAAGTCAAGGTTATCGTCGAGGAAAAATTGACGGCACTTTTAAGTGAGAAAAAGTTACCGGTGACAGAGATTATTTTTGAAGAGGCCATACCTTATAAAAAAGTATTTTATTTATCACTTTTTTTTGATGGTTCAAAAGCTAAAACAGTTTTTTTGATTTCTAAAAGAAGATTGATGCCCAAAGATTTTATTAATCAAGAAGGGGACGATCATATTGTGGTGGCTGTAGATTTTGCGGCAGGTTTTTCTCAATTTATTGCTCGAAAGATTTGCTTTTTTTTGGACATGGATAATGAAGCTATTAAAAAGGCCATTAATAATTTTAAGACATTCTATGTGCTTTTTTTAAAATTTGACCTTAAATTTTTAAATATGGGCCCGGTTTATTTAAGCGAAGAAAATGAAATAGTTATATCAGGTGCTCACATGATAATGGATCAAAACTCAGTGTATCGGCATTTGGATATGCTGAAATTGGCAACTGACAAGGATGAACTCCAAGATCTGGAATGGGAAGCTTATCGGAATGATATTTCCTATGTTATGTTTGATGGAGATATTGGGTGTTTGGTGAACGGTACAGGAATCGGCCTCGCCTTGGTGGATTTAATAAGACACAAGGGGGGAGACATTGCAGCTTTTGTTGACGTCGGTGGGGCAGCCAGTAAAGACCGAGTTAAAAAAGCACTCTCGATTATGTTAAAAGACAAACACATTAAGTTAATTTTCATTAATTTTTTTAACGGCATGGTAAAAAGTGATGAAATCGCTGAAGGTTTGATAGAAGCCTTGGACGTGGATGAAGTTGAAATACCAATAGTTGTTAGGATTGATGGGATCAACAAAGTGCCAGCGCTTAAGTTACTTGCCGGAAATTCCAAAATAACACTGTTTGATGATTTATCTGAAAGTGTTGCCTACATTTTGGAAAAAGTTAAGCAAAAGAGTGAGGGATAAATTTGGGAATTTTGTTGGATAGAAATACACGCATGATTACTATTGGGTTAAACAGTTCTTTGGCCCAATTTCATACGACCAATTGTCGGGAATACGGCACAAACGTAGTTGGCGCAGTGATACCAGGATTGGGGGGGACTATCAAAGAAGGCGTACCTATTTTTAATACAATTTCCCATGCTAAAAGAAATACCCTGGCCAGTGTGGCGATGATGTTTTTACCACCCCAATTGGTTTTGGATGGTATCTTGGAATGTATTGAGGCGGAAATTCCGCTTATTATCTGTACAACAACTGGCGTGCCATTGCATGATATGCTCAAACTTAAATCCATTCTACTTAATGCGAAATCACAATTAATCGGACCCAGCAGTGTAGGCATCATTACTCCAGGTGAATGCAAAGTAGGAGTTATGCCGGGTTTTATCTTTATGCCAGGAAATGTGGGAGTGGTGTCTCGGTCGGGAAGTCTGCTCTATGAAATCGTGTCTGAGCTAACTAAGCAAGAAATTGGGCAATCGACCTGTGTGGGACTTGGGGGCGATAACGTAATAGGAAGTGATTTTATTGATATCATAAAATTATTTGAAAAAGATTATGCCACCAAGTTAATCTTGATCTTGGGGGAAATAGGAGGCAACTACGAAATTGATGTGGCTCACTACATAAAGAAATATATTTCGAAACCAGTAGTGGCCTATGTGGCAGGAAGTATGATGCCGAGGGATAGGCAAGTGGGACACTCCGGTATGGAAATCAATACCCTCATCCATTCGGCTGAGAAAAAATTGGAAGTTTTTGAAGAATGTGCTGTTAACATTGTACGTTCTCCTGATAAGATTGCTCAAAAAGTTAAGAAATTAATCTATGACAAAGAATTAATATAAACAGAGGGAATTACGATGATGGTAGAAAAAACACTATGTATTATTAAACCCAATGCAGTTATTGATAACAATATTGGAAATATCATTTCAAGGTATGAGTTGGAGGGATTGCGAATCTCAGCAGCCAAATTTACTCATCTTTCTAAAGAAAAAGCAGAAGGCTTTTATATTGAACATAAAGGTAAACCTTTTTTTGGATCACTGGTTAATTTCATGACTTCCGGCCCTGTCTTACTTTTAGTGTTGGAAGGTGAAGAGGCCATAAAAAGAAACCGAGATATTATGGGAAGTACTAATCCTGCCGAGGCACAACCGGGTACACTAAGAAAAATGTATGCTCGATCGCTTGAACAAAATGCAGTGCATGGTTCTGATTCGCAGGTTTCTGCTAAAAGAGAAGTGGCCTATTTTTTTGATGAAAATGAGGTTTTTACCCGTTTCTAACTGGACTATTTGAATGGGGATGATGTCCATCTAGACCTGCAGAATCACCGAAGATAATTTAAACAAATTTAAGCATTAGTTTAGATAGTGCTTAACCTATTAAAAAAATAAGATTATTGTTGATTTCATCCCCATTGAAGTAAGTCAGTTAAGATATGCCACAACGCGCAAACCAATTGTATTTGATTTGATGTATATTTTACAGATTGATTGCTTTTGATTTCGCTTAGCGGTATAAAGGCATTGTTTATTTATTATTTAGGAGCATTGCATGTTTAATATTGGAGATTATGCTGTTTGCCCGGGCCATGGTGTTGCTCAAGTATGCAATATTGAGGAAAGAGAAGTAGAGTCAGGAAAAAAAGCCTTCTATGTTTTGAAATTGATTTCTAACGGAATGACTATAATGGTTCCCACCGATTCGGATAATGGAATACGTCCTTTGGTAAATACTGATGAAGTTTCAGAAGTTTACACGTTATTAAAAAATCATGACATAAAAATTGATAATACTACTTGGAATAGAAGATATCGTGAATATATGCTCAAGATTAAGACTGGATCATTGCTTGAAATTGCAGATGTGCTACGTTCACTTTTTCTTTTGAAATCCAAAAAGAATTTATCCTTTGGTGAAAAGAAAATGCTTGAAACCTGCAAAGATTTACTGGCCCAAGAAATTTCACTTTCCAAACAAACTGAAAAAAAAGATATTAAAGAAATGATCGATTCTTGTTTTCAATAATCCCGCCTAAGTTGAATTGAACATAAATAAAGGTTTTGTACAAAACCTTTTCAATTAATTATCCATGAGCTAAACTTCTCTTACTTAGAAGAAATTAAAATTAAAAAGGATTCACTTATGTCAGTAAGAGTTCGTTATGCTCCAAGTCCAACCGGTAATTTTCATATTGGGGGAGTTCGTACGGCACTTTATAACTACTTATATGCAAAATCTGTGGGTGGCACTTTTGTACTTCGAATTGAAGATACCGACGCAGAAAGAAGTAAGCGTGAATATGAAGATCTGCAAATTAATGGGCTGAAATGGCTTGGCATTGAGCATGATGAAGGACCTGATAAACCTGGCAACTACGGGCCGTATAGACAATCAGAGAGACTTGATATTTACAAAAAAGTAACCAATGATTTAATTGATCAGAAGAAAGCCTACTATTGCTTTTGCACAGATGAACAGATCACCAGAAAAAAAGAGATCGCAGCTGCTCAAAAAGTTGATCCTCATTACGATGGAACTTGTCGGAATATCTCTAAAGAGGATGCCCTAAAAAGAATCGCTAAAGGAGAGCAAGCGGCAGTGCGATTTCTGGTCCCTCCTAAATCCTATTCGTTTGTTGATAAAGTAAAAGGTGAGGTAACTTTTCCAGAAAATATGGTGGGAGATTTTGTACTTCTACGATCATCTGGTCTTCCAGTTTATAATTATGCATGTGTAGTGGATGATTGGATGATGAAAATAAGTCATGTCATTAGGGGAGAGGACCATGTTGGAAATACTCTAAGGCAACTTATGATTTATGAGGCCTTGGGAGTGAAACCACCGATTTTTGCTCACGTGTCACTTATCATTGGTAACGACAGACAAAAACTTTCTAAACGTCATGGTGCTACATCGCTTGCTTCGTATCAGGAGCAGACTTATTTGCCTGAATCTGTTCTCAATTACATGTGTTTGCTTGGCTGGAGCCACCCAGAGGAAAAAACAATTTTTGATTTAAACGAAGCTGTGCGGGTTTTTAGTCTGGATCGATTTGTAAAATCTCCAGCGATGTTTGATAATGAAAAATTTAAATGGACGAATGGACAGCACTTGAGGACTTTTAGTGAAGAACGTTTGGTAAGTGAATTATCCAATGTGCTACCTAAAAATCACAAATTCTTTGAGTATGATAATGCCAATAAGACATTAGTGGTTAGAATTTTTAAAGAAAAAGTTGAATTAATTGGAGAGATGATTCCAATGCTGGATAGAATCTTTGATCCGGCCCTTGACCAAACTCCTGAAATGGATGAAATAAATTCCTGGGAAAGTACACCTAAGATTAAAGATTATATGAGAAAAGAATTAAGCCTGAAGATTGCCAAAGGCCAAGAATTTGTAACCATTGATGAAGTTTCAAAGTGGATGGAAGATTTAAAACAAAACTTGAAAATAAAGGGTAAGCCTCTTTTTATGGGCCTGCGAGGTGTTTTAACCGGAAGTGCTCATGGCGCAGATGTAAAAGAGCTGGTCTCTTTGACGCCGATTAATGTTTTAAGAGAAAGAGTAGGATAAGTTATGGCCGAAAAAGTTCAAATCTTTAATAATTTAACACGTTCAAAGTTACCTTTTGTGCCTGTAAAAGCTGGCGAAGTTAAATTTTATTCCTGTGGACCTACAGTTTATGATTTTATTCATGTGGGTAATGCGAGAGCTTTGATTGTGGGTGATCTTATTCATAGGATTTTTAAGACGCTCGGATACCAAGTTACCTTTGTTAGAAATTTTACCGACGTGGATGATAAGATTATCAACAAAGCCAAAGAAAAAAATGAAGATGCGCTGATTTATGCTAAAAGATTTATCAATGAATGTAATATAGATATGAATGAACTCGGGATGCTTCCCGCCACTCATACTCCGCTTGTCTCTGAAACTATCACGGATATAATTAAACTGATTGAAGATATTATTAAAAACGGTTTTGGATATGTTGTAGATGGTGAAGTTTTTTTTCATGTGCCAGCATTTCGCAGTTATGGGAAACTATCTAAAAAGAAGTTGGAACAATTGGAGCATGGAAACCGGGTGGAAGTGGATGATAAGAAAAAACATCCCTCTGATTTTGTTCTATGGAAACCGGCTAAAGAGGGAGAGATTTTCTGGCAGTCTCCCTGGGGAAAAGGGCGTCCGGGTTGGCACATTGAATGCTCTGCTATGAGTAAGAAATATCTGGGGGAGACATTTGATATTCATCATGGTGGTGTGGACTTGATGTTTCCTCATCATGAAAATGAAATCGCTCAATCGGAGGCAGGAAATGGAAAGCCGTATTGTAATTATTGGTGTCACCATGAGTTTTTAAATTTTGGTGATACTAAAATGAGTAAATCTCTAGGTAATGTGGTTACGATAAGACAGTTTACGGATAAATTCGGAGGCGTTGTTCTTCGTCAGTTGCTACTATCTGCACACTACCGAACGGTGATGGTATGGTCAGAGCAGGCAATTGAGCGGGCCATTTCCGATGTGGAGAGGATTCATAAATTTGTTATTCATTTTAAGATAGCTAAAGCTAAGAATGTTGATCCTTCAGGAAGTGACGAACTTACCGGAAAAATTGAAGATCTTCTAAATAAAATGAAAAAAGATTTGAGTAATGATTTCAATGTTCCAGGCGCCATAGCCCACTTTTTTTCCATGATAAGAATGATTAATCGAGATTATCTGGATGAACAGCTGGATTTTAGTAATAAGAAAAAACTAACCCCTGATTTGATTCAAGCAATTGATGCGTTGACTCTGCTTACCAAAAATGCGGTGGGGATGATTTATGATAACCCTGAAGAAGTATTAAATACGCTGGAGCGGGCAAAGAAAAATATCTCCAAGCAGGAGCAAAAATTGTCCAACGAAGCGATCGAAAAACTGATCATCGAAAGAAAAGAGGCAAGGATTTCTAAAAATTGGTCCAGAGCTGATGAAATTAGAAAAGAATTGGATGCCTCGGGGATCGTCCTGAAAGATTCGCCTGATGGTACGGTGACCTGGTCTTATAAATAGATGAGTAACTTTAATCCAAGTCTGTTTAAACTAAAATCCAATTATTCACCTTGTGGTGATCAGCCGGAGGCGATAAAATCGCTTTATAATGGATTTAATGAAAATAAAAAGTTTCAAACTCTCTTGGGGGTGACGGGGTCTGGTAAGACCTTTACGATGGCCAACTTGATTGCTCAAATGGGAAAGAAGACTTTAATCTTGGCCCATAATAAAACTCTAGCGGCTCAGCTTTACGGGGAATTCAAAGGTTATTTTCCGGATAATGCTGTCGAATATTTTGTGTCCTACTATGACTATTATCAGCCAGAAGCTTATGTTCCTGGTACGGATACTTATATTGAAAAAGATTCCTCCATTAATGATGAAATAGACAAGCTAAGACATAGTGCTACTAGAAGCTTGCTAGAGAGAGAGGATGTTATTGTAGTATCAAGTGTCAGCTGTATTTATGGTATTGGTTCTCCAGAAGAATATAATGCTCAAAAAACGACGCTCTTCGTAGGCAATAAAATCGATCGTGATGAATTTTTAAAAAATCTAGTTAGCATACAGTACGAAAGAAATGATTATGATTTTAAAAGGGGAACTTTTAGAGTACGAGGTGATGTCGTAGAAGTTTTCCCCCCCTATGAAGATAGCCGCGTGGTACGTCTTGAATTTTTTGGTGATGAAATTGAAAAAATATCTATAGTGGATCCGCTTCGCGGACTGGTGACTCAAAATTTAACCAAGATTACTATTTATCCTAAAAGCCACTACGTAGTTGGCGAAAAAAGATTAAAGGATGCCATTGTTAATATAAGGGCAGAACTTCTAATCAGATTACAAGAGTTAGAAAAAGAAAACAAACTTTTGGAAAAACAAAGATTGGAACAAAGAACTCTTTATGATTTGGAAATGCTCGAAGAAATTGGTGTTTGCTCTGGCATAGAAAACTATTCCCGACATTTAACTGGTTATAAGGAAGGAGAACCACCACCGACCTTGATGGATTTTTTTGGCAAAGACTATCTTTTAATTGTAGATGAGTCACACATGACTTTGCCTCAAGTCAGGGGTATGTACATGGGAGATCGATCACGTAAAGAAACTCTGGTTAACCATGGATTTAGACTTAAAAGTGCCTTAGATAATCGTCCTCTTAATTTTTTGGAATTTGAGCAAAGAATTGATCATGTATTATATGTTTCGGCCACTCCCGGGGAATTGGAACTGAGTAAGTCCGGTGGTGAATACGTGGAACAAATTATCAGACCTACGGGGCTGCTTGATCCTATGGTGGAAATTAGGGATGCCTCCAATCAGGTGGATGATTTACTGCTGGAAGCTAAAAAAATAATCAAATCAGGTAATAAAATTTTGGTCACCACTTTAACCAAAAAATTAGCAGAAGAATTAACTAGCTTTTATGCAAGCGTTGGCATGAAAGTAAAATATCTCCATTCTGATATTGATACTATCGAGAGAATTGAAATCATTACAGATCTTAGGATGAATAAGTATGATATTTTAATTGGTATTAACTTGCTTCGCGAAGGGCTTGATATTCCCGAAGTGAGCTTGGTGGCCATATTGGATGCAGATAAAGAAGGGTTTTTACGATCACACCGAGCACTCATTCAAACTATTGGTAGGGCCGCTAGGAATGTTGATGGAAAATGTATTCTTTATGCTTACACTAAAACCAAAAGTATGGAACTAGCGATCAATGAAACACTTCGCAGAAGGAAAGTACAAAAACTCTACAACGATAAAAATCATATTATTCCTAAAAGTATCATTAAGGGAATCTCCGGTGGTTTACTGGATACGATAAGAGGTGAAAAAGCAACTAAAAATAAAAAGATAGATAAAACTAAGTCTTATCACATAAAAAATGCCTCGGATATTGATGGGCAAATTATAAAGCTCAAGGAAATGATGAAGGAAGCTGCTAGAGAGTTAAGATTTGAGGATGCGGCTACTCTTAGAGATCAAATCAGGGAATTAACTGAGTTAAGATTTCTTCTTTAAGCTATTTGGGTGTTTTTTCTTTCTAATTATCAATTTCTTTTTTATAATTAAATAAATTGAAGAACAAAGTAAAATGGTTATGGGAAAAAATATTAAGAGTAAAGATTTAATAAAATTATTGGATGAAACCAATATTTTAAATATGCTGGATGAAAATGCTCGGGTATTGCTGAGTAGTTTTTTAGAGAAAGTAGATAAAAGCTTTTTGGAAATGAGCTACGATCAGACATTCCTTAGAGATAAAATTGAAAGATTACAAATCATTGCAGAATTGGCACCTTGTACGATTTCCTGGGTTACTGATAAGCTCGAATATCAAGGAGTTAATCGTACTTTAAGTCAAGAATGCCCTGAATATAAGGGGAAAAAAATTGGATTTCAAAGTAAAGATAGTAAATTTTATGAGTTTGCTAAAGAACTTTTTAAAATTCACGAGGTTTGTTTATCCCAGGAAATTCTAAGTGTCATTGATGGAGAAAACCGGTATTTCAAAGTGGTTGGGAAAAAATTTAATAACTTCGAAGAAGGCGTGATTATTGGTAGTGAAACTACTTTACTGAAAAATACAGAAAAAAAATTGAGGGATACGGAAAAATTAATTGAGATTGATGACTTGACCGGTCTTTATAATATGCGATCTGTTTATCAAAAGATTGAAGGTGAACTGGCCAGAGGGGAGCGTTTCGGTCACTCTGTAGGTGTTATCATGCTGGATATGGATCATTTCAAGGACGTTAATGATGATCATAACCATTTATTTGGTAGTCATGTTTTAAGTGAAGTTGGAAAAATTTTAAAACGTAGCATGCGAAATATTGATTTGGGTGCCCGTTTTGGTGGGGATGAATTTCTGGTAGTGGTAACCAGGACCAATCTGGATGGGATAAAAATATTTTGTGAAAGGATAAGATCAGAAGTTGAAAATTATCATTTTAAAATGGGCAAAGACGAAACTAAAAGGACTGTGAGTGTTGGTTTTTCTATCACTCGACCTGGGAGTAATAGCGTGACCGCCAAAGGATTAGTTCGTGCGGCAGATGAGGCAATGTACCGGGCCAAAAGTGCTGGAAGAAATTGTGTTAGAGGAAATAATGAGATGGAAAATCCCGTATTGTTTCAAGATGGCCCACTGCTTGAAAAACATGGATAAATTAAAAAATATTTGTTATGCCAGATAGAAATATAAATATTCAAAATCTTCAAAAAATTGACACCTGGTTATCTACCCATTTTGATCGGGAGAATTTCAAAGGTGATTTTAGTCGGACTCAAAAAATATTTGAAAGTATATTATGGGAATTCAACCAAAAAGAATTTGAAGTAGTGACGATTGCTGGAACCAATGGCAAAGGCGAAACGGCTTTAAGTTTGGAGTATCTTTTATCCTATCGAGGAATTAGTACGGCTTTGTGGACTTCTCCACATATCCTGGCTGCCAATGAACGTTTTCGATTTAATGGTGAAGAAATTGAGATCACTAATTTGTTAAAGAGTTTTCAATATTTATATGAAACTAAACCAGTTTTAAAAGAAGCGTCTTATTATGAGTTTTTATTTTATGTTTTTCTATATGAGGTGTTGCAAAGAAATGCCTCTGTGGTGATTTTAGAAGTTGGATTGGGAGGAAGACTCGATGCTACTAATCTGCTGAATGCCAACTTAATGTGTATTACCTCGATATCAAGAGATCACGAAAATATCTTGGGTAAGGGATATAAAAAAATACTGATGGAAAAGTTGGGAATCACTCGGCCGCAAAGACTATTGATTACCAGCTTAGAGCTTAGTTATCTTAGGGAAATAACCAAAAAATATATAGTTGGAAAAGACATACCTTGGATAGACTTGTATGATTTAAATCAGCTTACAAAAAATCACTCTTATCGTGAGAAAAACCGAAAAATGGCAAAGCATCTTGCCAATTATTTGTTTCGAAAATTTAAAGTTGATTTAGTGCATGATGATGAATTTCCCTGCTTGGAGCAAATGAATTTTAAGGCACGCATGGAGGCAATTACTACACCTTTTGGTAAATATATTTTTAATGGTGCTCACAATGTTGACGGTATTAGAAAATTTATTGAACAACTTCATGTATTACGAGAGCAAATTGACTATCCCCAAATTGATTATACCCTGGTTTCTTTTTCTAAAAGGCAGGAACAAGATATTTTTAATATGCTTAAAATACTCAAGCAAAATTCTGCCATATTGGGAAATTTGCTATTATGTTGTTTTGAACATCCAAAGGCAACTCTCTTCCAAGCAGCAGTAGGAGAGGGCAATAATCATGTTCCCTTTAGGGATATTTCTGGTAAACTTATAGGTGTCGTTGAGGTCACATATATTGGAAACACGTGGGATAAAAAAATTAAAGACGCATTTTTCAAAAACAAATCGGTTATGGTGGTTGGTTCATATTATTTTGTGGGAGAAGTTCAAAGAACCGTGCTACAAAAAATTATTAATTAAATTAAATATCCCAATAATTAGCATAATTATTTTTACTACTTTTTTTAGTAACTTAGCATATTCCAGAGAATCCTTAAGTATATCGATCGGAGATGAGGTAAATATTATCTCTGATAAATATTATCGGAAGGTCAAGGAAAAATATTTTGAAGCGATTGGGAATGTTATTATTACTCATAAAAGAAATTCCTTGTACGGAGAAAAGGCAACTATTTCACTTTTGACTGGGGATATTGAAATTAAAGGCAATGTGCGTTTCATTGCTCCTGAGATCACCATGTATGGTTCAGAACTTTATTATAATATCAAATCTCGTTATCTTTCCTTGAAAAATGCTAAAGTTATTACGAATAATTTTATAGTTTTTGGGAAAAAAATATCTCGAATTAAAAAAAATGAGTTTTATGCTGAGGAAGCGGAATATACCACTTGCAAGGATTGTCCAGAGAGTTGGAGTGTCTACGGTAAAAAAGTTCAAGTTACCATGGGCGAATATGTCAGGGTTTGGCATGCCTTTTTTCGGGTAAAAGGGGTGGTCACCATGTATGTCCCATACTTGGTTTTGCCTATTAAAAAAGATCGAGAAACTGGTCTGCTTTTTCCCCAGTTTAGCTTTAATGTGGAGGATGGTTTCACTTATCAACAACCATGGTTTTTTGCTATGAGTGATCAAAATGATTTGACGCTCACTCCGTCAGTGTGGGGCAAACGGGGGCTTGGAGGAGAGTTTGAATATCGGCATGTTTTGGGAGATAGAAAATGGTTCGAGGTTGGGTCCCTTACAGCTAATGATGAAATTTATCAATTAAAGAAAAAAGATGATAAACAATCTGGGGAGAAATTTTTCAGACATTTTTCTGATTATGAGCATCACCTGAGTTTCGGGCATTGGTTTAACCATCACTTATATTTTAATGATGCAAAAGAACTTGATGCGATTAGAGATTATCGAATGTACACAGACTCTAGAGTGACTGATTTGGATCTAGGAGGACAATCTAATTTTAATTTTAGACTCGATTTTATAGATTTGGAAGTAGAGGCCTATCGTAGAAGAAATATGTTGGTTCCCGAGCCGCAAGAGTTTGATGAATCTTATGTGCAGATACTTCCCAAGCTATCCATGAATGTGATACCGCAGCGATTGATAAAATCAGATATGTTTTTCTTTAAAAGTATTGCGGCCGGTGGCTCCTCTGATTTTACGGTGTTTAGACAAGATAAAAGACAAGAAGATACTTATATTAGAAATGCCAATCGATATAATTTTAGGCCTTATATAAACTGGAAATATTTTGATTTAGGACCCGTGGAATTTAAAACCAAATACAGCTTAGATTATCAAGCATATCGTTTTCCTTATGAAAATGAAAAAACATTTTCGAAAAGTGCCTACCAAATGGAAAATGAAATTTCGTTTGAGTTAGAAAAAATATGGGGACTGGCGTATAAGGGTAGTGTGCCCACTGAATCAATTTCCATACCAAAAGAACAACAAAAAATGAAAAGCCAAAATGCTAATACTGAAATAGTGGGACATCTTCCACCCTTTAATAATCAGTTGACTAAGGACCGTGTTGATTTTGTAAATAATAGTTATCGGCATTCCCAGATCTATCGCTTGAAACATTATCAGATATTTGATTCAAATGTTTCTGGCAACGACAAATTTAAAAGCCAAATTGAAGACGAGAAAGGTGTTTTTGATTCCTGGGATGTGCGAAGAGAACGTGAGCATGAATTAAAAGATGTGGCTTCTCGTACCTCAATTCCTAAAGGGAACGCTATAGAATTGCGCTGGGAAAATTCATTTTTAAAAAAAAATCCAGATTATTTTAATCCTTACGAGGATGGAAAATATTTAAGGCAGAATTTTCATTACAGTACTCTTGGGTATTTTAATGTTTCGCAAGGGTATAATTTGAATACCCAGGAAACTGAGCTTTATAAGCAACTCACCCGTTTATTGGTGGACACTGGTATTACAATTTATAAAACTACTTTGCGCTTGGCAGATTATTATTTTTATACAGATCATAAACATTATCTTGTCACTACCTTGACCCAAAAGTTTTTGCTGGGAGAAGCTTCGGTTGGTATTAATTATGATCCATCCAGCGATCCAGTTCATAAAAAAGTATTATTAAGTGGAAGTCTGATGCCTCTGTCTGTTATTACGCTTAATTATGAATTTATGTATGATATGGAAAAAAAGCTCGAAGATAATCAAGTTTATAAGTTGATTTATTCACCTAATAATGATTGTTGGAAGACTCAAGTTGCATATACCAAATCAAGACTGGAAAAGAGTAAAATATCTTTTAATTTTATCTTTAATTACAACAAAAATAGCTTTGGTGGTTTTTAAAAAGTTATGAATAAATATAATAAGCAGATTTTAATGGTAGATTTCTATGATAGTTTTACTTACAACATTGTATCGGAATGTAAAAGATTACTCGAGAACTATCATATAAAAGCTGATATCCAAATTTGCTCATGGGACCATCTAAGGGCTTTTTTAACTAGTAGTGAAGTAAATTATCAGGTAATTATTTGGGGGCCTGGTCCTGGGACGGTTTTAGAGTATGAGTCAATAGATCCTATCATCAAAAAATGCCTGAAAGATTCAGCTTTATTTAACTTGGGTATTTGTTTAGGTCACCAGATTATTCTAAAAAATTTAGGGCATAATTTGATTCGTGCCAAAAGACCTATACACGGCGAAAATGTGGCCATTAGATTGCCTGCTTGGAGTATTTATCCGAAAGAGTTGCACGGAAAAACTATTCAAGTCCAGCTCTATAATTCTTGGTTAGTGGAAAAAAATGTGCAAGTAAAAGAGTTAGCGTATTTATACTATCAGGATGGAGTTATGAGTGTATGCGGTTTGAATCTTTTAACTTATCAGTTTCATCCAGAGTCAATTGGGACTTCATACCCTGAAATATTTTTTTTACCGCTAATAAATAAATTATGTAATAATGGATAAACCTAAGGCAATTGCTGGAGTTCGTTTTAACAATGAGTTCAAGAATAAAGATAGATGGGACTTATAATCAATACACCATAACTATGTTAGAAGGAATGAAGATTAATGATTTTTCTTTCGATTTAAGGCCGAAAAGTTTCAATTTTGTTCAAGAATATATTCTGCTTGGTATTATTAAAGAAGTCTTTCGACCTTGGAACAGATATTATTTTCATTTTGAAAATGAGAAAGAATATGTTATTGAAAAAATTTTAAATGATGTAAAAGAAACAGCTGGAAAAACTGATAGTGCAATCAATCCAGTTGAAAATATATTTTTGGAATTTTCAGATGGATTAACTGCTGAGTATTATGAATCTTTTAAAACACCTTATGTTTTTCATTTGGATGAAAGACATAGATTGGAAGATTTTTTAGCTAGTAAATATTTAAAAGCAATTAATTTATCCTACTCTTATTTGCACCACCTTCATCAATGCGGAAAATTGGGAGAGTTCGCTGGAAGTTTTTTTAAGCAGATAAAACGACTTGAACAACTCTCAAAAATTGAAGTGATTCTATCTTTGGATTGGAATGAGGATATTTTTCCTTCATTATTTCATTATTTTCAATTTAATGTGATATCCCTTCCTCTCAATCATAAGGTGGAATTATCCTATCGAAATCTTGACTATGAACTATTAAAAAAATATATGAAAGGAATGTTATGAATATTTTGATAACCAATGATGATGGAGTCCATGCTGAAGGACTTTTGAATTTAAAAAATGAGCTGGATAAAATTGCTAACGTCTTCGTGGTGGCACCACTAGAAGAGCGATCAGCTTCTGGACATACTATCACTTTACATGACTATCTTAGAGTAAAAAAAATTGATAAGAATATTTTTGGGTGCAGTGGATATCCCGCCGATTGCGTAGTGATGGGAGTTAAACACCTATTTAAAGATGTGGATATTGACTTGGTTATTTCTGGTATTAATCGGGGTGCCAATATGGCCCAAGATATCTATTATTCTGGTACGGTGGCTGGTGCTAGGGAAGGAATGATTTTAAAAATACCTTCAATCGCAATTAGTTTGGCTGTAATGTATAATGAGTTTTTTCAGGATGAGGCTACCAGCGAGATTTTTTATTCAACCGCTTCAATATTTATAAAAAAATTTATTGAAAATGGTGGGATTATGGAAATAAAAAAAGATGCACTTTTAAATATCAATGTACCAAACTTGCCCTACCAAGACTTGCAAGGGATTAAATATACCATACCAGGTTTTATAGATTATCCTAAAGATATAGAAAAAAGGGAAGATACTCGTGGAAGGGCCTATTATTGGATAGGTGGTAAAAAAGGAAAATTTGAGGGAATACCCGAGAGCGATGGTATGGCAATCAAGCAAAATCAAATTTCCGTATCAGATCTTAAACTTTCATATTTTTTACCCGATGAGTTTGCATGTCGCTCAAAAGTATTTTCTAAATTTTTATAAACAATTTTTGAGCATTTTGATTTGTTATGAAAAAAATATGCCTTTTAATATTATGTGCGTTGATGGTTTATGGTTGTTCCCATATAAAAAGTGGTCAGTATGTAAAACTGGTTAAGGATAACGATTTATTAAACTTGTCTGATGCTTATGATGTCCCCGTATGGATAATTGAAAGTGCCAATCCGGGTAAAAAATTTGTAAAGGGCGAATGGGTGTTTGTGCCGACCACTATCGGTTTATTGGGAGGATATGACCAATGGGGGCTTGCCGAAAGTCCAACGTATCATATAAAAAAGGGTGAATTTATCTGGCCGGTGCCGGCAGCTAAAAGGATTTCAAGTCCCTTTGGAAAACGTCGCGGTAATCAACACGAGGGAATTGACATACCTGCCAAGAAGGGAAGTCATATTCTGGCCTCTCGAGAAGGAGTCGTGGTTTATGCGGGCTCAGAGTTGGGGGGGTATGGTAATATTACCGTCATTTCTCATAAGAATGGTTTCTTTACTGTGTATGCTCATGCTAAAAAACTTTTTGTAAAAAAAGGTAATAAGGTTCATCAGGGATCAGTTATTGCTCAAGTTGGTTCTACCGGAAGGTCTACAGGGGCCCATTTGCATTTTGAAATAAGACACAATTCAAAAGCGCTAAATCCACTAAGTTATGTGGAGACTCCGTAATTTTTATAATGTAAGCAATTTGAAATAAAGCTTGGCCGTGTTGATAGCATCCTCCAAAGCGGTGTGGGACACTTCACCTAAATTGAAATGTTTCATTAGTTCGCTGCCCGATAAACACTCTTTTGGAAGTTTTTTCATATCCACTAGTCCCATCACTACGCTAGATAGATCTAAGGTTTGATGGTTAAAATATTGTCTCATAAACTCAAACCCCAGATCTCGGTTTAGAAAAGGCAGATCTATGGCATTGAGCGATTTTCCAAAGATTGTGATTTTGTTTTTAGGGTTAGTAGCAAAATAACTTTTAACTTCTTCAGACAGCAACCAGCATTCTAATTTATTTTTTAATTTACTTAAGCTAATTCCGGTAGCGTGGGCCTTAGTAATTAGTTCCTGGTTGTGTTCAATTACCCAGTTATCTAAATTAGGTTTTAATATTTCAAAACTGGGGCATTGGATAAGAAAGTGCTGAGCAAGTTTATTTTCAAAGGTATGGGTTTCGCTACAAAAAGGTATCATAGCAAATTCAATCATTAAATCTTGAGCACCAAGGCCGGTGGCTTCTAAATCTATTGATAGGTATTTCATTTTGGTGGTCCTTAAAAATGTTGAGAAAAAAGTATACGATTAAAAATAATAAAAGACCATTGATTATTTAGCGATTGAATCGGTGCTATTTAGGTAATAATTTTTTCGAGAGTCGGTGATGATCCCGTACTGAAAGGGGTTTCTAAATGTTGCAAACAACCATAAATTACCGATGGAGTCGGCATGGTAGATGGGAAAATTCATAGATAGGAAACGGTTAAGTTGTTGATTGGAGCCTTTTTCTGATTCATAGACCATTCGTAGTGGGTCGATTAAAAAAAGATGTCGAGGAAAATTGAGATATTCACTGGTTTCAAATAAATTTTTTGAATTGAAAATTTCATATTGAATGAGATGATATATAAGTTGACCGGGGTCTCTAGAGTCGGTGGAGACTATGGCAAATTGACTTTGGTTTGTTGTATTTTTTATAAAACAAACCGATAGAGTATCCTGATGAATTGTTCCCGTAATAAAAAAAGTTTCATTGAGTGGATGAACATCAATTAAACTTTGAGTGGCAATACCCATAATATAATTGCCCGATTTGTCCATTATACCAACCGAGAGATTGGGAATTTCCTGGTTATGAATATTATATTTTGCCTGGTCATAAAGACTGAAATCATAATTGCATAAAATTTTAATATTCTTATAGTCAGGATTTTCAAACGGCAGTTGATAAGGAATGAGCGCGTTTGAGTGTTTAACTTTTTTAGTATTTTGATTTAAATTTTTAATTAATCTAGTATACAGTATATGGGGTAGAGTTTCGTCGACACTGAGTGGTTGATTGGCTTTTAAAAAAGTATTTTTAAAGCTGGTATGTTTTTCCAGATTATTTTTTTGCTCCTTTAAAAAATGGGCCAAATCATTTCCTACTTGCTTGGCCTGGGTAAAATATTGGTCTAACCATTTGGTAAAATGTGATAACCGATAGGGAGACCGATGTTTGATCAGCAAGTCTTCAAGTCCGGTAAGATAGGGCCATGAGAGGCTATTATCCCTCAGATAAGCATGATATTCATCGCTTTTAGAAAGGTTAGTTACAATATGAAGATGGGAAGTGGGAGATGCTAAATCTGGCCTTAAATTCATTTGGATCAAGGAGATTAGCACAAATTTTTCAACTGTATTTAACGGTTTTTTTAGTTTGGATATAACATGTTGATAGTGTTTATAGATTTCATCATCAGTAGTGGCCACCAGATCGCTGGATTTTACTGATCCTAGAATTGATCTTTTAACATCATGATGATTGATGGGGAACTTATTATCTATGTTATCCATCTTAATAATGAGACTACATGAAGTTAATGACAGCAACCCGACTAAAAATATTGGGAAACGAAATAGTTTGAAACCGCATTCAATCAAGATAATAAAACCCCTCAATTTCTTCGGCTACCTTTGGTTCATGTTCCTCTTTATCGAATGATGGAGGTGGGTAGTCCAAATCGGCACTGGCACATGGTTTTGAAGTCTTGAGTTCCAAAATAACCCACATGCCACTTTGCTGATGGCAGTTTTGGGTATGAATCGAGATGATTTCATAACCTTTGTTATTGAGCAGTTCAAAAACAATTTTATCAAATTGTTTTTCCCGATATCCGCTTTTTCTTTCAGGCGGGGCGGGTATAAAGTAAGTAAATGTTTGATAGGCAAATTTTTCTTTTAACAATACTTTTTGAAGTATAGCTCCGATCGTTTTAGTCAGACTCTTAGCCATGTGCCAATCCTTACCATCATTGTGACTCTTATTTCAATATATTAGCCTGATCATTCGATACCAGTCAATTGAGGGCAAGAAAACGTCGAAAGCATGTAAAACTTGATTAAATGTTTCGGCAATAATTTCCATGAAAATTTTTAATGTTCCAATTTGAAATATTAGTTATAATGAAAGTGTGGATGAACAGGATGTCATCTACATCAAAGAGGCAGGAAGCCGAAAAAGAAGGGGGTCTTTGCAGAAGGCCCCCTTTTTTTATTCTATTTCTTC